>TARA_R110000751_G_scaffold307812_1_pt1 | contig 48953 bp, 89 predicted proteins | sample TARA_R110000751 | Tara Oceans TARA_R110000751 (sample SAMEA4398001) | marine metagenome | biome: Polar Biome; feature: [MES] marine water layer (ENVO:01000295) within the mesopelagic zone...; material: water (ENVO:00002006), including particulate matter (ENVO:01000060) such... | reverse complement strand
GCGATTTCACCAGCACGTCGGAGCCCGAGCCGCCGGTCCACGCGCGCTTCATCAGCCCGCACTTGTGGTAGGTCTTGGCCATGGGCTTAGAGGCGATGTGCGCGCAGCTTCCGCAGGTCTCTCCGTCAGGTCCGGTCCCGGGCGGGGCGGCATAGCCCCGCTTCACGGTAGGCTTGCGCTTCGCCTTGGACGGCTCGATGATGGGGGCTCCGAACAGGTCAGGCATGGTCAGCGGGGCTCCTCAGCGAGGGCGGGCGGCTGAACGACCTTTTTCGAGCCCCAGGCTCGCGCGCGAAGCTGCTCGATCATGAGGTCATGGATCACCGGAGCCGGAAGCTGCGCGCAGATAGCCTCCGTGAGCGGGCCGACGTTGGCCCTTCCGAAGAGGCGCAGGCCGCCAACCCTCAAGGCGATCTGCGCGAGCTCGTCTCGCCAGAGCGTGCCGCACATGCTCGCCGGGCAGAGCGCGTTCAGCCGCTGGGCTTCGTCAGGGTCGACCCTGTCGTGATCGCGTTCCGAAATGCCCACCTTCCAGCGCATTCCATTGCGCTCGCGCTCCTCGAACCGGGCGACCTTTGTCGCCCGGTTCCACGGGCGAACAGCGCCGTCCCAAACTTCGAGCCGCCCCCAGCCGGAGGGCTTCTTCGCGAAGCACTTCTCGCGGATGCTTTCGTCGGGCAGCAGCCACATCTCGCGCGCGACCCGCGGATAGACCGCGCCCTGCAGGTCGAGCCGGGACGGGCTGTCGCCCTCGGCCTTGATCTCGACGCCAACGATATGGGTGGGCGTGATCGCGGCCACGTCGATGCTGGCGCCGCCCCAATCGGCGACGCTCAGTTCGGGGACGATGATCGCCTCGGGGTGGCGCGCGCGCAGCCAGGCGATCGTGAGGTCTCGAAGCTCAGGCGCTCGCATGGTCAGTCCTCCCCCTCCCCCGAGGCGCGGCGGCGAGCGGCGGGCTTCCGGTAGTAGATCCACCAGACCAGCACCGCGGAGGCCGCAGCCGCGTCAGCGATCAGGAAGCCGCCAGCGCCCCACTCGCGACCGACGACAGCGCGCGCCAGCCCCCAGCAAGCGCCGATCAGCGCCAGAATTCGCGGAAGATCACCCATCGCTCTGTCCCTCCTGCTCGGCGGCCAGGGCGCGGAGGATGGCGGCGAACTGCGCGGCGCTCGTGATTTCGATGGTGAGCGTGTATCCATCGAAGTCCTCATCGCTGGCGAAAACTTCGCCGCTCTCGTCGCCGAACCGGTAGGCGACTTTCTCGCCGCACACCCGTAGCGCCCCGGTCTGCTCTCCCAGCGCCCGCAGTTCCTCAGCCCTCGGCATCGGTGGTCTCCTTCAATCCGTGTAGGCGATGAACTTGAAGGCGCCGGGGTTCCCGTCTCTGCCTTCACGCCAGTATTCGAAGCGCCCTCCGAATGTTCCATCGACGACGGCCCGGACCTCGCTCATCGTCGTGCCGAACGGCATGCAGCCTTCCTTGATCATCGACGCATTCGAGTGGGAGAAGGACCGCCAGTCGATCTTCGTCGGATCGAGCGGACGAGGGCGGTAGCTTGCCCATGAGCCTTTCGGATTGGCGGGCCTCACGACGAAATCGTTGAAGATTTCTTCGTCGTCCACGGCTTCCCATCCGCACTCCGGGCAAAACTCGCGGGGCGCGGCGCAAGCTCCACACGGCGGGGCGATGTGGCAGAAGCAGCCCTCTACCGGACGCTCGGAAATCACGCCCGCGCAACCGTCGCGCCGGCAAATTTCTCCCTCTAGCTGCCCGTGTTCTTCGGAGTGATTTCGGTTCTTATGCATCACCCGCCTCCGCGCTCTCGTCGGCCGCGAGGGGGGCCAACATGTCCGCGGCGAGACGGAGACGCTTGGCGACCTCTGCGCGGTCCCACCGGCTTCCGTCGAAGCAGACAAGCTGGCTTCCCGCGCCTTCGCTCACCGAGACGACGGTGATCGGTATGGGGTCGGCCCCCGGCTTCGTCAGCGCACGCACCGCGCTGACAAGCTCTCCATGCGCAGCGTCGATCTCAGGACACCTCATTCCCCTGCCTCCCCGCTCTCTCCGGCATCGGGGGCCGGGGTCAGGGCGGCGCGGGCGAGCAAGAGCCACGGTTCTTGGTTGGGGGAGATCGCAAGGCGGCGGCGCGAGATTGGGGTGTCGACGTAGCCCATGACGTTCTCCAACGCCTCCCGCAGCCGTTCCCGCTCAGCCGTGAGCGCGGAGACCTGGGCCTCGGCGGCCACTGCCAAACCGCCACGTTCGTTGGCTATCGCGCAGGCTTCTTTCCACAAGCGGTAGTTCTCGGCCGAGCGCTTCTGCGCTTCGTCCCGCTCCCGCGTCACCTGCGCCAGCGAGGTGGACTGGGCGGTGAGGGCCGCCTTGGCGTCCGCAAGGGTCTTTTCGTCCGCCTCTGCGAGGTCGGAGCCATGCTCGCCGTCCGGAACAACTTCCTCCAGCCGCTCGACCAGCCCCGCCACGTCCTCGGGCAGCTTGACCTCCATCGAGGAAATGACAGCGGCGGCCTCGTCCAGCACGGCGGCGGCGCGGTTGCCCACGCGGTTTGACTCCACGCGGAACGACATCGCGGCGTCGCGGAAGGGCTTTGCCCGGTCGGCGGTGGGTTTGTGGCTATCGGTCATGCGAAAATCCTCCAAATCGCCCAGCCCGCGAGGGCGCAGAGCGTCAGTCCCAGGAACGCCACCGCGGCCATGCGCGTAAGCGTCCACTCGTTGAAAGGCAGGCGGTTGGTGTGGTGCGTTCGGCGCTGGCAGGGCTTGCCCCAGTCCACCGGCGTTGGCTCTCGCCAGTCCGCCATCCGGGCCGCGCGCTGCGGGTCGTGAGGCTCCCGGCCGCCGAGCGTCCAGATCAGGTCGTCTCCGTGAGCGTCGGGCATCACCGGGGCTCCTTGTGGAGGCGGTAGGCGGTGATATCCCCCGGCAAGTCCTCGGAACTACGCCCCCAAAACCAGCCCTTGGCCCGAGTAAGCGGCTCGCGAAAAGGGGGGTGCGGCTCGGCCCTTATCTGCACGTTGACCAAAGCATCCGGCTCCACCGGGCACTCCCCGCCCGCCCACGGAATCCACCCGTCGTCGGGCTCCTGGGCCTCCTGCGCGGCGCGGAAGGCGGCGAGGGCTCGCTCCCCGGATTGCTCTGCAATCGTCCCGGTGGTCGGGGACCCTGACGCTGGGGTCATGTTGTCCAAGGCGAAACGCAGCGCCCCCGCCAGCGCCTCGGCCTGTGCTTTCCAGTCGGTCATGCCTTCTTCTCCTGCATGGCCCTGGCCCGCCGGATCAGGTCATCCAGCGCGCGGGCGGCGTCGTCGTAGTCCGGAAGCGGCTCCTCGCGGCTCAGAGGCATGGCCGCGATCTCGGCGAGGAAGGCGTCAGGGTTCTCGGCGACACGGCGATATGCGGCCCCCAGAGCGTAGGCCGTCTGAACCCACGCCATACCGCGCCCGCCCAGCTCGTCGTTCATGCGCTCCATGCGGGAGCCGAAGTTCTCGGTTTCGGCCATCCACTCAAAGAACGGAGCCCGCTGAGCTTCGCTCAAGGCGTGCCAGTTGGGGGTCATGCGGAGGGCTCCTTCTTCATCTTCGCGCGCTCAACGATGACCTCGGCGCTCTCGGCCTCGGCGCTCAGATACTCGCCGCCCTCAAGCTTCTGCTCTGCCAACTCCATCGCTTCGTCTTCGTCTCTGGCCTCGACGGTCACAGTTTCAGTGTCGTGCTCAACGAACGTCACTTCACACCGAACGCGCCACTTCTTGGGCTCAAGACCTTGTCGTTCGTCCCAGAGGCCGGCGTCCTTGAGCGCCTTCTGAGCGCTGCCGTAGCCGCCTTCATTGGCAAGTTTGTGCAGGTCGACGGTCATCCCTCATCCTCCTGCATGTCGGTGAACGCCTCTGCGGCCTCGTCCTCGGGGTGCGCCAGCACGCCCGCCAGCCACGCGGCTACGTCAGGGTGAAGCGGGGGATCGACGCGCGCGGCGGCGGTCCAGTCGGTGGGGGAGGTCAGGGCGTTCATGTCACTGACTTCCAAGAGCGGTGGTAGAAGTCCGGCTCGAAGTCCTCGCACTTCTCGCAGATCCCATCCTCGACCAAGGCAGGGGACGCCGCGGGGATGCCGGTGTCCTTTTCGACCTGCCGACTTCTGGACCAAGGCATAAAGGAACCGCAGTTCGCGCAGCGTGCTGCGGTGTCTTTCTCGCTGTAGGCGTCTTTCACAGCACCGCCCTCCCGTCCTGCATCAGAGCCTCGGCCCCGATGATCCATTTCGCCGCGGCGGCGGCAGGCTCCGGCCCGTCCATGAACGGGGACAGCCCGTCCAGATCCTCCGGCGTGCTCTCGAAGATCGTCCCGGCGCGAACCGCCATGCGCAGCGCCAGAGAGGCGCGCTCACGGGCGGTCTTGGCCGCGGGGTGGATGGACAGCGCCTCGTGGATGCGGGTCTCCAACCCACGCTCGGACAGCGCGTCCGGCGCGTTCCGCGTCATGGTCACGAAGACGAAGCCCCCCGCATCGTTGATGGCGTCGGCCTCGGCCTCGCGGCGGTCGAACGGCACGCGCTTTGCAAGCGGGTTGCGGTCTCGGTCGAAGTAGACGAACAGCACTTCGCGCATCACGCGGCCTCCTGGGTTGCGTCGGCGGACGGCTTGTCGGCAGGCAGGGGGTGGTCGGGGCTGGCGAGGTTCTTCGCCTTCACGACGAGGAACTCCCGGCCGGTCAGGCGGGCGAGGCGGTAGGCTTCGCGGAGCGCGCCGGGGTGCTTGTCGTGCCGGACCTCGGGCACGGCGTCGCCGTCCTGCGGGTCGGCCGGGCAGACCATGAAGAACTGCACTTCCGCCGGGATACGCGAGGGCGAGGGCTTGCGAGCGCGGGGCATCACGCGGCCTCCTTCGCGTTGTCGAGGATCGTGGCGCGGTTCCGGGCGGCAACGGCGCGGGTCTCGCCTTCGAGGGCGTCGTCAATCGCGGCGACCAGATCGTCAGCGTCGATCCCGCCAACGGAGAGGTCGCCCATGCTCTTGGCGATGGCCCTGGCCTTGGTGAGCAGCGCCCGCAGGTCGCGCAGGTCGCCCTCCGCGTCGTCGGCGGCGTCGCTGGCCGCGGAGGCCCAGCGGGGGACCTCAAGCAGATCGCCGCGGAAGTCGTCGGGGTAATTGCTCATGTCGGTCTCCCCATCCTCTGCCGCTGGATTGCGGCGGCCCCGGCTCACCTCGGTGAGGGTCTGCGCGGGGCTGATGGGGAGACGCTATGTGGGATAAACCCACATGTCAATCAGTTTGTATGGGAATAGCCCACATGACAAAACTCATAAGGTCATCAGTATGAACGCATGAGTAGATTTCTTCGCATCAGAATCGCTTTAGCGGCGGTGGCCGAGTATGGCCCCGCCGCTGGCGTGGTAGTCCTGGCCTCGGATGAGGCCGCTGTGCGTTGGTTTTCCCGGAAGGGTTATTCCTTGGACGTGGTGTTTTCCAAGGTGTCGAGTTCGGCCAGTTCTGCCGAAACCAAGGGGATGAGGCGTCCGGGTAACGCCTCGATCGCACCGAAAAGAAGGTAATCCGAGGGGAGGGAAAACGTGGAGAACATCTTCCACATCACGGGGACGCTCGGCCGGGATCTGCCAGTTTCCCACTGACTGATCTGGTTTCGGTCTTCACCGATCCCATTAGCTAGGTCGATGATCTCAAGGCCCGATGCTTTGCGCCACGCGCGAAGGCGGCGACCGACCGCGCGCGGCGATAGCGTGTCGGCTTGGGGGCTGTGTGTCTTAGATTCTCGCATGGGCGAAACAGTCCTGCCGATCCCGCCCCGCCGGTAGTGGGGTGTTCCAACTCCATTGCCCGATTGACATGTGGGATAATCCCATATTACCGTCCTGCCATGAACAAGGCAGACGACATCCGGGGATGGTTCGAGGTGGCCGGCGGGCAATCCGCGGTCGGCCGCCGCATCGGGCGACACCCCTCTACCATCAACAAGGCCATCTCCGAGGGTAAGCTTCCCCCGGCGTGGTTCTCGGCGCTGTCCGAGATCGGGCAAGAAGTCGGTCACTCAGTCGATCCCGCGTGGTTCGGCTTTGTGACGGCAAGGGCGGCTTCCTGATGGTCGCCGCGGTCTACAGGCACATCGGCCACGAAAATGATCTTCTGTATGTGGGGGTCTCGGCGGAGCCGTTCCGACGCCAGAGGGAGCACGCCGCATCGAGCCGGTGGTTTCCGGGCATCTCCCGGGTGGACTTCGATTGGTTCGAAGACAAGCGAGACGCCCAGACCGAAGAACGCCGTGCAATCACGTTCGACGCCCCCCAGTTCAATCAGCGGCGAGCGTCTTGGCCCGACAACGCGGCTGTCGGCGCAAGCCCTGATCTGAACCGCTACCTTTCCGACCGGCGGATGCTCCCTTGTGAGTTCGGTCGCATCTCCGGCTACAGCCCCACCACAATTGAGGGGTGGTTGAACGGGAAATCGCTCCCGTCGAGAAAGGTTATGCTTTCGATCCAGGCAGCAACCTCCGGCGCCGTTCCCGCCTCCTCCTGGCGCGAGGCCTCCTGACATGGGCGTTCCTCTCAAAACCAATTCCATCGCTCAGGAATATGTGCCCGCCCGGCCCGCGCCGCGCGGAACGTGTTCGCCCGAATTCGCTGCACCCGCGAACAACCGTGAGGCGAAGCGGAATGCATCCGACCCGCATCCGGTCGTGTTCCAGCCGACCCTTCTGCGGAAGCTGAGCCGAGAGGCTGTCAGCCGGCTCTATGTCGCGATCTTCTCCGGGCGCACGGCCACGGAAATGGACGCGCAGGCGTCGGTCGCGCTCGGGCTGTCGATGGAGTCCTGCGGGCATATCCGCCGGGGCAAGCACAGCACCAGCGCCGACAACTTCGGGGCGATGCTCTTTGTGGCGATGCACTACCGGCAGATGACCGCCGATCAGGTCGCCGAAATCCTCTATGGCAAGCTCCGCCGCCTCGCGCAGGAGGCCGCCGAATGAGTATCTACGACAGCCCGCACCTCCGGGGCGTTAACGCACAGGCCGCAAAGGTCCTTGGCAGTGGCGAGCACTATGCGCCCGCCAAGCTGGCGATAGGCCATGTATTCGAGACGTGCCCGCCGATGCGGCCGGTTCCGGAGCATACGCAAGACCTAACTGGGGTTGTGTGGGACCGGCTGACCGTAGTCGGCTTGGCGGTCCAGCGGGCGGCGAAGAAGAACCGCGGCGCGCGCTGGGCATGCCGGTGCCGGTGCGGGAACTACACGCTCCAAAGCGCCAAGGCGATCAAGCAGGCCCTCCCTGAAAGGGGGCGCTGCGTGCATTGCGAGCGGACCCTGATCCTTCGCAAGCGCACCTCGGGGCGTTTCCCGCCGAGGGCCGCCGAATGACCCCCCTTTCCTATCCCCGTCGCCTCGTTCCCGCCAGCGCCCTCCCGGCCGGCGGGTCTGCTTCGGGCACTCGCGGCCGGTCTCTGAGGGACAGGACCGGCCGCCCTTTCATTCAGACACGCTCCCCTTCCTCCCCCGGGGTGGAGCGTCAGGCGGGGGCAGGCGCTCCCACGGCAGCCGCCCCCGCCGTCCAGACACGCCCGCAATCCCCCGCATCCCGCGGCGGGCGTCAGGCGGGGGCGTGCGCCCAGGGCGTCCCCGCCGAAAATCCGGAGGGCGCGTGATGGCCCAGCCCAACACCGACAACCGGCTGCTCGCGATGCTGCGCCTGCGCGACGAGGGCCTGTCCTGCGCCGAGATCGGCAAGCGCATCGGCATGAGCAAGTCATCCGTAGCCGGCGCGCTCTGGCGGATCGACGTCGACGTCGCCAAGGCCGAAGGGGAGGGCGCTGTATGACCGACCTTATCGACCATCCGCCGCACTACACGTCCAGCCAAGCCAGGTGCTCGACCTGCGGGGCGCAGATCGAGTGCATCGACGTGACCGAGCACATGGATTTCTGCCTGGGCAACGCGGTCAAATACATCTGGCGCGCCGGCCTCAAGGGCGACGCCCTGACCTGCCTGCGCAAGGCTCGCTGGTATCTCGACCGCGCAATCCAAAAGATGGAGGGCGCATCTTGATCTACGGCATAGACCCCGGATTCAGCGGCGCAATCGCGCTGTATGAACCGGAAACCCGCTTCCTTGAAGTCTTCGACATGCCGACCATGCCGGACGCCAAGGGAAAGACAGTCCTCGACCTGCATAGCGTGCTCGAGATCATGGCTGACGAGCCCGGCGTCGTCTGGATCGAGAAAGTCGCGACACGCCCCGGACAGGGGATCTCGTCGGCCTTCCGGTTCGGCGAGCAGTTCGGCGCTCTGCAAATGGCGGCCGCCGCTCAGAAGCTCGAAGTTCGGTTCGTCACGCCCGCCCACTGGAAAAAACACTTCCGCCTTTGCAGCGACAAAGGCGTGGCGCGGGGCATGGCGAAGCAGCGGTTCCCGACCGCCGCAAATCTCTTTTCCCGAGTGAAGGACGACGGGCGAGCCGAGGCCGCTCTGATCGCCCTCTATGGCGCGGAGGCCCTCTGATGGAGCCGAAGACCCCCGCGGCCGTCCTTCTCATCCGTGCGCTTCAGGATGCCGAGCTGCGCGCTTTCCTTGTCAAATGCTGCGCCCGAGAGGCCCGGCGACGCGAAGTCATGCCCATGAGGATTAAATGATGTCTGCTAAGAAACTTAGCCTGACGCAGAAGCTTTTCTCAAAGATCCTCGTAGACCACGTCACAGGATGCTGGAATTTCAATGGCGTCATCACATCGGACGGGTATGGACAGCTCTGGCATGAAGGTCGCGCCAGAAGAGCGCATCGCGCAGTCTATGAGCATTACTTCGGAGCTATCGAAGAAGGTGGACTCGCTTGCCACAAGTGCGACAACCGCCGCTGCGTCAACCCCCACCACATCTACATTGGCACTGCCGCAGACAATAATCGAGACGTGCGCGAAAGAGGTCAGCCCGGGAAGGCGAAACGCGGAGTAGAGCACCACAACGCAAAGCTCTGCCCCGATGATGTGTTGAAGATCCGCGGAGGAGGACAGCCTCAGAGGCAGTTGGCCCGAGAATTCGGGGTCTCACAGACAACTGTTTCTGAAATCCAGCGCGGACTGATCTGGGGGCACCTCTAATGGACGGTTTCTCTCAACATGGCATCACCCACCTCTCGCCGTCGTCCATCAATCTGTGGATCAACGCGCCCGACGTGTGGATCGCCGAAAAGCTGTTCGGCCGCCGCGGCCGGCCCTCCGCCGCCATGCACCGCGGCATCGCCGTGGAGGCCGCGACCGTCGCCGTCCTCATGGGCGAGATGGGGCTAGATGAGGCCATCGCCGCCTACACCGCCAGCCACTTCGACGCCAAGTTCCTGATCGGCGACGAGCGCACCGCCAAGCAGCGCGACCTGATCGCCCCCATGGTCAAGAATGCCGTGGATGCCCTGGCCCCCTATGGCAAGCCCGACATCCCCGACACTGACCGCGGACAGCACAAGATCACCCTGACCTGCAATGGCAACGGGTGGTCCCTGCCCTTCATCGGCTACCTCGATTTCGACTATCAGGCCGCCGGGCTGGTCATCGACCTCAAGACCACCGAGCGCCTGCCGTCGAAGATGACCGCCGAACACCAGGTTCAGCGCTGCATCTACGCCAAGGCCAAGGGCAACACCAAGGTCTCGTTTCTCTACGTCTCGTCCAAGAAGGCAGCGCTCCTGTCGGATGGCGACGTGAACGAGACCCTGGCGCGCGTAAAGGCACACGCAGCGCGCCTTGAGCGTCTGCTGCACAGCCGATGCAAGGAAGAAATCGCGAGCATCATCCCGGTCAACGATTCCAGTTTTTATTGGAACGGCAACGAAGATGCTCGCCGCGAAATCTACGGGGTCTGAGACCCTGTAGTTCCGACCCGGCGGAACCGGGATCGCTACGACCAGAAACGCGAAAGGATACGCAATGTCTGGATTTGGCTTCGACGCCGGCTCGTCCGGTTCCTCCGGCCCCTGGCTCGTTTGGTCCGCCAAGGGCACCGAAGACGGGTCGGTTGACCCGCGCTCGTTCTACATCCGTGAAGGGTCTGGGCAGACCGCCAGCAAGACCCCCACGGACGGTCCCGCCAAGGGGATGCTGCTCGACATCCACTCGCTCAAGACCGGGTGGCAGCAGTCCGGCGGCGGCGTCGGCATGGCCCCCAAGTGGATGTGGGGCGCCTCGCCGTCCCAGCTCCCCGCCAAGCCCGGCGATGACTGGAAAAAGGGCTTCTTCATGAAGATCGCCCTGCCCGGCGGCTCCGTCGTCACCTGGGAGCAGGCCGGCGCAGGCGCTTGGGAGGCGTTCGCCCGGGTCGTCCCCGCCATCAACGCCGGCCCCTACACCGACGCGGCGCAGCTCCCGCTCGTCAAGTTCACCCGCTGCGAGGCGCTCAAGTTCACGGTCGGTGGCACCACGGTGCCAATCCTCGAGCTGGTGAAGTGGATGCCGCGCCCGCCATCGCTCATGACCGCCGGGAACGGCTTCGTGGACACCGGGGACAACCAGAAGGCCAAGGCCCCGGAGCCCGAACCTCAGATGGAAGTCGACGCGGAAGACCTCTCGTTCTGAGGCGGCCGGGCGTCGCAACCGCCCGACCGCACGCCGCTACCAACGGCAGGGGCCTTACGGCCCCCGCCACCCCATAACAAACAAACGGGGATTCGGCAGTGATGCAGGCCACCGAGGGCGTCAGCCCTGATATCGCAGCGATCCGCGCGGACCTGGAATTCTTCACTCGCCGGTGGGCCGAGTTGAACGAGCCCGTGTGGCTGGAGCTGAGATCCCTCATTCCCGGCGATCAAAGCAGCGCCAAGCACGCACATTTCACCGCGGACCCCGATGGTCTTGCCCTCGCGGCTGATTGGGCCGCGAGCATGAATTTCAAGCCGCGCAACGTCTATGCGGTGCGAAACCCAATACGTCAGACGTGCGTCAAGGCTGCGAAAGATACAGACGTCGTGGCGGCCTTCTATCTTTGGGCCGACGCTGACGACAGCGGAGCGACGGAGAAGGTCGCCCGGTTCCAAGAGGTGAAGGCATCCGCCATCATAAAGACGGGCCGGATACCCGCCACCAGAGCTCATTTCTACTGGGAGTGCGAGGAACCCTGCTACAACCTCGAGGCATGGACTGCGAGGCAAAAAGCCATCGCCGCGCACTTCGGCTCCGACTCCCAAGTCGTGAACCCGTCCCGCATCATGAGGGTCGCGGGAACCGTTACGTGGCCCGCTCCGCATAAGGTCGCCAAGGGATACGTTCCCGAAGTGACAGCCATGCGGACCGATTTCGAAGACGACCGCGAGCCGATCCCGTTTGAGCGGGCGATGCGGATTTGGCCGGACGTGACCCCAACGCTCGCGGCCGGCGGGTCCGGCTTCATCGACACCGGCCCGCAAGCCATGGACCGGGAGCAGGCCCGCATCAAAGCGCTGAGCGGGAAGGAGTGGCGGACGGAAGTCCTTCGCCATGTCGGCTCTTACGTCTCCAAGGGCCTGTTTGATTACGAAATCCTGGCGATCACCGATCACTTCACGCTCGCGGGCTACACGGTCGATCAGACGCGCGCCGAAGTGCAGGAGATGATCGACTACACCCGGCGGAACCCCCGGTTCGGCCACGTCGTGCCCAGCATGGACGAGGGGGCCGCGCTGGAGGCGACACAGCCGGAAGACACGACGCCCCCGGTCGACCTGTGGGCGCACTGGGAGCCGCCTGCGCTGCCCCGCGGCCTGCTCCCCCCCGTCATCGAAGACTATGCCCGCGCGCAGGCCGATCTCATGGGCGCGGACGCCGGCGGCATCGCCGCGGCGTGCCTCGCCGTGTGCGCCGCCGCCACGCCCGACAGCATCCGCGTCCAGGTGAAGGCGCATGATGAAGGATGGCAGGAGCCAGCGCGCCTGTGGGTCGCTCTCGTGGGGCCGCCGAGCGCAAAGAAGTCGCCGATCCTGAGCGCGGCCACGAAGCCGCTTCTCAAGATCGATCGCGAGTTGTTCCGCGACTGGCAGCGCCGCATGGCCGCTTGGGAAGCGCTGCCCAAGGAGGAGCAAAAGCAGGAGCCGAAGCCGCGCCAAACGCGGATGCGCCTCGAGGACACGACCATCGAGGCCGCGCAACAGGTCTTCGCCGACAGCCCCGAGGGGCTGCTTCTCCTGCAAGACGAGTTGTCGGGCTGGTTCGGTGCGATGGACAAATACTCCGGCGGGCGGGGCTCAGCGAAGGACCGCGGGTTCTGGCTCCAGTCGTTCAATGGCGGCGGCTATGCCGTCAATCGCGTTGGCAGGGGCGCGTCCTTCATCGAGAACCTGTCCTGTTCGCTCCTGGGCGGCATTCAGCCTGAGCCGCTGCGCAAGATTGCTGGCGACAGCGTGGATGACGGGCTCTTGCAGCGCCTGTTCCCGATCACTCTCACGAAGTCGACCTTGAGCAGGGACGAGCCCGCACCGCGGGAGATCGTGGACGCGTATTGGGCGGCCATAGAAGGGCTGCACAGCCTGCGCCCCCCGTTCGATGTGCGCCTGACGTTCGACGCCGAGGCGCAGGACGTGCGCCGCGACCTGGAGCGCAAGCATCTCGACCTCATGAACTGCGAAGCGATCCAGCGGAAGCTGGCCGCGCATATCGGCAAATACGACGGGCTTTTCGCCCGCCTGTGCGTCCTGTGGCACTGCTTGGATTTCAGCGGCCAGCCGACGCCACCGCCCGTCATCACCGGCGAAACGGCACGCCGGGTGGCACGCTTCCTCCACGAGTTTCTGCTCCCCCACTCGGTGAACTTCTACACCGGCATCCTCGGCATGTCCGATGACCACGACCGACTGGAAGCCGTGGCGACCTACATCCTCACCCGCAAGCTGGAGACGGTCACGCACCGGGACGTGCAGCGTGGCGACCGATCCATGCGCGGCATGACCCACCCTGAGATCGACCGGATATTGCAGCAGCTCCACGCCTTCGGCTGGCTCGAACCGGCGCCCGTCATCAAGGCCGGCTCCGCCCGCCGGTGGGTCGTCAACCCCATCGTTCACAGCCGCTTTGAGCGCCGTGGGCGTGAGGAAGCGAAGCGCCGGGAGGCCGCGCGTAAGGCGGTCTTCGGGATGGTCCGAAATGAAGACGATGAATGATTGTCGCCGTTGTCCCCTGCCTCAAGGTGAACCCATGCTTAACTTTGTCGCCGTTGTCCCTCGCGGGCACGTCTATAAAATCAAAAAGTCCCTTTCTCTCTTAGTTGGGGGACTTCTCTCTGCGACGCGCGCGCAAGGGACAACGGCGACAACCATGCCGTGGGCTTCGGCATGACCTTCAAGCTGTTGAGCTTTGACGACCTCTGCCGCGAGGTCGAAGATCACCGCGCGTTACAGGCCACGCTCAAGCCAAGCGACCCGCGGCATGACAAGATGTGCGAGGTGGACGAGGCCGGCGAATGGCTGACGATCTACTGGGGAGGCTACCCCTACGAGATCGAGCTCTCTCGTATTCAGTCTCCCGAGGACGTTCTGTGGTGGGTCCTTCATCTTGGTGAGAAGGATTGGCCGTACGCGACGGCCAGCCGGGTTGCGCACATGGTTCGGAGCATCGCGAGGGCGAAGGGCTGGACCCCGTTCCATCGCGTTCGCCCCGAAAACGAAGCCCCGCGCCCCGCGACACACCTACTGGCCGAGCGTGCAAAAGTGACGCCCGCTCTCGGGTGGGAGGTCATCAAGCGGGACGGGTGGCGGTGCAGGGCTTGTGGCTTCTCGGTCCAGGACGGGGCGGCTCTGCACGTTGACCACATCATCCCGGTCTCCAAGGGCGGCCTGACCGAGAAGAAGAACCTTCAGACGCTCTGCACCGTCTGCAATCTTGGGAAAGGGTCCTCCCATGCCTAAACGCCCCACCAGAGCCCGCCGCTCCCAGGATCGCGTCCTCGTCCCGGACGGCCACGAGACACGCCACCAGATCACCATCGACATGATGCTCGCGCCGCTCGACCGGCTACAGGATCAGCTCGACCGGAAGTGGGGCATCAATCGTCTCCCCGCGATCCTGCCCGCCGACCCGCCGCCGCACGTCCCGGCTGCGCAACACGAAGCCTATCGCTCCATCGGCCGGCGCTACGGCGAGGCCGTCGAAGCCCTCAACGTCGCCATCGCCGAAAACGACGCGGACGGGGTGCAGGCCGGAGTGGAGCGCGTGTCCAAGGCCCTGCGCGTCATGGACCGCCAGTGCGACGCCGCAGGCGTCGAGCCGCCGTCGCCCCTCGTCTGGGAGATCGACCTGGACGGGCGACGCATCGCCATCGTCCACGAGACGGCCGATTGGGAGCGCGTGAAGCGTGAGCGCCCCGCCGCCGAGATCTACTCGCTGCGCGACGCCGCTGTGGCCCTGACCCGCATGTCCCTCGGAACCGCGCTCCTCGGCGAGGTCAAGCGCCAATTCCCCGGCGCAGAGCTGGGGCCGCTCCGGCCGAAGCGTGAGGCGGGTTCTGGCGCGATGGAAGATCCGATCCCCTTTGGCAACGATGAGCCCGCCAATGCCTGACCTGTCCCCCCGCCAGTCTGACGCGCTCCTGGCCCTCGCCATCGTCACCCGGCGCAAGCAGCCGCCCGTGGCATCCCGCGTCGCCGCCGTCATGCCCCAGACGATCAACCACCAGAACCGCCGCGTCGCCACCAGCCGGCAGGCGGTGAGCAACTGCATGGGCGCCCTCCGCGATCTCGGCCTCGTCTACGTCATGAACGCCATGAAGGACTCGGCCCACCCCCCCGACGCTCTGGGGCCTGTCTCCCGAGGGCTGGGATGCGGTCAGGATCGAGGCTCGGCGGCGCGATCCGGAATACCACGATGCCAGAACGGTGGAGGCGGCGGAATGAACCTCTTCTTTGATCTGATCTACGTGGGCGGCGTCATCTCGGTCTATCCGGCGCTCCGTGTCGCGGGGAAAGGGCGCTACATCGCCGCCGCCACGGCAGCGATCTGGCCAGTCGCTGCCGGGATGGCGGCGGGCGACTGGCTTTCGCTCCGTCGCGCGAAGCCTGACCCACCCACGCCCACCCGCTGAGCCCCCCACCCCCGCCTAGCAGGCCCTCAGACCCGCAGGCAGGAAAACAGAGCAGGACAGGACCATGAAACGGTTTGTTGTGTTTCGTTATGACGTCGTGGACGGCATCGAACGCTGTTGCCGAGTTGGCGAGGAATTCCACAGCTCCCGTGAGGAAGCGATCCGCCGCGCGAGAAGCGATCTGGAGGGCAATATCACGATAGGCCCGCTCATGGTCGCCGAGATCTGCTGCAAGCTGACCCTCAAGTCGTGCCCCACTGTCATCGAGGAGACGCCCTGATGACCAGCGTAGCCGAAACCCGCCGCCGCAAGGCCGCCGCCCGCGAAGCCCGCGCCGCCGGCATCCTCCCGGACAAGGAGCCCAACGGTCGCCGCACCCGCAGCGAGCCCCCCAACTCCGTGGTCGCCGAGGCCCGCTGCCGCCAGCGCAGGCTTGAGCCCACCCCCGCCAATCGCAAGGCGGTCCTGGACGAAAACGAGGGCTTCCTTCTCGGCCGCTTCTACCTCCGCGGCATGTTCGGCCGCCCCGAGACGGACGCGGCCAAGGCCATGCTCGCCGCGGGCAAGCGATACGCCGCGGTCGATCAGGCATACCGCCTCGCCAAGGGCCTGCCCCCCAGAACCGCGCAGGGCGCATCCTACGGGGCCGTGAGGGGCGGGGCTGAAAACTGGGACCCTGACAGCCGGGAGGCCGCCATCGCCGCTCACGGGGCAGCGCAGGCGGTCCTGCGGTCATGTGCACTCAACGTCCTGCCCTCCGTCGAGGATGCGTGCGTTGAGGACCGGATGCCCTACAGCGGGGCCGGCCTGATCGCAGGGCTTGAGGCGCTGACGGTTCATTTCGGCATCCGAGAAAACGCTTGACGGCAGGCCAGAGGCCTGAGATTGTCATATCTGGAAACTGCGGTTTCTTGCGAGATAAAGCGCCCTGCCCCACCCGGCGGGGCGTTCTGCGTTTCAGAGGGTCGCCATGGACCTCTGCGCCGCCAGCCGCAAACTCAACGGCGCAACCGGCGGCGACCCGCGCGAAATGCTCTGCACTAGGGCGCACCGCGAAGGTTGGTGGATCACCCACCTGATCGACGCCGCGTTCTACGCAATCCGCCGTGAGCGCTACCACTGCCGCTCATGCTTCGAATGGGAGGAGAGCTGATGCCGCTGTTGACCGGCTACGGCGGATCTCTCAGCGTCCGCAATTTGTCTTCCGGGTGGGTGGACTATGCGGACGGAACTTACACCAGCGGTTCCCCGCTTGCGATTTCCGGCAACACCGACACGAAGCTCCCGAACGATGGCGCGACGGTGCGGAGTGACTACCTCCCGGCTGGCATCGCCAACTTCTATGACTCCGGGACTGGAAAGGTTCTCGGCAACACCGGCCGGTCCATGCTCTTTACGCTGGACTTCAAGTGCACCCCGACCAACGCGGGCACGACCTACATCGAGGACTGGATCGATATAGGCTCCCCGGTCGGCGAAATATATCGCCGTATCAGCTCGTTCCCGAAGGGGAACGGCGTTGAGCGCTCTATCGTCCACTCCACCGCGATGTATACCCTCGACACTTGGGAGACCAACGGCGGCGATGTCTACGTCAGAGCCAACGGAACTGCGGACATCTACGATATCCGCTTCGTCTTCTTTCTGTTGAGTGAGCCGGCGTGAGCGTCCTCGATAAAGTTCAGACCGCAGCGCTCTCGGCGTGGGCCGAGATCAGCGGCGGCATGGTCGCCGGTTCGACGTATCGCCTCCGCAGCTTCGACGGGGCCGGCTTCGACTGGACGGAGACTGCGACGCCTGACGCGGCCAAGAGCGTCGAGCCTGTGGACAATGGCGCGTCTCTCGACGTGGTGTTCGACGGGACGGCGATGCACGCTCGCTCCAGGGACCGCGGCCAGCGGCCCTACATCCACATTTTGCCCCTGGGCTGATAGGAGGCATCCATGACTGTTGCCGTCATTTTCGGCCGGGCTCTCTACACCAAGGACCCGCTTTTTGCCCCCCGCGTCGGGGGTGAAGAGGCCATCACCGCCACGTCCACCAGCGCCCCCGGGTCTGTGACGGCGAAGAAGGACGAGCACGCTCAGATCACCAACACGCACACCGTCGCGGTGTTGGTGAACGTCAACGCCGCGGCCTCGACCAGCGCATTCCGAGCGCTCGTCCCGGTCGGGACGACGATGTGGATTCCGAAGCTCGGCGAGGGCGACGTGATTCACATCAAGGCCGTGTCCTGATGATCCGCGTAGCCGCCGGTCAGACCGTCTCCCGCGTCGTCACGGTCGCCGGCGCGGGCTCGCTCTCCAACGAAACGTTCACGGCCTACGCCCTCGATCAGCAGGCCCGCCCTCTGAAGGCGACGGTCGCCATCACCGACGCAGGCGGCCGGGAAATCACGATCACCGTGGCGGCCACCGACTGGAACTCCGGCAACGGCGGCTTCGGTCGATTGGAGGTCATGATGGACGACGACGAAGCCAAGTCTCAGGTCCACGCCGAGCGCATCCGCATCACGCCCGGCCTGAGCGTTCGGCGAACCCTGCCTTTCGCTTATGCTTGAGGCTTTCGCCTCTCGCGAACCCGGCAGGCATCGGAACAGAACAAGGCGTGAGAGCGCCCCAGGAACATCGCGCCGCAGCACTTGCAGGCGCGAACCACGCCGCTGACGGCATCGCCCTCGGCCAGATCTCGGATGAGCTTTCTCATGTCCGGGATAGTGCCGGGGAAAGCCGGACAGCGCCAGAGAAAATCAAGAGGAAATCAAGGTGACCCGACATGGCGGACGTAGGGCCGGCGCGGGTCGACCCAAAGGCGCGACGAGCGAGAAGACCAAGCGGCGACGCGAAGCGGCGAATGGCGAGGGCATCACCCCGCTGGAATACATGCTGAAGGTTATGCGCGACGAGACCGCTCAGCAGTCCGAGCGGATGGATGCGGCCAAAGCTTCTGCGCCATACGTCCACGCCCGCCTCGCGGCCATCGAGCATACCGGCGAGATGGTCCAGCGCGTTGTCTCTGAGAAGCCGATGACCGCGGACGAGTGGGCGGAGCGGCACGCGGACGAGGAATGAAGACCGAAACCGTCTGGGCTCCGCAGGCTGGGCCGCAGCACGCGCTGATGGAGTGCCCGCTTCCGCTGGTGTTTTTCGGCGGCGCTCGGGGCGGCGGGAAGACGGACGGGATGCTAGGGAAGTGGGCCGCGAAGGAGGCCCGATATGGCGAGGGCTTCAACGCGATCATGTTCCGGCGGACGACGGTTTCGTCCGAGGATGCGATTGAGCGGAGCAAGCAACTCTTCCTCCCGCTTGGGTGGAAATACAACGAGAGCAAGCTGTCCTGGCGCGGCCCGGGCGGAGGTCGGATCGCGTTTCGCTACCTCGACAAGGTGACGGACGCCGACGAATGGCAGGGCCGCAACCTCAGCGACGCATGGATAGAGGAGGCGGGGCAATACGCTTCGCCAGCTCCCATCGACAAGTTGTTCGGCGTTCTTCGCTCGGCGGGGGGCGTTCCGATCCAGATGGTTCTCTCGGCCAACCCTGGCGGACCTGGGCAGACGTGGATCAGGGACCGCTTCGGGTTGCACCCGTTCCCGCGCAAGCCGGCGCTTCGGCGGGTCAAGATCAACGAGGGTGAGATCGACGCTGCGGTGATCCCGTCGCGCATCACGGACAACAAGGCGCTCCTAGAGGCCGACCCAGGATATGTGGATCGGCTCAAGATGGTCGGCGCGGCCGAGCTGGTGCGCGCATGGCTGGATGGTGACTGGAGCGCCATCGACGGCGCTTTCTTCGCGGAGTGGGACGAGAAGCGTCACGTCCTGCCGCGATGGAGCCCGCCGGAAGACTGGATGCGCTTCCGGTCGATGGACTGGGGTTTCGCAGCGCCCTTCTCAGTCGGCTGGTGGGCGGTTGCGAGCGATGACACGCAGTTCGGCGGGCAGACGATCCCGCGGGGCGCGATGGTCCGATACCGAGAGTGGTATGGCGCGACCAAGCCGAACGTCGGACTCCGCATGACGGCGGAAGAGGTCGCGGACGGCATCAAGGAGCGCGAGAAGGGCGAGCGCATGGCCTACGGGGTGATCGACCCCGCGGCATTCGCCGAGGACGGCGGCCCCTCCATCGCGCAGCGGATGATCCTTCGTGGTGTTCACTGGAAGCGCGGCGACAACAAGCGCGTCGCTGGGCGTGGCCACATGGGCGGCTGGGATCTGATGCGGTCTCGCCTCCGCGGTCAGGATGGGCGGCCCATGCTCTTCGTGACCGCCGCCTGCCGGGACTTCATCCGGACTGTCCCGACGCTGCAACACGACCCGAACCGGGCGGAAGACCTCGACACGGACGCCGAAGACCATGCCGCGGACGAGGCTCGCTACGGCGTGTCGTCCCGGCCGTGGATCGCGACGCGAGAGACGATCGACCGGGCGCCACGCGACTACACCGACCCGGACGACGAGGGGGGCGACGATTGGAAGACGCTGTGACCCTCGACAAGCCGAAGGCGAAGCCTGCCGGTGTGAAGCTGGAAGAGGCCAAGCGCCTGTTCCTCGAAAGCGAGACGGCGACGCAGCACGCCCGCGACCTGGCGCAGCGGGATCGGGACTACTACGACAACTGGCAGCTCACGGATGCGGAGATCGCCACGCTGAGGGCGCGCGGCCAGCCGGCTGTGGTCATCAACCGGATCAAGCGCAAGGTCGACTGGCTGCGCGGTCTGGAGGCTCAGAAGCGCACCGATCCGCGGGCATTCCCGCGCACGCCGCAGCACGAGACGGACGCGGACAGCGCGACGGACAGCATCAAGTTCGTTTGCGACTCCGAGGATTTCGACGGCAAGGCGTCGTCGGTTTTCGAAAACATGCTGGTGGAGGGCTTCGGCGGGATCGAGGTCGCGCACCGCGTCGCGAGGGATGCGCAGGGCAACGAGCGGGTGGAGGTCGCGCTGAAACGCTGGCCCTGGGATCGCCTGTTCTTCGACCCGCACTCCCGCGAGCCGGACTTCAGCGACGCCCGCTATCTCGGCGGGGTCATCTGGCAGGATCTGGACGAGGTAAAGGCCGCCTATCCGGATGCGTCCGCCGATCTGGACGGCAACCTTCGCGGCGAGGTCGGCGACACCTACGACGACCGGCCGAAGTGGGTCACCTACGTTTCCAGCGACCGCGCCAGGGTCCGGGTGGTGCTGTTGTGGCGCAAGGTCAAGAACGTCTGGAGCTACACCCTGTTCTGCGGCGGGGCCGTGCTGGAGGAGGGCGAAAGCCCCTATCGCGACGAGGACGGGAACAGCACCTGCCCGCTGATCCTTCAGAGCACCTACGTCGACCGCGAAAACCGGCGCTACGGCATCGTGCGCGAGATGATCGACGTTCAGGACGAAATCAACAAGCGCCGGTCCAAGGCGTTGCACCTGCTGACGCAGCGCCAGACCTTCGGCGAAGAGGGCGTGATCGACAGCGTGTCCGAGCTGAAGCGCGAAATGGCGCGGCCGGATGGGCATGTGAAGCTGCGCGCCGGCGCGGTCTGGGGCCAGAACGTGGGCATGCTCAACACCACGGACCTCGCCTCGGGTCAGCTCCAGCTCCTTCAGGAGGCCAAGAACGAGATCGACGGGATGCAGGCTTCCGGCGCGCTCTCGGGCGACACCGGCGAGAGCACGTCGGGCCGAGCCGTCCTCGCCCGCCAGCAGGGCGCCATGGTGGAGCTGGCCCCGATCTTTGACCGCTACCAGTCGTGGAAAAAGCGGGTCTACCGCGCGATCTGGAACCGCATCCGGCAGTTCTGGACCGAGGAGCGCTGGATCAGGGTGACGGACGACGAGCGCAACGTTCGCTGGGTCGGCATCAACCAGCCGATCACGCTGGCCGACGCGCTGCGGGAGATGCCCGAGGAAGAGGCGATCATGCAGGCCCGCGCCATGGGTCTGGTTCCGAACGACCCGCGCCTAGGCATGGTCGTGGGGGTCAAGCAGGAGGTTGCCGGGCTCGACGTTGACATCATCCTCGATGAGGTCCCCGACGCGCTGACGCTCCAGGGCGAAACCTTCGAAGCCATCGCGAACCTGGCGACCTCGGGCATGGTCCCGATCCCGCCGGAGATGATCGTGGAGCTGGCTCCTGGGCTTCGCCGGGACCGCAAGGACAAGCTCTTGGAACTGATCCAGCAGCGGCAGGAGATGGAGGCGCAGGCCCAGCAGCAGGGCGCGCCTCTGGCCGAGCGCGAGGCCGTCGCGAAGATCGAGAAGGACGAGAGCATCGCCCTCAAGAACGTGGCCGACGCGCAGGCGAAGGCCCGCGAGAGCGTGCAGGCCGTCCCGAATTTCGTGCCGGGCGGGAACGTCGCGGCGGGCTGAAGCCAGCAAGAGGATTCCGCATCCTGCGGATAGGCCGCTGCGGCGGTCGCTTCCCAAGGAGAACACCATGAAGGTGGAATATCGGGTTCGCCCGGTCACGCGGTATGTCGTGACCCGGTTCGAAGAGAGCGACGACGGACGAACCGGCGGGTGTGATACCCGCGGCGAGTTCGACAACGAGCGGGTGGCGCATGAAGTCGCCTACTCGCTATGCAAGGTCGAGCACGAGCTTTCGGGCCTGCCGGTGGGCGGCGATCAGTTCGTCTATCCAGAACCGCTGAAGGTGGCGGCTGGTGACGGCGGCCTTCGGATTTTCCCGAGCGCCACGCGGCTGGCACCGGAAGCCGAAGCCAGAACCTGCGGCCTGACCGTAGATCAAGTGGACAAGCTTCGGGCCGCATATGAGCAGAGCACCGGAGACAAGAGCTTGTTCAAGGCCGATGGCGATCCTGACGACAGGTTTCGCAGCATTCAGAAGTTGAAATTATGGGCAAGACGAAATGCCCGCCTCGCTTGAAGCCATCTTAGGCGACGCGCCGGCCGTCAAACCGGCGCGCATCGCCCGGATGCAGACCCACACGGAGCGGGAAGCCTACGCCGCCGAGGCGCGGGCTCAAATGGACCTGATCGACCAGATGCCGGCGCGCCATCGTCGGCTCATCCATGAATACGGGCTCGTCAGGGCCTTGCACATCATCGCGGGCCTCTGAGCCCCCGCGGTAGAGCCCCATGGCTCCCGCGCAGGAATCCCGGTCGCCGCGGGTTATCGGGCGGATCGTGTCGCCGACGATACGGGCGGTTCGTGCAGCTTCCGACGAGACGGGAAGAAATCCAATGAGCGAAGTGAACCTTGCGGACGTGCTGGGCAGCCAGCGCGCACCCGAACCCATGCCCGACCCTGTGGATGTGGAGCAGCCGGCAGAGACGCCGGAGGCCGCCGCGCCCGAGGGGCAGGAGCCTGTGCAGGAACAGGCGGTGGAGCCGGAAAAGGCCCCCGACCCTGAGCCGAAGCCCGAAGCCAAGCCCGAAAAGGCCGAGCAGTCCGTCCCCCTCGCCGCCATGCTGGCGGAGCGGGATCGGGCGCGCGACCTCGAAGCGCGGCTCAAGGCGATGGAGGCCGAGCGTCAGCCAAAGCAGCCGGAAAAAAGTCCGGACGTCTTCGATGACCCCGAAGCCTACACCAAGCACGTGCAGGCCCAGATCCGACAGGCCACAGACAACGTGCGCCTCGACGTTTCGGAGCAGGCCGCCCGTTCTCAGTTCGGCGACGAGGCGGTGGATGCCGCCTTCAGCGCTATGGCCCCGAACGGGCAGTTGGCCGACAGGGCCGCGTATCAGACCATCATGTCCGAGCGCAGCCCCTACCACGCCCTCGTGAAATGGCATCAGAAGACCGAGGCCATGAAAGAGATCGGGGAAGACCCGAACGCGTGGAAGACGGCCCAGAGGGAAGCGATCCGCAGGGAGATCGAAGCCGAGATGGCGACGAAGCAGGTCCGGAACACTCCGGCTCCTCCTCCGTCGCTCGCGGACCAAACGAGCGTTGGCAATGCGGCGGGAGCCCCCACCGCGAAACCCAGCCTGAGAGACATCATCGGGCGCTGACGCTCCTTCCCTAGGAGCACTACATCATGGCTGACACCCGTGCAGCTACCGGGCTGACCGTCCAGCAGTGGGACGACCAGTTCTTCTCCGAGTATTTCCAGGAAAACCGTTTCAAGTCCGAAATGGGGACCTCGGAGAATTCGGTCATTCAGGTCAAGGAAGACCTCACCGGCAAGAAGGGCTCGGCGGTCACGTTCGCCCTTCTGTCCCGCCTGACCGGCGATGGCGTCACCGGGATTCAGCGGCTGGTGGGGAACGAGGAGGCTCTTGGGTCTCGCTCCTACCCGCTGACCGTGGCCCTGCGCCGTCACGCGGTTGTGGTCCCCGAGCAGGAGCAGCAGTATTCCGCCATCGACCTGCGGAACGCCGGCCGCTCCGCGCTCATGGACTGGGCGCAGGAGGACACCCGCGACCGCATCATCCAGGCGATGATGTCGATCAACGACGTGGCCTATGCCTCCGCCTCTGAGGGACAGAAGGACGCGTGGCTGGCGGACAACGCCGACCGCGTGCTCTTTGGCGCGGCGAAGTCGAACAACTCCGGCAACGACCACTCGGCGTCGCTGGCGAACGTCGACTCCAGCACCGACGTGCTGACCGCGGGCGCTCTGTCGCTGATGAAGCGCATGGCACTGACCGCCTCGCCGAAGATCCGGCCCATTCGCTCGGAGCAGTCCGGCCGCCGGTTCTACGTCTGCTACGTGACCCCACTCCAGATGCGGGATCTCAAGGCGGACACCACGATCATCAATGCCCAGAAGGACGTCTCGCTGCGCATGCAGAACGAGAAGCTGTTCATGGGTGGCGATGTCGAGTGGGACGGGATCATCGTCAAGGAGATCGATGATATCCCCGTCATCTCGGGCGTCGGCGCATCGTCCATCGACGTGGCCCCGGCGTTCTTCTGCGGCGCGCAGGCCCTGGGCTACGGCATCGTCAGCCGGTGGAAGTCGATCCAGTCCAAGGAAGACGACTACGGCGACAAGCCCGGCATCGGCATCAAGGAGTTCGGCAACTTCGCCAAGCTTCGCTTCGGCTCGGGCGCCGACGACACCGATGATCCCAAGGACCACGGGCTCGTCACCGGCTACTTCGCGAACGTCGCGGACGCCTGATCGGTGGGGGCCGCTCCGGCGGCCCTCCCTTCCTGACATGAAGGAGAACGGTCATGGCCGTTGAGAACCTGACGGCAACCCGCCGTCACCCCGTCGCGATGACGACCGCGAACGCGAACCAGGTCCCCAAGGACGCCAACATGGTGGCGGTGTGCTCGACAGTGGAGGTCACGGCCGCCGCTTCGGCGACGTCGACCTACACCATGGGTCGCGTGTCCTCGGCGGCGCGCATCATGCCGCTGTCGACGCTCTACTGGGACGACCTGGCCTCGACGGGTTCGCCGACGCTGGACATCGGCTTCGCGGCGGACCCGGACGCGCTGAACGACGGGCTCGACCCGGCGACGGCTGCCAGTTCGGCGGGCATCTTCAAGCAGGCGAACATCGCCAATGTGGGCAAGCCGGCGTGGGAGCTGGCGGGGCTGTCGTCCGACCCGGGTGGCTTCCTCGACATCATCGTGACGCTGGCCGACGCGGCGGCGAACACGGGCGGCACCCTGTCGATGGTGCTGATCTACACCGTCGACAACTGAGCAGGGGGGGCGGGGCTTCGGTCCCGCCCTTCCCTTTCGCAGGAGGCTCGCATGAAAGCTCGTTTCATCGGCAACGGGAATAGCGACCCCGCGGCCCTGACCTGGGGCGGGGTGACGTTCCCCCTCGGCGAGGCTGTGGACGTCCCCGAAGCGCTGGAGGCTCGAATCTCGGGCAACTCGCATTTCGAGGTGGTGGGCGACGAGGACGGCGACGGTGATGTGGACCGAGACGACCTGCGTGCGACGGCCGAGGCCATGGGCATCGAGGTGGACGGCCGCTGGGGCGATGCCCGGCTGACGAAGGAAATCAAGGCCGCTGAGAAGCGCGCCGCGGCGGCTCAGAAGGCTGAGGGCGATGACGAAGACCGCGCTTGACGTCGGCACTCGCGCGCTGCGCCTGGCCGGGCGCACGCCTTGGGGGCAGGCGGCCGAGGCCGAGGACTACGCCATCGCCGAAGAGACCTATACCGCGCTGTTGGCGGAGTTCTCCGAAGCGCGCGGCATGGCGTTCGAGTGGGGCGAGGATGCGGTCCCCGACACGCTGTTTCTCCCGCTGGCCGGCATTGTGGCGATGCGCCTGCCTGGCAGCGGCTACGACGGCCGGCAGGAGTGGAAGGACCTCTACGCCTACGTGTTCCCCGATGATCGGGTTGAACCGGCGCGGGTGGACTACTTCTGATGCCGCTGGAGAACGCGCTTGGCGCGCTGCGCGACCTGACTGACATGGAGACACGGCGGCTGAACGCCATGCTGGACGCAGACCGCCTCGAGCGGGAGCGGGCCGCCATGGCTGAGGCGGATCGGCTCTATGGCGCCAACGGACTTGGGGCTCCGATGTGGCCCGGAGAGTTCGGCGCGGCGGCCGTGAGCGACTACGCCGACGACCAATTTTCCATTCCAGGCCCCTACTGATGAACAAGCCCCTCTCGTTCGCCACCCAGTCGGTTCAGCTCGGCGGGTGGTCGGCGGAACGCATGCTGAACTACTATTCTCGGGTGTTCCCGCAGGGCAGCGCGGCCGGTCAGGTCATGGCGCGGCAGCACGCGGGGCTTGCGGCGTGGGTGGACCTGTTCGCGGGCACGGGGCTGGCTTCCTCGCCGGTGCGCTGCGCGCTGGAGCTTGGGGGCGACTTCTACGCATTCGCAGGGGGCATCCTGTGGCGGGTGAAGTCGGACGGCACGAGCAACAGCGTCGTGTTCCCGGTCGATCCTGTGGACCCGGTGACGCTGTCCGACGACGCGGGCGCGACCATGGCGACGGACGGGATCAACATCGCGTTGGTGGCGAGCGGCGTTTATGCGGTCATCACGCCCACCGGCGGGTTCAGCGCGACGGCCTCGTTCCCGGACCTTCCGGGCGGCATCACCGAAGCCACCAGCGTGACGTTCCTGAACTACAAGATGATCGTCTCGGGGAAGGCCGGCACGGGCCGGGCCGACATCATCGCGGTTTCCGACGAGCTGGACCCGACGACGTTTCAGACGGCCGCGTTTGGCTCGGCCGAGGCTGACCCGGACGGGCTCAAGCAGGTGCTGACGGTCGGAGATACGCTCTACGCGCTGGGCAACAAGACCATCGAGCCGATGCGCGACACGGCCTCCGGCGACTGGCCTATTGCGCCCTACGGCGGCGGGATCATTCCCCATGGCATCCTGTCCAAGCGGGCGGTCGCCCACGACGGAGACACGCTTTACTTCGTGTCGTCGGAGGGCAGGGTCTTCCGGGCTCGGGGGTTCCAGTCGCAGGAGATCTCCCACCCCGGCGTGACCAAGGCCCTTGAGGACGTGAACAACGCCCGCTGTTTCATGATGTTCGACGGGGAGGAAACCTTTTTCGTCGTGCGCATCCCGAGCAAGCCGGCGTGGTGCTTCGGCCTGAGCACGCAGCGGTGGTCGGAGCGGTCCAGCGGGACGGACTTTCAGGCTTTCAACGCCCGATGCAGCGAGCGGTTCACGCTCGCGGGCACGAGCTACGCACAGACGATCATAGGCGGGCAGGACGGCGTTCTCTACCGGCTGGACCCTGAGGTCTACGCCGACGGCGACGAGGTCCTGCGCCGCTGGGCCGTGTCTCAGCCCATCATGCAGCGCGAGTTCAGCGTCGATCTCATCCAGCCGTGGATGTCGACCGGCACGGCGGACATAGGCCGCGATCCGAAGGTGACGCTCTACAGGTCCAAGAATGGCCAGGAGTTCACGGTGGTGGGGCAGCGGTCGCTCGGTGCAATCGGGGACCATGACCGCGAGGTCTACTGGAACGGGCTCGGCCACTTCACCCGGCGGGCGCAGTTCGCGCTTGAGGTGACGGACCCTGTCAGGGCCGACATCTACGGCGTGGATATGGACGCCGGGTGAGCGCCTACCTCGCTGTCGAGGGCAGCAGGCTGACACTTCCGGCGGTTCGGGCAATCGGCGGCTCTGTGCCGCTCCTGGGCTTCGATGCGGTGGACGCGGCGGGCCGGCCGACGGTGGCGCTGCGGAGCGCGCTGTTGGGCCTGAAAGACCGCCCCCTGCCCTCTTTCATCATCACGCTTGACGGGCGTTGGACCGTCGAAATGCTCAACTGGTTGGAGAGCTGACATGGTGCTTCCGGCGATCATCGCAGGCGGAGCGGCGCTCGCTGGCGGGCTTCTCGCGTCCAAGGCGCAGGGTGACGCGACTGACGCGGCGCAGGCTGGACTCGCCGCCCAGATCAAGTTCGACCGCGAGGTTTGGAACGATCAGCTCAAGCTTTTTAAGGATGGGTTGGACCTCCAGAAGTCCGAGTTCCGCGACCTCAAGAAGGCCGTCGAGCCGTGGCGCGTGTCGGGCGAAAACGCCCTCTCGGCTTACAATTACGAGATGTTCGGCGGCGACAAGCCGATGCTCACGAACTACGACGCGCTGCAAGATCGGCGGGAAATCCTGTCAGGTGACAAGCAACTCGGCCGGCTGCGCGACAGCAACGTGTTCGCGGCCGGCGACGGCTTCGGCTACGGGCGCGGGCCGAGCTATGGCCGGATCGAGAAGGACTCGCGCACCGTCACGACGCCTGCCACGGCGGCGGGGGGCGGCGCTCCCGGCGGGCCAGGCTACTACACCGACGCGGACGGGAACTACGTCTACAGCGCGTCCGGGGGGGCTGGCATGACCCCGGCCGGCGGGACCCCTGCGACGACCTCCCGTGAGAACGTGTTCACGGTCGGTGATCGCGAGTTCGACAGCCGCGGGGATGCGCGGGACTTCATCGACCGCCGGTTCGCGCGGGGCTACGACGGTGAGACGTTCGACACCCGCAAGGAGGCGCGGCAGGCGCTGGGGGGTGTTACGCGCGAGGCTCGCCGCGATGCTCTGGCCGATGCCGGCTTTGAGCGCGGGAGCGTCCGCGAGGAATACGGCGGCTACTCCAAGAGCCCAGAGGCCCGGCTTCGCATCCGCGAGGGGTCCAGGGCCATCGAGGGCAGCGCGGCGGCGCAGGGCGGCCTTCTGAGCGGCGACACGATCAACGCGCTGGCGAAGGATCGCGACGCGGTGGTGACCGCCGACAAGTCCAACTACATGAACCGGCTTCTCGGGCTGAGCGATACGGGCCTGTCCACCATCGGCACGACTGGCAGTTCTGACCCTCTGGCGGGGGCTCGGTTGGGGACTTCGATCATGGGCAACCAGAACATCGGCGGGACCATGGCGAATATCGGCTCGATCAACGCGCAGGGCGCGGCGGCGCAGGGCAACATTTTCCAGAACGTGCTCGGCCAGCTCGGCGGGATCGGTGGGTATTTCGGGGGCTCGGGCGCATCCTCCGGCTCGTTCGGGAACACCGGGTTCAGCAACTACAGCGGGGGGCTCTACTGATGGTCACGCTACCCACGGTCCAGCCCGCGAACGTCCTGGGCTCATTCGTCGCCGGCAACGAGGCGCGGCAGCGCTCCGACATGAACGCGCTCCAGGTGCAGGGCGAGCAGAGCCAGCAGGGCATGCGGGCCATGGCGGCGATGGCCTCGGTCTACGACAAGGCCCGCACGCCCGAGGAATTCGAGCAGGGCAAGCAGGCGCTCCGCAAGATGGGCATCATCCGGCCCGGCGAGGATCTGGACTACGACGAGGGGTATGCGGCCCTTCAAGCGTTCCTGCCGGCGGATCAGCTTCCCAAGCGGCACAACATGGGTGGCGTGCTGGTGGATGACTACGGGCGCGAGATCTACCGCAAGCCGGAGGAGGTCGACCCGTGGAAGGGGACGACGACGGTCGGCGGGGTGGTTCTTGAGCGCGATGGCCAGGGCGGCGTTCAGGAGGTCTACCGGGCGCCGGACAAGCCAAGCATTCCCTCGGGGTATGAGCCTGACCCAAGCGGGGGGCTGCGCCCGATCCGCGGGGGGCCGGCGGACAAGCCGGGCAATCTCACTGATGGAGCGCCGGCCGGGTATCGCTGGACTGGGGGTGATGCGGCGACGCTTGAGCCAATCCCCGGCGGCCCCAAGGACGCATCTTCTGCGGGCGTGGACGTGAAGGGGGAGGCCGATCTTCGCAAGGAGTTCGTGAAGGCGCAGGGGGACTTCATCAAGGTTCGGGACGCCTTTGGCCGCATTCGGGCGTCTGCCTCTGACCCCTCCGCCGCGGGCGATCTTGCCCTTATCTTCAACTACATGAAGGTGCTGGACCCAGGTTCAACGGTTCGTGAGGGCGAGTTCGCGACAGCGCAGAATGCTGGCGGCGTCGGGCAACAGATCCTTGGCATCTACAATCGGGTCAACAACGGCGAACGCCTCACGGAAAGTCAGCGTTCCGATTTTCTGGCCCGTGCGCGAAAGCTCTATAGCGAGCAGGAGCGATTCTTCGAGCGCGATGTTGACACATATCGAGGGCTCGCCGAGCAGTATGGGTTCGACCCGTCCCGCGTTGTCCCCGATATCGGCGGCGGCTTTGATGGGGGTGGTGCAACTTCTTCTCCCCAATCCCAGCCAGGGGGGCCGATGTTTGATGGCGTTACCGAAGGGATGCCGGTCGGGACGCGCCTTCAGAACCCGAACGACCCGAATGAGGTGGTGGAGTGGAACGGGACGGAGTTTGTCCCCGTCACCCCTTGAGGCGGAAGAAGTAGGTCAGCAGTCCCGCGCAGACCTGCGATAGCGCCCATATCGGCCCCGTCCATAGCAGCATGAAGTCAGCGTCCTCGCTGGGCGGAACGACATACCACAGCACCCAAAGGCCAAGCACGGCGGCAATTCCGCCGAGGTGGCACAGATGCCGAAAGAAGTGAGGCCACGAGCGATTCATGGAACCTCAGAAGTTCAAGGGCTGGCAGGTCATCCCCGCCAGTATGGAGGCTGACGCTGCGCCCGACAACTACCCTGCCATCGATGCCGTTCGCGGCGAGGGGGCCGGCCGTGCCATGGCCGAGGGGCGGCGCTCGAACGGCGGAGGCTATAGCCTCTCGCACGAGGCCGTTGGCCCGGTGGCCGATGAATTTCGGGCTGGTGTCGGCGCGCTGAATGATGCGGTGGTATCGAACGTCAAGAGCCTGCTGGGCGGGCCTGACGCGCCCGGCATTCGCGCCCTCTATGACGACTACCTGAAAATGGAGCGCGCGGAGCGGGACCGCGTTCGGGAAGAATACCCCGTCCTCTCGGTCGTCATGAACGTCCTCGGCGGCGCGACCGCGGTTCCGGCGCGCGCCTTCGGCGCTGGCGCGCGCATCCTCGGCGCTGGCACGAACGCCGCCGGTGGGGCAGCGCCTGCCGCCACTTCGACACTCTCTCGCATCGGACAGGGAGCGGCGGTCGGTGCCGGCACCGGCGCTGCGGCCGGATTCGCCGAGGGCGAGGGCGGAGCGGTCAATCGGGCAGAAAGCGGCCTGGTCGGCGGCCTCTTCGGCGCCGGCGTCGGAGCAACCATCCCCGCTGTGGCCGAGGGCATCACCCGTGTCGCGCGCGGGCTGTCCTATGTCCGGGGCCTGAAAGGTGAAGGTGCGGTTCGGCGGGCAGAAGAGATGCTCACGGAAGCGATGCGCAAGGACGGCGTGTCGGCGTCTGATCTTCAGTCCATCGCCGAAAGCGGTGTTCCCTTCTCCCTGGCCGATATCGGGCCGAACACTCGGGCTGTGGTCGCAGCCGCTGGGCGCAGGGGTGGCGCGGCACGAGAGGGCTTTGAGGAGTTCTTCGAGGAACGGGCGCGGGGGCAGTATGGTCGAATCAACCAGAACCTGGCCGAGAACCTCGGCGTAGAAGGCCAGGATTTCGGGACCACCGCTGCGGCTATCTCTCAGCGCCGGGCGGCTGCCGCTCGGCCGGGCTACGAGCGCGCATACGCGCAGCCGGCTCCTGAGCTTTCCGGCAACGTCTCTACCATTCTCGAAACCCCGACCGGCAGGCGGTCCGTCGTCAGGGCCACTCGGATGATGGAGGATCGCCGTCGCCCGATCCGCGAGGAGAACGGACGCTATACCGTCGAGATGCTGGACCAGATCCAGCGCGCGATGCGGGACATGGAGGGCGGCGCCCGCGGGGCGAGGGCCGGCGAGATGGCGGGCGGCATCGGGAACCTGCGGGATGAATTCCTGCGCGAGGTGCCGGACGACCTTCGCGCGGTGATGGCGAACTACCGCTCGGAGAGTGAGCTTCTCGACGCGCTGGAGCAGGGCCGCCGCTTCCTGTCTGGCGACGGAGATGCAACCTCTGCGCTGGTAGAGGGCTATACCCCTGCTGAGCGCGATATGTTCCGCCTCGGGGCTGCGCGCGCCATCCGTGACCGCATGGGAAACAAGATCGACAGCGGTGACGTTTCCGGCATGTTTCAGAACCCGAACATGCGCGACCGCATCCGGGCGCTGTTCGACGGCAATGAGTTCGCCTTCGCCGACTTCATGGAGCGCACCCGGACGGAGCGCATCATGCAGGAGACCCGGAACGCGCTCCTCAAGGGGTCTCAGACGGCCGGCCGCCTCGCCGAGGATGATGCCTTCACGTCTGGCATCCTGGGTGATGCTGCGGCTGATGTGGTGAGCGGTGGCGGCAGCTCCACCAGCCTCGTGAATGCTATCTGGAACGCAGGGGCCAAGGCTGCCGGGGGCGCTAAGGACAGGTTCCTTCAGGGCGTGAACGAAACGGTCGGCGACGAAATCCTGCGTCGGGCCGTGGACCCAAACATCACCCGTGCGGGGACGTCGGTCGTTCCGGCGGGAAGTCCTGCCGTTCCCGCACCGGCTGCCGCGAGAGCGCTCCCGGCGGCCTCCCCTGGCGCTCCTATCGCTGCGGGAGCCGCGGCAGGCGGCGGGATGACTGGCGGCGGACAGGCCGAGCGTTTCAGGGGGTGGGAGGTTATCCCCGCTCCAGAGGCGGCCCCCGAAGCCACGCCGGGACCTCAGTCCGCCCTGCCATCTGAGGTGAAGGGCCATGTGGCGGACTTCCGAAACTCAACCCCGCCCCCCGCTCCGGTTGAGACCACCAGCCCGTTCAAGCTTGCTCAGGCTTTCGTCGGCATGAACGAAGGAAAAGATGCGCGGGTCCTGTCTCAGTTCATCAAGCGCGCGAGCGGTTCCAAGCTGGACCCGGCAAAGACGGCGTGGTGCGCCGCCTTCGTCAACGCCATCCTGGGCGCCAGTGGCGGCGAGGGGACCGGCAGACTGAATGCTCGGTCGTTCCTGGAATTCGGCACCAAGGCCGAGACGCCCCAGATCGGCGACGTGGCCGTTTTCTGGCGTGAGAGCCCGGAGAGTTGGAAGGGGCACGTCGGGTTTTATGCCGGCAAGGTCCGCAAAAACGGGCGCGACTACATCAAGGTGCTGGGCGGCAACCAAGGTGACAGTGTGAGCGAGGCCCTCTACCCGGCCGACCGGCTGCTCGACGTTCGACGGCCGCCACGCATTCGAACCTAAAGCGCCCTTCCCGCTCTCGAAAGCAAGCCCGACGCGCTGAGCGTCACCAATCTCGAAAGGAAACCGACATGACCACTCCCCGTATCTGGCGCCTGAAGGACTGGCGCCTCTGGGCCATGGACCGGCTCGGCAAGGCCCTTGGCATCCACTTCAATGTCGGCGAGCTGCCGTATGGCGCTGCATGGCAGGGTGAGTGCGATCCCTGGCCCTAAAACCTCGCGTCAACCCACGCCTTGGTCCCAGTGAAACCCCGGAAGATCCCCGGCTTGCTAGTGAACTCGACGACGGCCAGCTGATCGTCCTTGTCGATGTAGTTCATGAGGTGGTCTCGCAAACCGGCGGCCGTGATGTTGTCGATGTCGAGAAAATAAAACGATCTCATCACCTTCTGCCCGCCTATCGCGGCTAGCTCATCCCAAAGCGGCTGATAGTCCTTGTCGATGTTGAGCTGATAGCTCACTGCGAAATACGGCATCCTCAAACTCCGGCCTGCGGTCAACGGAGCCTGACGCTAGGGCGCCAAAGGGTGAGTCGGGAAGCGGAATGCCTCAGAGTTCTGTGTGGAAGCGGTCGTCCTCGACGTCGAACCGGTGGATGGCCTCATGCTCAACCTGGAGTGCGTTGAACCGTTCGTTCAGGGCATCGACCTCCGCCTTGGTCTTCGAAGCGCGGATCAGGCCGACGATCTCGTTCATCTCGGCAATGATCTCTCGGGATCGCTTGGCGACAAAATCGGTGTGGGCCTTCCACTTGTCGAAGTCGAATGCCCGCTCGGGGGCGGGGAACCTTTCTTCAAGGACGCTGACGATCTCGGCGTTCATCGACCTGTTGTTCGCCTCGGCGGCCGCGCGAATGCGGTCGCGCATGCCGTCCGGGAGGCGGACGATGAAGCGCTCCTGCTTCTCACTTGGATAGGGGTCCCGGTCGCTCATGGTTGCTCTGTATGGAGGAACCTGCCGAGTCGCAATTATACCGACTTGACATCATCGGACGGTAGCGGCATTCTCATAGTGCCAAGTCGGCATTAAGGAGAGAATGGCCCATGGGCATGCACATCAACCCGCTCCTCTTTGAAGGGGAGCATCTGGTCAGGCACATCGAGAAGGACGGGGAGGTCTGGTTCGTCGGCGTCGACGTCTGCCGCGTCCTCGGCATCCGCGATCACCACCAGGCGCTGGAGCGCCTCGACGAGGACGAAAGGGGTCGGTGCAATATACCCACCCCTCGAGGCGATCAGGAGATGATCGTTGTCTCGGAGCCCGGCATCTATCGCTTGGTCTTCACCAGCCGGAAGCCGGTGGCCGAGCGCTTCAAGCGCTGGCTGGCGCACGAGGTCATCCCGGCGATCCGCAAGACCGGCGGCTACGGCCACCCGGCGGACGGCGGCGAGATTCCGGCATCGGAGGAGCGGCCCTTCCCGCAGTGGTCCATGGAGGAGATGCGGACCAAGAAGGGCACGGTCGACATGTATCGGCTGCTCTACGGGACGATGGCCGCGCAGTGGCTGAGCCCGCAGCTGGGGTTCCCGGTCCCGCCGGTCGAGCTGGTCGAGAACGGGCGCCAGTATCGGATGGTGATGGTGCCGCAGATCGAGGATGGCGCCGCGTGACCAAGCACGCCCAGGACGCCGACAAGTTCATCTGCCGATTTCCCCCGGGATGGAGGGACAAGATCAAGGCGGAGGCCGCGAAACAGCGCCGGTCGATGAATTCGGAAATCATCGCCGCCGTCGAGGTGGCGATGCGGATCAAGGGGGTATCTCTCGATGTGCCCGGAAAAGAGTGAGGCCGGAGGGGCTGCAACCCCGTCCGGCCTCGGTTCGAAACCCAACTTCCACAGAAAGGCTCTGGCCGTGAATATGACCGATCCCGCGCCTGATTTCAATGATGAGCCGAAAGGCCCGTCCCGCCGCACCTTCGCCCTCGGCGCTGCGGCCCTGCCCGCCGTCGCCATGGCGCCCCCTGCCGCCGCCGCGGTCGTGCCCAGCGAGATCGAGGCGCTGTTCCGCGAAATCGAGGGAATCAACGAGGTGGTCGAGGCGGCCCCTCGCGGCATGGGAGACGACTGGTTTTACGCGAGGGCCGACGAGGTGGCCGATTGCACCGACAGGATGCTGTCGATCCAACCCCGGACGCTCCGTGAGTTCGCGATGCAGGCGGTGACGGCCATCGAGGATGACCCGAGCTGCCCGGACACGACCGCGTTTTACGCGCAGGCCAGCCGCATCCTCGGGAGGGTCTGAGCTATGAACGACATGATGCCCCTCGGCGGTGCCCAGCCGCTCACCATGTCCTCGCGTGAGATCGCGGACCTCTGCGAGACGCGCCACAATCAGGTGGTGGAGACGATCCAGCGCCTGATGTCCTCGGGAGTTTTGCGGGACAGCCGTAAAACTCCCCGGCGGGTCCAGCCTGAGGGCGGCGGGCGCCCGATGGATGTCTACGACCTGACCAAGCGCGACACGCTGGTGGTCATCTCCGGTTATCGGGATGATATCCGCGCGCGCATCATCGACCGCTGGCTGGAGCTGGAGGCGGAGAAGCAGGCAGCGCCGCAGCCCACGGTCCTGCCCGACCTGTCCGACCCCGCGGTTCTGGTGCCGCTGCTGACCTCCTACGCGCAGCACACCCAGATCGCGGAAGGCCAAGTTGCGGTGCTCTCGCCAAAGGCTGAGGCCTACGACCGGCTCGACGCCTCCGAGGGCGCGGTGAACGTCCGGGTGGCGGCGAAGCTGCTCAACATCGGCGAGCGCAAGTTCGTTCGGTGGATGGCGGCCAACGGCTGGGCCTTCCGGCAGAACGGCGTCGGCACCTTGCAGGCCTACGTGGCGAAGCGGGACGCTGGCTACCTGGAGCATCGACCGCACACCTTCTACGATCAGGTGCGCGGCGAGGACCGCACCGTCGCGCAGATGATGGTCACGCCGAAGGGCCTCGCGAAACTGGCGAAGCTTCTCGGGAAGAGAGAGGAGACCGCATGATCCGCAAGCTGTTCCCGGAGGCGGAGCACGTCGTCTCCAAGGTGTCGGTGCAGGTCTCCGAATACAGCGAGCGGAACGGCGGCGCCGATCACGGCACGCTGTTCGCCGTCGAGGTTCTGTTTCCGGACGGGAAGTGGTCGAACATGGGCTGGTTCCGGGACCTGAGCGAGGCCCGCCGAACGGCAGAGAACGAAGTGGCGGCGCGCGGCGCAGACCTTCTGCCCGTGAGCCTCTGGCCCAACCGGCAAGTCGCCTGCGGCTCCTGACGCGCCCCACATAGACGCAAACCACCAAGGCGGTCCTTCGGGTCCGCCTTTTCTCGTTCAAGGCCCCGAGAGCCCCGCCATCGCGCGGGGCTTTTTCGTTTGGAGACTCCGCCCATGGCCCTCCTGATCGGCCCTTTCGACAAGATCACCGACAGCAACGACGATCCCGCGTCCGGGGCGCTGATCTACTGGTATGCCAACGGCACCACCACGCCGATTGACGTGTTCAGCGACGCCGCGCTCACCATCCCGGCGACGAACCCCGTAGAGTGCAACAGCGCGGGCGTCGCCCCAACCCGCTACGCCGAGACGGGCATCTATCGCGTGCGCGTTACCACGGCCGCGGGTGCTGAAATCATCACGGTGGACGACTATCAGGTCGGCGGGGCTGGCGGCGAGACCATCCTTGCCAGCGTGGGCATGACCCGAGAGGTTGCCACCACGTTCGCGTTCTCGGACGCCGTAAGCGCGGTTCAGACCACTGGGTATTCCAGCGCCGGAGACGGCGGCGCTGCACTCTACAAGCGAGCGGCGAGCGAGCCCAGCCACGCCGGGAAGTTCCAGGACGCAAACGACGACTGGTGGGAGATCGCCGACGACAGCGCCGCCATGGAGGCATTTGGCGCTGTGGGCGACGGCGGGACGGACGACGCGACGGCCTTCTCGAACGCTGCCGGCTGGGCCGTCGCCACGGGGGGCGTCCTCTTGGGCCGCAGGGGCGCGACTTACAAGATCGCCTCGACCATCTCAATCGCCGCCGGCGCGAGGTTCCGCGGAGACGGCGGGTCGATCAGCTTCACGTCGGTCACGGCCAGCGCCCCGATATTCGACTTTGCAACCGGCGCTGAGGGCGTCGAGGTCTCGGGCTGGCAAGTCAGCTTCGCGCGCAACTCGCAGATCCTCGTGCAGACGTCCATTGTGGACGGTTTGCTTGTCGAGGGGAACCGCATTTCGAACGGCGTGCTGTGCTGGCCGCGAGGCGACGCGCCCACCACCGAAGCCGACATGGCGGCAAACGTCGTCATCCGCGGAAACATCTGCACCGGCGAGAATGAGGCTCCGGACGACGGCGATCTGGCCGTGATCCGCCTGACCTACATTCGCGACGCCGTCGTCTCCGGCAACGTCATCACGAACTATTACGCGGTCGACGCCGACAAGTGGACCGGCATCCGTTGGTGGGGCGGGGACGCCAATCCCTCGACGGGCGACGGCGCGCGCGGGTCCGACCGCTGGGCGCGGCGGATCTCGATCACCGGGAACGTGGTGCGAGGCGTCTACGCTGGGGGGATCTGGGGCTCGCAGGGGCGGGACATCGCCATCACCGGCAACACGGTGGAGGAATGCGGCGACATCGGCATCCACGGCGAGGGATCGGACGGGATCACCGTCACCGGCAACACCATGCGCAACTGCGGCAATGGCGGGTTCAGCCCCTATTTCATCGAGGAGCGCGCGGTCTATTCCAGCAACTCGGTGGTCATCACAGACGCGGCGACCTGGGGCGTTACGATGCTCCGCCAGAACATGAACACCGCCGAGGAAGACTTCGACATCCTCATCTCCGGCAATGTGTTCGAGATGCAGGACCCTGGGTATACCGGCGTCATCGTCATGACCCGCGGAGGGGATATCACCTTCGAGGGCAACACCCTGCGAAACGTCAGGATCGACAGCCAGAATTCGAATTCCGGCGACCGCGCGATCCTCAAAAACAAGCTGCTGTTTTCTCGCGATCCGGAAGCTCACGGCATCGAGGTGGGGTATTCGCTCAATCCCTCGTCTGATCGCGAAGCCGGGACGCGGGTAGAGGGGAACGAGATCGTGGCGTGGGGCTGGAACGGCACCTCGCTTTACGGCGCGATCAGCGTTTATCACGAGGGCGCGAACGGGAACGCCCGCCCCTGGGCCGAGATCCGCGGGAACACGATCCGCGGGTGGCGCGACAGTGGGGACAGCTACAGCCCCAAGGGGTTCATGGCCGACATCCTGACGGAGATCGGAGGGTCCGGCTTCGCTCGAACCCTGATCGAGGGCAACGTTCTGTGGCGCGGCCGGATCTGGGACATCACGCACAACACCAGCGGCCTTGCCGCGGCGTCGTATCAATCGCGCGTCCTGCACCGCGGGAACCTTTCGTCCCAGCCGGGGCGGCGCACGCCCTACGACAGCGCGCCGGTCGATGGGATCTACTGGCGCGGCTCCGAAGGGCTCTACAACCTTCCAACCGCCGGGGCTTACCGAGGGTGGATAGCGCTTGGGTCTACGGAGATCACTGGCGGGACCTCGGGGTCCTACTCCAGCGGCGCGGACTACGACGTAGGTGAACATCGCACCGGCTCGGACTCCAAGATCTACCTGGCAGTGGCCGCAAACGGTCCCGCTTCGTCCGTGGTCGACCCGACGACCGACGACGGCACGACATGGCGGCGCGTCGCCCCCGCTGCCGCCACCTTCAAAGGCAACGGATCGGTGGAGTCCTGACACATGCACTACGCAATACATTGGCCCGCTGAGCCGGGCGGTGAAACGACCCACCGCGCTCGATACCTGGGCGAATTCGACACGGCCGCGCAGGCAGTCGCTGCGGCCGGCCATACCGTCTCCGATCCGCTCGTCACCGTTTTCCGAGACAACAGCGGCGATGCGCGCTCGTGGGTCGCCGAGGCCCCTTCGTGGATGACGGATGAAGACCACCTCGAGCGCAGGGCCGGGGACTGGTTAGCGGCGGGGCCTGCGCTCGAGGTTGAATGGGATGCTTAATATGTCGCTTGGCCTTGGGCTCTTTCTCGGCGGCCCTGACGCTGTCGACAGCGGATCTTCCGAGGACGGTATGCTGGCCGTGCTCGATGGCGCTGTCGGCGCGGCCTACGATTTCACCGCCGGCGAGACGCTCTGGACCAACACCGCACCGGCCGATGATCCTGCGGAAATCAGCGACCCGGTGCGGCAGGCCGACGATATCGGGCCGAACGGCGCCGACGCCGTCGCCCTCAGCGACTCAAGGCGGCCGACGCGACAAGCCTCGGGTGTATTGTTTGGCCCCGGGGCTGTCCTATCGCGTAGCCTCTCAGCGACAAATCCATACATGTTCGTTTGCTTCAAGTGGGACGCGGTTGCAACTGGGTCTCAGTCCGTTGTCTCCGAGCTTACTTATAATGGCAGCAACAACGGAGCCATCGGCATATACCGATCTGGCACGTCGTTACTTTTAACGGTCGGATATGGTGGGAGCTTCACGGCCACCGGGACTATTGCTGAGGGGCCGTGTGTCGTTTCGGTTCAATTCGACACCAGCGACGCGACGACCCCTTGGGCTGCACGGGTCAACGGAAGCCCGCTGGCGCTGACGCCCGGCACAGACAACCGCTCCAGCACTGGGAACATCCTGCAAACAGATTTCCATTTCGGCGGTCGAGGCAGCGGCACTATGGCGTCCTTGTCGACCTTTGGCCGCTACTTCGTCGCCCGCAAGCTGGTCAGCGGGGGGGAGATCCCGGCAGTGGAGGCGTGGGCAGATGGCGCTTGATATTCGCTACCCGCGCATCCTGACCGTGATCGCCGAGGAGGCGGACAGGGACGCAACCGATCATGTGATCTGCTGCATGGGCATGGCAGACGATGGCGTGTCGTCTCTGACGCAGCCTTTGGCGGCGACGTCTGCCGGGCCTGCGACGGACTGGGGGCTTTCGACGGTGGCGGCGGACACGCTGATCGCGCGGCTCGCCTTGACGCCGCAGGAGCTGGAAGGGCTGGGGCTCGATTGGTCTCCGATGACGGCGGCGCAGGTGGCGGCGCTGAAGTTGCGGCTGGTGATCGACATCGACGAGCGGGAGACGGTGACGGACGTGTCGCGGATGGCGTCGGTGGCCGCCGGGCTGTCGCTGGCGCTGGTCGAGGTTGAGGCATGAGCAGGCTTCGGGGCTTGATCGCCGGCATCCTGACCACTTCCGTTCAAAGCCTGTGGAGCGCCTACACCGAGGCCGCGAACCAATGGGGGCACGTTGCCCTGGGCCTGCTGTTCGGGCTCGTGCCGGCTCACCTGGGGGGCTGGTGGGGCGCGTGCGCCGGGCTTGGGGTCTCGGCGGTGTGGGAGACCGGGCACCTTATCGCGGAGCGTGGTTCGGAGCGGGCCTCTGCGCGGCGCTGGGACGCCGTGAAGGACTTCGTCTGCCACGCCCCCGGCTCGGCGGCCTCGGGGCTGCTGGCGGCGTTTCCGGGGGTCTGGGGGGCCGCCTACGCGACGGGGTCTCTGTTGGGTGGTCTGCTGCTTGCCGGGGTGATGGGGATCATCTGGCAGGCGACGGATCGCAACGCAGCAGCATGAGCCGGGCGCGCGGGGGGCCGTGCCGTCCACAACGAGGAGCTGGGGCGACGGGATGAGTATGAATGGCGGCCGAGATTACGGAAGCGGAAAAGCAGGCCCTCGCGGAACTAGCTGGGAAATGGTCACGCCTCGACGATATCGAACGAGTTTTTTCGCCGGCGAACTTGGCGAAGGCGGAGATCCTGCTGCTCTACCTGAACAGCGACCCGGCGGAACTGATGGCGCTGATCGATGGGATCTCGAAGGCTTCCAGAGCCTCGCCCGGCTTGGAGAGGCTTTCGCCTCATGCGGAGACGCTGCTTGCGATGGCCCGGACGGTGGAGGCGGAGGCCGTTATGTGGGATCGGATCGAGCGCTGGCGAAAGCGGTTCGGGCTCGTTGGGGCTCTGGCCGCTGGCGGGGTGGCCGCGTGGGCGTGGACCCGCGGGCTAATCGCCTGGCCGCCGCCGCACTGATTTCGCTGATGCTGGCGCTGACGCCTGCGCAGGTGTCGACCGCGGCGGACCTCGACCGGGTGGAGTGAGCGGGAGGTAGCGGCATCGTTGGGAATGAGGACCATTTTGCCGACGTCGGGAAGATGGTGCAAGACGGCGATCAAAGAACCAAGCCTCTGACGGCGCTGCGATTTTCGGCTAGTCCCGGGATTTTCCCGTATCTGGAGCAAGGAAAGCGACCGCGCTCCGGATCACCGGCATTCGCCTCCCCGTTCCCCCCATGGCGATAGGGCGGTATGGGGCTCCGCGCTCGCCCCCAAAGAGTAACCCCGCCGCTGCGGGAAAGCAACGACGGGGTGTTGGCGGAAAGCGGAGGTCTCGAACCCCAGCGCCGAAGCGCCGCACCGGCTTCCAACCGGCCCCGGCCCCTGGCCGGTTCACTCTCCTTGGCGGACGGCAGAGGTCTCGAACCCCAACGCTTGCGCGCCCTGTCGATTTCAAATCGGAGCCCGGCCCCGCCGGGTTTGCCGTCCAGAAACTGGCGGAAGGGTGAGGTGACGATCCCCAACGCTTGCGCGTCCATCTGCTTTCGAAGCAGCGCCCGTGGCCGCACGGGATACCCTTCCTTGGCGGAGGGCGCTGGTCTCGATCCAGATTCCTGACGGAACAGAACGGTTAGCAGCCGTCTCCCGGCCCTGCCGGGTTCACCCTCCTAAAGAGATGATCGACTGCACGATCGCATTACAGCGCTCCATTCTTCGTGGCGCACATTCTACCTCCCAACCCTCCCCCGCACAAGGAAAACCGCCATGCGCAACCCCGTCTACCGGGGCGCGGCGCGACCGCTGTCGCCCGACGCGATCACGTCCGCCGCCCGTGAAATCGGATGCGAGCCCGCCGCCCTGCGCGCCGTGATCGACGTCGAGGCCGCCGGACGCTGGTTCAACCGCGACGGCACGCTCCCCCGCCGGTTCGAGCCGCACAAGCTGCCGGCCGCGATCCGCGAGCGCATCCGCTGGTCCGGGGGCTGGACGACCGCCGCCGCCCTCTCCACGACCGCGCGCGAGACCCTGTTCAGCGAGGTCTTTGCGATGGACCCCGAGGCTGCCTGCGCCGCGACGAGCTGGGGCGGGCCGCAGGTGATGGGCTTCAACTCTGGCACGGTCGGCTATGGCAGCGCCCTCGCCATGGTCCAGGCGTTCGCGGACAGCGCCGAGGCGCAGCTTGACGCCATGATCGCCTTCATCCGGCAGTCGGGCTTGCTGGGCGCGCTGCGGGGCCAGGACTGGGCCGCCTTCGCCCGCGGCTACAACGGGCCGGGACAGGTGGACCGCTACTCCGCGCTGCTGGCCTCGGCCTACCGCCGGCACTCCGGCGAGCGGTCCCCGACCGTGCTGCGTCTCGGCGACCGCGGCGCGTCGGTGGGCGAGCTGCAACGCGCTCTCGGGATCGAGGCTGACGACGTGTTCGGCCCGGACACGCTGGCCGCGGTGCGCGCCTACCAGGAGCGGGAGGGCCTGCCGGTGGACGGGCTCGTGGGCTCTCGGACGTGGGAGGCGCTGCGGGCTGATCCCAAGGCGGAGACGCCGACGCCCGCCGCGGCCCCGGATGCCTTTGATCGCAAGATCAAGCAGGCGCAGCAGGTGGCGGGCGCGGCCGGCACTGGCGCTGCGGCCCTGCGCGGCCTGACGGACGGGCTCGGCGAGATGGCGCAGACCGTGCTGCTGGGCGGCGTGGGGCTCGCTGTGGTCGTCGTGGCTGGCGCATGGGCCGTCGGTCGCCTGCGGTCGGGCAAGGCGACATGAGCACCCTCATCACCATGCTGATCAACAGCAAGCTCGCGCGCTATGCCGGGGCGGTGCTGCTGATAGTCGGGGCGTTCCTCGGGCTCCGCGCAAAATGGCGCGGCGATGGCCGGGCCGACGCGAAGCGGAAACAGCGAGAGGCCGCCGCCGAGCGCGGCGAACAGCGGAGGCAGGTCGATGCGAAAGTGGATGATCTTGGCAGCGATGAGCTTCGCGACGGGCTGCGCCGGTGGGCCCGTGACTGACGGCTGCGAGTGGGTCCGCGCGATCCGCCCCACCGCGGCCGACGTAGACGCCATGAGCGACAGCCTCGCGGGGCAGATCCTCGCCCACAACGAGGCGGGCGCAGGGGTGTGCGGCTGGCGGCGCTAGCCCGTCACCCAAGACGAGGTGAGGACGACATTCGCCGGGAGTCCTTCCCGCTTTAGAACCCCCCATACGTCGGCTTTCTTGTGCCCCGCGAGCCCGGTCCCGACCGGGGTCAGTAGGAACCGCGCGTCGGGCGTCTCCCGTGCGATCTTGAGAAATCGGCAGATGGCGGCGTCGATCTCCGAGAAGGGCAGGAGTTCCAGTCGCTCGCCCTTTGTGGGCAGCGCGTAGGCGTCTCCGGTCAGTCCTTCGCCGACGCCGCGCTGTGCGCCATACCTTTGAGCGGCGAAGAGCGCCGCGCCCCTGCCATGTCGTCCGGCACGATTTGAGCCGAAGACGAAGATCTCACGTTGCATTGCAATCTCCAATGGCGGCGCTGAAAGATTTGGGGCGGTTTCTTTCAAGTGACGGCTATCGCCTCGGCCCCACTATGTCATAGCCGGCGCCGTCGCACTCCCCCGCGCAGATGTGCAGATCAGTCAGGTCGAAGATGCACGCCGCGAGGAACCCGGCCAAGACGCCACCCCAAAAGCGCTTGCTCTTGGTCCAGTTTCGCCACGTGTCGGCATCTTCCTGCCGGAGCGTCGCGAACCTGACGCGCACGTCCTCGAAATCTCCGCGCTCGCTCACCCCTCGCCCTCCCCATTGATCGGCAGGCTCAGCGTCCGCATCCTGCCGTAGATCCACCCATCCGCGAACCCAGCCCAAAGCGCGCTCTCGTCGTGGACTTTGAGCGCCTCGCGGAATTCCCCGGTCTGCTTGTATCGAGCCCATGCGGCGCGGATCGGGTGCGGGTCGTTCTCGTCATTCACCCCTCGCCCTCACCGGTCTTCATGGCGCGGAACCGCTTGCGGGCGTCAAAGACCGCCTCCAGGTAGACGGCCGCCTTGCCCATTGCCTCCGTGATCGTCTCCCCGTCGATCCACATGCACCCGTCTTCGGTGGTGATCCGGGGCTTCCCGTCGCGGTCCTCGATGATCAGTGTCTCGACGGCCATCAGCCTTCCCCCTTCATGGCGCGGATGGCGGCGGCGGCGTGCTGGCACGTTTGGAAATACTCGCCCGCGATCTCCTCGTAGAACGTCTCAACGACCTTCGCCGCCTCCTCCAGCGCCGCGTCTCGGATCTCGGCCCGCATCGCCTCCAGCGCGGCGGGGGCGGGGGTGGAGAGGGCGGCGACCATTGCGTCTTCTGCGCTCGCGAGTTCAGTCGTGTCGGCCTGTCGCCAACGCTCTATCGCCTCCCGCAGCGCCGCGTTCTGCGCCAGGGCGGCGGAGAGGTCGGCTCGGAGGCGCACGTTCGCCTCATCTGTCGCCACGAGCGCGGCGTGCGCCCGCTGAAGGTTCGTCAGTCCGTCCATCTTCTCAGCCCTCCTCGCATTCAGCCAGCGCCGCCAAAAGCTGGGTGTTGCTCATGGCGTCTATCTCGGCGTCCGCCTCTCGATAGTCCCACGGCTCGGGGCTTGGGTAACTGCGGCCGGCGATCCGGCTCGCTATCTTGTGGCGCAGCGCGTTGTATGCGTCCTTTATGCCCATCCCCTCAGCCCTCCTTCTGCGCAGCGGCGAGCATGGCGGCCCAATCCGCCGCGGCGTCTCCGTGCTGGCCGCCGTCCCCTTCTTGATCCCACCATGCATCAACCATGGCGTCGGTGATCTCCACCGGCACCACCACATGCGTTCCCGCGGCGAGGCCGGCGGCCTGGGCGGGGGTGAGGGCGTCCACCCACCCCCATCGGTCGCTGTGGCCCCACTTCCACTGCTCGCCGCAAGCTGTTCCGTTGCGGTAGGGCATCTCGGCCTCTAGCGGGGCGTTGAAGCCTTCCCGCCAAGCGTCCTTCTCATCCAGATCACCCATGGCCGGTCTCCTTCTCGGCAGGCGGGGCGGGGAGGGGCGCCCAGTGGGTCGGGTAGCAAGGGCGGGCGTCGTCCCCGAACTCGTCGTGCTCGTTGGTGTCCACCCACGCCGCGCATTCGTAGTGCCCGGTGTAAGGCCCGTAATTTGCCGCGCAGCAGCATAAGACCACGGTCCCGTCCTTCGGCGCGGTCTCGATCGGCTGCCAGCCCTCCACCGCCACCAGCTCCCCCGCCCGCAGGCGGCGCAGCGTGGCGAGTTCAGCGGGGGTGGGCGGCGCGTCCCCCAGAGCCTGGTAGAGAACGGATCGGACGTCCTCGTCCTCCATCCACGCACGGAGTTCATCGGTTCTTGTCATCAGAAGTCTCCCGCCCAATCGCGCAGCGTTGCCCCGCAGTGCGTGCAACGTCCTTCGCTTTTCTTCGCCTGATTTTTTGTCAACTTGTGCCGCCGATCCGCGGAACAGGTATGTAGCCGAGGTTTTTTGTAACGAGACGGTCTTGTCATGGCCTTGTGTGCCTGATCGGCCCACGCTCGCCACTCTGGCATGTCAGACATCGTCCTTCTCCGCTCTCAGGTCAGCGGGGGCGGCGGGAGCCCTCGTTGGTGTCGTCGGGATACTTGTCGGCCAGCTCGTCGGCGTGGACGCGAAGACGGGTTGCCAGCGCCGGCATGTAGGCCCCGGCCCTCAGGCATTCCTGCTCGAAGCTCAGGATGGCGTCGCTCAGCTTTTGCGCCGCGGCGAACAACGTTCTGGAGTCGACTTTTCGTTCCTCGCCCATCCCCCCCTCCCTCACTCGTCGCCCGCGGGGGCGGGGCGCGCGGCCCACTTCCGCATGTCCTCAGCGTGGCTCTCGGCGTCGTGTGGCCAGGGCGCGGCATAGGCGAAGCACAGAATGTCGCCCGGCGGGTCGTTGCGGCAGTGCACGGCGCGGTTCAGGGCGGCCGCGTTCTCCACCGCCTCGGCGTGCGTGGCCTTCGCGAACACGTCGTCAGCCCCCAGCACATGCACGCACCACAGGGTCAAGTTCGCGTTCGCCTCGGCGGCGGTCGTTGCTTGCTCGTCCATCTCTCGTATCTCCTCTGCGCCCGAAGGCGGGTCAGGTGGGGGTCAGAACTCCTCGCGCCAGAACTCGCGACCGTGTTCCGTCTCAAGGATCACGCGAGCCGTAGCGGAATGGTGATGCGTCGGCGTGGTTCTGATCCCGAAGCGCCGAAGGGCTTGCCGCCGGTCGCTGTCCATGTCGTTCACGCCGCTGTTGAGCATCAGGCGGATCGCGGTAGCGAATCCTTCGGGGTCCCGGGATATCTCCCCCGCGAAATCGTGATTGAACTCGACAATCGTTCTGTTGCTCATCTCATCTCCTCTCGGTGTTCAGCCGCGCGACCCTTCCGGGCAGGAGAGGGCGCGCGGGGGTGGGGTTAGGTGGGAGGCGGAAGCAGCCTTGCCCCGCCGCCCTCGTTCAGGGCCTCGATGACGCGCACGCCGGAAGGCGTCCGAACGTGCGGCAGGAAAGCCGTGTCCGCGTCGACAAAGCCCGCCGCCATCATCGCGGCCGTGGCCTTGATCCAGTCCGCGAGGATCGCCCACGCGGCGCGCTCGGCCTGCACCCTGGCCTTCGCTTTGTGGTCCTTCTCGCTGGTGCGTGAGCGTGGTCCGCGGGGGTTCTCGCGTAGCCACGCAGCCTCGTAGGCGCCGACGTTGATCGGGATCGTGATCTCGCGACCGTGCAGCCGGAACTGCGCGACGATCTGGTCCGCGTCGTCGTCCACCATGAAGCCGACCGCCGATGCGCCGACGCTCCGCAGCGTGTCGCGGATCTCCTTCTCGCGGGCCTGTCCGGCGGTAGATGAGGCGTAGGGCAGCGACACGGGCGTCTCCTTCTCAGGTCTGTGGGTCAGGCGAAGATGCGCAGGCCGAAGAGGCTTTTGCGCCGCGCCGGTCTGGCGGCCTCGACCGTGCGCTCTTTCTCCGCCAGCCTGTCGAGGCACTTCTTCTCCGACCACGGCGCAGGCCAGTCGGCCGGGTCCAGGACGACGTTGTTCGGGTGGATCGAGCTGACCTTGCCGCCCTCCCAGCGAACGGAAATGATCGGCTCCCCGGTGGCGTTCCGGTCGAACCCTTCGACGTGGCCGAGGCGCTCTTCGCCGTCGAAGCCGCGGTGCAGGACAACCGCGCCCAACCGGAAGTCCATGGGGGTGTAGGTTCGGGTCATCTCTCCCTCCTTCTCAGGTATGGGGGTGGGTCAGGCGGGGCGGCCTCGGGGCATCTCGGGGACCGGCAGACCGTCCGCGATGTAGGCTGCGGCGGCGCGCTGGCGGGCGACCTCTGCGGGCCAGTGGCAGCCCATCTTCTCGCGCCGGCCGACCTCGAAGCAGTGGCGATAGACGTGGCTTCGATTGCCGCTCGGCCACGGAGTGCCCAGGTCGCGGCCGTCGAAATAGCCTTGTATGTGGTCGTCGTTGTCCATCTTCCTCTCCTTCTCAGGTGCTCAGGGTCGGGCGGGGGCGGGGCGGTCAAATCGGTAGTCGACCACTCGTCCATCGCTGAACTCGATCTCGCATCGCTCTTTCCGTCTGCGATGCGCGGCTCTGTGGGACATGATCCCGAGGTGGTGGAACCACGCGCCGCAGGTGATGCAGAGGCAGTCCGGTTCGTGCTTTCCAGCGGGGGGAAGATTGTGGCCCATGCCCTCGAAGCCCATCACTCTCTCCTCTTTCTCGCCCACAGGCGCGCAACCTCCGCCCGGTGGGCGGGGGTGCAACGAAACCGCAACGACACGGCGGAACGTTTCGTGAAACGACCGCACATGACGGGCGCAGCGGTCGTTGATTTGCAGGGACTTGCGGGATGAGCGCTGCCCTCGTTGAGCAGTGCTCCCAAGGTGCACTGCCCTGCCTCGCCGGACGCGCAGCGTGGGGGACAGACCGGAATCGTCCAGCGATTCCAATGGCCGATTTCGCCCCCGTGGGGGACAAAATTTCCAGATATTTCATGGGATTGTGGTGAGCCGTGCAGGCTCTGAACCCCATGCGGAAAAGCGCAACGTCTCCAGGGCTCAAGGACAGAAAGTCCCCCACGAAATTCACTGCATGGGGGACTCACCACTTGAACCCCCGCAGCTTCTCCGCCCCGCTCTCGGCCAGGGACTTGCGTCGCGCAGAACGGGTGTAGATCGCCGACGTCCGCGGGTTCGTGTGGCCGAGGATCGCCATGATCTCGTGCTCACTGCATCCCATGTCCGCAAGCAGTCCGCCGAGCGCCTTGCGGATGCCGTGCGCCGACTTCTCGACCCCCGCCCCGCCGCACTGCTTGGCGAACCAGTTCGCGAAAGACTTCTCGCTCGCATGGGCCTGCCCGTTCTGCTTGGCGAGGAACGGTGCGCCGATCCCTTGGACCTTGGGGCGATAGGCGTCGATTGCCTCTTGCAGCGGCGCGAGGATTGGGATCGAGACCTCGACCTCGCCCCCGCCCTTCTTCTGCTTCCATGCGATCCAGCCGTCGCGAACATTGTGCCGGCCGAGCACCCTCGCGTCGCTGATCCGGGCGCCGGTAAACAGGAACAGGCAGAGCGCGAGATGCGCCTTCGTCCCGACCGCATGGGCACGCCGGAAAGCCTTCACTTCGTCCATGGTCCAGACGGGAATGCCGCCTTTACGAAGCGGCTTCAGGCGGGCCACCCCATCGGCCGGGTTCCGGTCCACAAGGCCCGACTCCTGCCCCCAACGGTAGAGGTAGCCGAGGCACTTGACGAAGTTGTTCGCGGCCACGGGGGTCGCTGCGCGGTTGTCCCGAAGCTCGCGGACCTTCTTCGAAGTCAGCGACGCGGCCGGCGCATCGGGGACCTTCGCCGTGACGATGGCGTAGACCCTGGACCGCTGCTTGCGCGTCGCCTCGCCAAGTTCGCCGAAAGCCGCGCTGCGCTCATACTGGCGCACCAGCGCCGCGATGGTCCCGGACTTCACGTGGTCGACCTTTGGCTCTCGCCTCTCGCCGTCGAGGCAGGCGCGGTATTCATCCAGGAACTCGTTCGTGCCCGGCCGCGCGTGAATCCACCGTTTCGGCAGGCCCCTCTTTTCGAAGCGCAGCCGCGTGCGCCCGTTCGTTTTCTGCCGGTAGATGTAGGGCGGGAGCTTCATGTCGGGGTCCGTCAATTCAGGTCCCCCCATCCTTCGCCGTCCTCGGGCGCCGCGTCCACCGGGTTGCAGGGTGTGGCGATGATCCGGCCATCGGGAAGCAGCTCGACCCGCACGGGATACCCGGCCGCTTTCGACGCGGCGAACACTCGCTCGATCTGCGCCTTGGTCTGGCGCTTCTCTCGCAGCATCTGCGGGGCGGGCGCGCGGGGCATGGTCAGCGGGGCTCCCACAGGCGGCAGGCGGGCGATTTCACCAGCACGTCGGAGCCCGAGCCGCC
>TARA_R110000751_G_scaffold260758_2_pt1 | contig 49742 bp, 40 predicted proteins | sample TARA_R110000751 | Tara Oceans TARA_R110000751 (sample SAMEA4398001) | marine metagenome | biome: Polar Biome; feature: [MES] marine water layer (ENVO:01000295) within the mesopelagic zone...; material: water (ENVO:00002006), including particulate matter (ENVO:01000060) such... | reverse complement strand
TCGCGCAGGCTGGCCCGCCTGGGCGCGGGCCTCCGACATTTCGGACTTGCTTCGGCTGTCCGTTCCGATCGCAATTACGCGAATGTCGATGATGCTGATGGGCATCACCGACGCGATCGTGCTCGGCCAGTATGCACCGGGTGAACTGCCCTATATCCTGAATTCCTGGTTGCCGATGGGCGTCTCCATCGGCTTCGGCATGGGCCTTCTGCTTGGCACGCAGGTGCTGACGTCGGAACTGCTCGGTGTCGGGCGCGGACATGAATCCGGCCGCATCTTCCGGCGGGGGTTCTGGGCCGCCCTCGGTCTCGGCCTCGTGCTGACGGCGCTCGTTTTCTTCGGGGCCGAGCCCCTGTTCCACTGGATCTTTGTCACCATCGCCCCGATCTCGGAAGCCGCCGACAAGCTGGACCCGCAAACCATCGCGTCGGAAACGGCGAAGGTGACCCGAATCCTGTCCAGCGGCCTTCTGGCCTTCATGGTCTCCCAAGTGTGCAGCTTTTATCTTGAATCCCTGCGCCGGCCGCTGCTGGTCACGGTCGTCATGTATTTCGGGGTCGTGATCAATCTCGTCCTCGACCTGGCCTTTGTCGGAGGCATGTGGGGCAGCGAGCCGATGGGCGCCGAAGGTGTCGCATGGGCAACGACCGGGTCGCGCTGGGCGTTGACCGTTGTCATGTTCATCCTGGTCGTCGCACTGACCCCGGCCTTCCGGGCATCGGTCGCCGGTCCGCTGGACGAGGCCCGCCGCCAGTTCAGCGTCGGCATCGGCACGGCGATCAGCAATGTCGCGGAATGGGGCGGCTTCAACATGACCTATATCGTTGCGACCTGGATCAGCCTCGCCGCCAATTCAGTTTATGGCTACGCTGTCCAGATCATGGGGCTGTGCTTCATGTTCTATCTGGGTATCGGCTCGGCCACGAGCGTACGTGTGGCCGAGGCGTTCGGCCGGGGCAATCAGGACGAGATTCGGGATGCGGGCCGGCTGGGCGTTGCAGCCACGATCATCATGGGCCTGATTCTGGCCGTGATCCTGATCCTGTTCAACGGGTCGATTTCGCGCGTCCTCGTGCGTCCTGACGCGATCCTGAACGATATCGTCCTGGCGCCCGCGATTGCGAGCCTGCTCGTGCTCGCGGCATTCGCGACGATCTTTGACGGCCTTCAGGCGACGGCCTCAATGGCCCTGCGGGCCCAGGAAATCGTCTGGTCGCCCAGCCTGATCCATATCGGGTCGTTCTTTGTCGTCATGATTCCTGCCTGCTACTGGCTGGGACTGGTGCAGGGTCGGGGCGCGCAAGGCATGATGGAAGGTGCGCTCATCGGGATTGGCATCGCAGGTGTCCTGCAGACCATTCTGCTGGAATCGAAAGCGGCGCGCTTGCCGAGCAAACGCGCCGCCTGAATTTCAGGGTAGGCCTCCAGCAAGGGAGGCCGCAAACCCTAGAGGTCTTTCAGAGCCGTGGCTGGTTTGAAAGCCAGGGATGTCTTTTCTGGGATCTTGATTTTGTCGCCAGTGGCCGGGTTACGGCCCTCGCGTGCGTTGCGGGTTTTCGCCGCGAACGTGCCGAAGCCAGCGATCGCTACTTGCTGACGGTTCTTCGCAGCACCAGCGATCGTGTCGAAAACAGCATCGACGGCCTTGCCGGCTTCGCTTTGCGAAAGGCCGGATTCGGCAGCAACTGCTTTTGTAAGTTCACCCTTGTTCATAGGGGTTCTCCTCTAAGTTAAACGGCGATCCCCCGCCGTTGCGTCGACATGCCCACGATTCGTTTTGCATGAATATGCCGAATGGCCAGTAAACACAGGCTATAAGCCGAGAATCCAGCCCTCTTCGGCCTGAATCTGCTCGATTTTTCTCTCGTCAAGCGATTTGCCTGTGGAAAACGCGGCCCCGAGCAGGCCTTTTTCGTCGAGTTCCGAATAATGACGGGCGATTTCGCGGACCTGGACTTCGTCCAGAGTCTCGCCTTTTTCCGCCTTCGCCTTGACCAGGGACGGGTAAACCTCCGCGATAACGACCTCCACGCCTTGCAGGTCGTCCTCGGTCAGCGCGTCCGGTCCGGTCTCGAAAGGCCAGATGCGCGCATTCGGCCAAGCCGCGCGCAACGCGTGGACGTGCGGGATGCCGGTGAGCGACTGGCTGCCGACGCTGCCCGTGTAGGCCAGTTGCCAGACCGATTTCGGCTGGCCGATTTTCTGATCCCGCATATAGGACTCGGCAAGCCGGAATTCGGGCAATGGCTGGCCCGCAAAGTCCGGTTTGGTCGAAGACAGGGTCGACACCACATCCCGCGCGGGCGCGCCCCAGAAGGGATAGGCGCCCTTCGAGATAGCGTAGTTCATGCCCGCCGCAATCGCATAGCGCGCGTTGGAATTGTCGGCCTTGTCTTTCAGCTTGCTCGAAAGATGTGCGTGCATGGCTTGCCAGGGAGCCCGCGTCGACACGTCGAGCCCGAGGGCTTTCGCTGTGCCTGCCGGGTACCCGAGCGAAAAATCGAAACCCAGAAGCACACGGTCGCCGCGCCGTGTCAGCTTGGCGACCATGTCTTCCAGGAAGGCACGCGCTTTGAGACGCGTGTCGATATTGACTGCCTTGAACTGCAGTTTCAGGCGGGCGTCCTTTGCGAGGATGCCAATCCAGATCGAGTTCGGTCCCGTCGCGGGCTTTGACGCCGCGCTCCAGTCGACCATGATATAGGCATCGAACAAGCGCGCCATGCTGTGTGTCTCCGTGGCCGCACCGCGGCCTCTGAGACGCGGTGCGGATATTTGGGGTTTAGGTGAGTTTCACCAACATCTTGCCGGTGTTGGCGCCTGTGAACAGGCCCATAAAGGCTTCCGGCGCCTTGTCGATACCTTGCATCACAGTTTGCTCGAACTTCATTTTTCCGGCGGGAATCCACTTTGCCATGTCGGCAAAGAACGCTGGCTGCATGTCGGCATGCGTCGACACGATGAAACCCTGCAACTTGAGCTGCTTGCCGACGGCCTGAATCATGTTGTGCGGGCCAACAGGCGTGCCGGTGTCGTTGTATTGCGCGATGGCGCCGCACAGTGCCATGCGTGCCAGTGGACGGGCGACTTCAATCGCTGCCGTCAGGTGGTCGCCGCCGACATTGTCGAAATACACGTCGATGCCTTTGGGCGACGCTTCTCTCAATGCCTTGACCAGACCTTCGAAACCGCCGGCCTTTTTATAGTCGATCACATGATCGGCGCCGATTGATTTCACGAACGCGCACTTGTCCGGTCCACCGGCAGAACCGATCACTGTGCAGCCCTTGTTCTTGGCAATCTGGACAACCGTCGAGCCGACGGCGCCAGCTGCGCCCGACACGAAAACAATATCGCCTTCTTTGAGTTCAGCCACGCGCAACAGGCCCGCATAGGCCGTCAGTCCGGGCATGCCGGCAACGCCCAGGAACGCACTTTCAGGCAGTCCGACATCCGGCAATTTTTGAACCATGGCCGCTTCGGGCTTGGCCACCCAGGCTGTGCGCCAGCCAAGCATGGATGAAACAAGGTCTCCGACCTTGTAGTCCGGGTGGGCCGAAGCGGTCACGCGACCGACAGCGCCGCCCTGCATCGTTTCGCCGATCTGGAACGGCGGCACGTAGCTCTCGCGATCATACATCCGGCCACGCATGTAGGGGTCGACAGACATCCACTCATTCTGGACCTGGATTTCGCCGTCTTTCGGTTCGGCGATCTCCACGGTTTTCTTCGCGAAGTTTGCGGGTGTTGGCATGCCTTCCGGACGGGAAGCGAGTGCCCATTCGGTCGAGTTGAGTTTGGCCATGATGATTTCCTCCTGATTGTCGTTGTCGCTTAAGTGGACTGTGACTCGCCGCCTGTGAAGGGCTTGCCGCCGGAATATCTTGCTGGGCGTCAGTGGCTTGCCGATTTCACGACGGTGAATAAGGTTAGTTCAACAAGATCAGGCAAGGCAGGACGCATCATGAAGACCAGGCACCTCGTGGATCCGGAACTAATCAAATTTGCCGAGACGTTCCCCCCGCTCGACCTCAAGCCTGAAACGCTGCCTGCGATGCGGGAGATGGCGGCCGGGATGACGGTCATGGGCGACCCCTCGCTGCTTGGCGTTGCGCGCCGCGAGGTCTCGGTTCCGGGGCTGGCGGGTGGACGCGACGTTCGCTGCCTCGTCTATGAACCCATCGCCAAGGGCAGGGACCGCCCCGCCTTCCTGCACATTCATGGCGGAGGCTATATGCTCGGCTCACCCGAAGGATCGGATGATCGCAATACGCGGGTCGCCGCCGAGCTTGGCGCTGTCGTTGTCTCGCCCGACTATCGGCTTGCTCCGGAAAATCCGTTCCCGGGCCCGCTCGACGATTGCGCAGCCACGCTCAGCTGGATGATGGACAATGCGGCGTCACTCGCAATCGATACATCCCGCATTGCCATCGGAGGTGACAGCGCCGGCGGCGGTCTGGCGGCGGGACTGGTCCTGCGCACGCGCGACGAAGGCAAGTTCGATATCGCGTTCCAGCACCTCGTCTATCCAATGCTGGATGACCGCACGACAGCGGAGGATGCAAAGCTCGATCCGGTGCTGGGTGAGTATATCTGGACGCCTGACAGCAACCGCTTGGGATGGGCGTCCTATCTCGGTGGCCACGCGCCGGCATCCCCGGCCGTTCCCGCGCGTGCGGAAAGCCTCGAGGGCCTGCCGCCGACATGGATCAGTATCGGCGGTCTGGACCTCTTCCTCGACGAGAACATGGCCTATGCGCGCCGCCTCATCGCTGCTGGCGTTGCCACCGAATTCATCATCTATCCCAGCGCCTATCACGGCTTCCAGTTCGAGGCCGGGGCGGCTGTCACCCGGCGGTTCGAACGCGACTATGTCGCGTCTCTGGCGCGCGGACTTGGCTGCACCCTCCGGGAATCGGTCCCCGCCTAGCGCCCAACCCGGTGAGAAATCGTCATCACCTTTGGCAGATGAATGTGCCGCCCGTACTTGCAGCAGGGGGCGATGCGGTGTCATGTCGGCGCAGATGAGGGCCTGATAGAATGACCAAGTTAAAAGTCGGAGTCGCAGGCGCTGGTGTCTTCGGAAATTACCACGCGCAAAAAGCCGCCGCGTCCGCACGCACCGAGTTTATGGGCGTATACGATATCGACCAGGATCGCGCAGAGCGTGTCGCCAGCACGTTTGGCGCACGTGGCACGTCGGACTATCGCGCGTTTCTTGACATGTGCGATGCGATCGTGATCGCCGTTCCCGCGACCTTTCATGAGCCGCTTGCCCGCGAGGCGATTGAAGCACATTGCCACGTTCTCGTGGAGAAGCCTCTGGCGCTATCAGGGAAGGCGGCACGTAGTCTCGCAGACGAAGCCGCCGCGCGTGGGCGTATCCTCCAGGTCGGCCATCAGGAACGCTTCGTAGCCCGCGCCATGGGTGTTCTATCCATCGAAGAGACGCCTTTGCTCATTGAGTCCGTTCGTGCGGGGCCGCCCGCGCTGGAGAACCGGGCCGGCGATGTGTCGGTCATCTGGGACTTGATGATCCACGATCTCGATCTCGCGGCGATGATGCTTGGGACCGAATTCACCGGCGTAATGGCCAGCGGGTCGCGCGTGCATTCGCGCCACCTCGACGAGGCCAGCGCGCAGTTCACCTATGCCAGTGGCGGGGTGGCCCGCCTGCGCGCCAGCCGGGCGTCAGACGTGCGCGAGCGCACCATGCGCGTCGTCTATCCGTCCGGTGAAATCGCGATCGACTTCCTCACACGCAAGCTGCAGAACTCTACGCCCTATGACGTTCGCGTCGATATTGCAGCGGACCTGCCTGATCCATTGGGCGCGGCGGACGAGGGATTCTATGCCGCGTGTCTCGGCCTCGCCCGCAGTCCGGTGCCTGCGCACGGCGCGGTCGCAGCAGTGGCCATGGCCGAGGCGGCCGAAGCGGCCGCGCTCGCCAAGATCGACGCCTGACCTAGTCGCGGTTCGATTGCTTGGGGTCGTGTTTCGGCGCGGGTGCCAGGCGCATGACTTCCGTCTGGAAGCGCTCGTCGTCTCCCGCAGCGAGAAAGGGCAGGGCACCAGAAATCGCCTTCAGGAGCGGTTCGAACCAGTCCTGGTCAGCTTTGGAAAAGTCCGAGAGCACGTAAGGCATCACATGCGACTTGTCTCCGGGATGGCCAACGCCAATGCGCACGCGCCGGACATTCTCGCCCAGATGCGCAATCATGGACCGGACGCCATTGTTGCCTGAATGGCCGCCCCCCTGCTTCACGCGAACGCGTCCGGGTGCCAGGTCGATTTCGTCGTGGAACACGGCCACGTCCTCGGCAGACAATTTGTAGAATGCGGTCACCTTTGACAGCGCACGACCGGATTCATTGTAGAAGGTTTCGGGTTTCACCAGCAGCGTCCTGATCCGCCCGGCGGATGTCTCGATCGCGCCTTCGGAAATCTGGCTTTCGAACTTGGAACGCCATGGCTGGAAACCGAACTCGGCGTGGATTCGGTCCAGAACCATGAATCCGGCATTGTGACGGTTGCCCGCGTATTTTGCGCCGGGGTTTCCCTGTCCTGCGAGGATCAGCATGGGGCGTTCTCCCTCGTGCGACCGAGCAGGGGTTGGCCGCGTGCCTGGCCCGAACAGGCCAAGCACGCTGAGCCAGACCGAACGGATCAGTCTTCGCCGCCTTCTTCTTTTTCGCCGGCTTCTTCAGCGCCTTCGGCTTCGTCGGTGGTTTCGCCCTCATCAACGTCGGCAACCGCGACGCGACCGGCAATTGTCACGATCGTAAAGTCACGATCCGTGATGGTCGGTTCTGCATCGGATGGCAGTTTGATGTCCGAAATCTTGATATTGCCGCCAACTTCCAGGGCCGACACGTCGGCTTCGAGGAATTCCGGAATGTGACCAGCCGGGACAAGAAGTTCGACCGTGTGGCGGACGACGTTGAGTGTGCCGCCTTTCTTGAGGCCTGGTGAAACTTCTTCACCTGTGAAGTGAACAGGCACTTCAACCTTGATCTTCTGGTCGGCTTTGACGCGGAATAGGTCGACGTGGACCGGGCGGTCCGTGATCGGGTGCATCTGGATCGCCTGTGGGATCACGAGTTGCTTTTCGCCCTTGTGGACCAGTGTTGCCGTCGAGGACAGGAAATGCCCGGTTTCGATGGCTTTCATGACTTCCGCGAGGCGCAGGTTGATTGCGACGGGCTTTTCGGTGCCGCCATAAAGGACGCCTGGGACGAAGCCATTGTTGCGGGCTTCACGCGCGCCGCCGGTACCGATGCGCTCACGCACTTCGACATTGAATGAAATTTGTTTCTTGGACATTTGTTTTCCTTTCGCCCTGAAGTCCGCCGCCGGACATCCGGACGGTGACAGCCTGACACGCACGGCCTTGCGCCGTCGTTTCCAGTCGGCGCCTATAGGCGATCAGGCAGGCGCTGGCAAGCGGTCCGGGCAGGCGGGTTCGCCTGTCACGCGAGTTTGGTCCGCAATGGTCGTTCCCCGTCATTCGCTGGGATCGGGGTGCCTAAAAAAAGCCGGGGCTGGGCGAAACTCTTTTAACCCGCGCCTTCTCAATCAAGTCTGCAGTCTGTTAGGATCGCTGAAGTGCACAATACAGGACACCCGTGATGAGTGATGCCAGCAAGACCTATCCCGTTCCCGCCGACTTTGCCGCCAAGGCAAACCTCACGCCGGAGAAATATCGGGAGATGTACGCCGCCTCAATCGCGGACCCTGAGGCCTTCTGGGGCGAGCACGGCAAGCGGCTCGACTGGATGACGCCATACACGGTTGTGAAGGATGTCTCGTGGGAGACCGGCGACCTGCACGTGAAATGGTATTCGGACGGGGTCCTCAATGTCTCTGCCAATTGTATCGACCGGCACCTGGCCACACGCGGCGACAAGGCCGCCTTCATCTGGGAAGGCGATGACCCGGCAGACACTTACACCGTCACCTACAAACAGCTCCACATCGCCGTCAGCAAGTTCGCCAATGTATTGAAGGAGCTCGGCGTCAGGAAGGGTGACCGCGTCACCATCTACATGCCGATGATCCTGGAGGCGACCTATGCCATGCTGGCCTGCGCGCGCATCGGGGCCGTACACTCCGTCGTCTTTGGCGGTTTCTCGCCGGAAGCGCTCGCCGGTCGCATCATCGACTGCGAGTCGGAGGTTCTGATCACAGCCGACGAAGGTCTCCGGGGTGGCCGCAAGGTGCCGCTCAAGGTCAATGCAGACGCGGCAGCCGCCATCGCCAAGGGCATGGTCAAGAAAATGCTCGTTGTGCGCCGCACTGGCGCTGACGTGGCAATGACCGAAGGCCGCGACCACTGGCTGCACGAGATCGGCGCCAGCGTATCGGCCGATTGCCCGCCCGAACCGATGAGCGCCGAAGACCCGCTGTTCATCCTCTACACGTCCGGCTCGACCGGCCAGCCCAAGGGCGTACTGCACACGACCGGCGGCTATCTCGTCTGGGCGTCAATGACCCATGAATACGTGTTCGATCTCAAGGAAGACGACGTGTTCTGGTGCTCGGCCGATGTCGGCTGGGTCACAGGACACACCTATATCGTCTACGGTCCGCTGGCGAACGGCGCCACCAGCGTCCTGTTCGAGGGCGTGCCGACTTATCCCGATGCCAGCCGCTTCTGGCAGGCCTGCGACAAGCATCAGGTGACCATTTTCTACACCGCACCGACAGCTATCCGCGCCCTGATGCGCGAAGGCGAAGGCCCGGTGAATGCAACATCGCGTAAATCGATCCGCCTGCTCGGCACGGTTGGCGAGCCGATCAACCCGGAAGCCTGGGAATGGTATTTCCATGTCGTGGGCGAAGCCCGCTGCCCGATCGTCGATACATGGTGGCAGACCGAAACCGGCGCCACCATGATCGTGCCGCTGCCCGGCACGACCGACATGAAGCCGGGTGCTGGCAGCCATCCCTTCTTCGGCATCAAGCCGGTGCTTGTTGATGCGGAGGGCAACCAGCTTGAAGGCCCCGCAGATGGCAACCTGCTCATTACCGACAGCTGGCCCGGACAGATGCGCACGGTATATGGAGACCATCAGCGCTTCATCGACACCTATTTCACCGCCTATCCCGGCACTTACTTCACGGGCGACGGCTGCCGGCGCGACGAGGATGGATTTTACTGGATCACCGGCCGCGTCGACGATGTCATCAACGTCTCCGGCCACCGCATGGGCACGGCGGAAGTCGAAAGCGCGCTGGTCAGCCATGACGCGGTGGCAGAGGCGGCCGTCGTCGGCTATCCGCACGACATCAAGGGTCAGGGCATCTATGCCTATGTGACTGTTCGAACGGGTGTGGAGGTCGACGATGATCTGCGAAAGAACCTCGTCCAGCACGTTCGCAGCGAGATCGGCCCGATCGCGTCACCGGACCTCATCCAGTTTGCACCCGGTCTGCCCAAGACACGCTCAGGCAAGATCATGCGCCGCATACTTCGCAAGATCGCCGAAAACGAATTCTCGAACCTGGGTGACACGTCAACGCTGGCTGATCCTGACGTCGTGAACGACCTGATCGAACACCGGCAAAATCGCTAGATCGCTGGCAGGTCCACAGTGAACCGGGCACCGCCTTCTTCGCGGTTCTCGGCGAGGACGCTGCCGCGGTGCGTGGCGATGATCTGCTTCACGATCGACAGGCCCAGGCCGGAATTGTTGCCGAAGGCCGTGCCCTTCGGTCGGTCCGTGTAGAATCGGTTGAAAATTTCTTCCAGCTTGTCGGCTGGAATACCGGGGCCGGAATCTTCCACGCGCAGTCGCGCGATCGTCTGGGGACCGCGATTTGTCTGTTCCAGTGTCACGCGCACGCTGCTGCCGGGGGGGGAGAACGAGCGCGCATTGTCGATGAGGTTGCGGATCACCTGGCCAAGCGGGCCTTCCCGCGCACGGACCAGCAAGCGCGCGCCCATGGTCGCGTCTTCGAACACAACCGAAACCGCCTCAGGACCATCGCTCATCGCCTCATAGGTGCGCACTACATCGCGGGCGAACCGCGCAATGTCGATCTGTTCGCTCGGCACGCGGGTCATTTCCGCCTCAATACGAGAGGCATTCGAAATATCGGTAATCAGGCGGTCGAGGCGTTTCACGTCTGATGCAATCACTTCGCGCAACCGCTCGCTGGCGACAGGGTCGTCCTGCACACGCTCAGCAGTCTCGATGGCAGACCGGATCGACGTTAGCGGGTTCTTTAATTCGTGCGCCACATCGGCCGCGAATTGTTCATTGGCTTCGATCCGCTCCAGCAGGGCTTCGGTCATGCCCTGCATCGATGACGCGAGGTTGCCGATCTCGTCCTTGCGGCGTGTCAGCGCCGGGATGTCGATACGGTCCGACGCGCCCGAACGAATGCGGTCAGCAGCCAGCGACAGGCGCCGCATGGGGCGGGCAATTCCGAGGGTCAGGAAGAATGATGTGATGAACGCCACCAATACTGCGACGCCAATGAAGGGAACGAGCGCAGCGCGTTCAGACCGGATGATCTCGTCGATGTCACTCGCCTCGAGCGTCAACACGCCCACCACGGCTGACACGCGCTGGATGGGCATGGACACGGAAATGACGCGCTGGCCCCGGTCGGAAAAGCGCTGGCTTGCCGCGATGTCGCCCAGCGCGGCGATGTCGAATTCTTCCTCGAAACTCTGTGTACGCACCGCTTCGGAACTTCGGCGAGGCATGATCGGTCCGAACACGCGTGCCGCCCACTCGGACATCGCTGCGCCCATGCGGGCAATGCGGCTCGGTTCCTTCAGCGGGGGCAGGGCATCGATATCGACCCGCTCTGATAGATAGAAACTGTCGCCAATCAATTCGCCTTCCGGAGAATAAATGCGTGCGCGAACGCGCTCCGGCAGGTTCAGCCTGACGATCGTCTGCCGGGCGGCGTCGACATCCAGGCTGGGTTCGGGCGTGGTCGCGTCTTCACCCAGCAGGCTGGTGAAAATCTGGGCCTGCGCAACAAGGTCCTGCTTCTTGGAAACAACGAACCCGGCGCGCATCTCGTTCAGCACCATCGCGCCGATGATGAGAACGGCGAGACCGGCGAGGTTCGACGCAAAGATCAGCCGGGCGATGCGCGAACCCAGGAACATGGATCCGCGCCTTGAACCTGGCAGCCTGATGCGTTTGGACTCGCCCATCCCGTTCACCCTGTTTCCGGGCTGCGGCGATTCTTAGGCGTCTGCCGCAACGCGCATGCTTACAATCTTGTCAGGATTGCGCGGCGGCTCACCTTTCGCAAGCTGATCGATCACATCCATGCCTTCAGTGACCTTGCCCCAGACGGTGTATTGGCGGTCAAGGAAGCTGGCATCGTCGAAGCAGATGAAGAACTGGCTGTTGGCGGAATTGGGCGCCGCCGTGCGCGCCATTGAGCACGTGCCGCGAACATGTGGCTCTGCGTTGAATTCGGCTTTGATGTCCGGCTTGCTCGATCCGCCGGTACCATTGCCTTTCGGGCAGCCAACCTGCGCCATAAAGCCGGGAATCACGCGGTGGAAGACGATGCCGTCATAAAACTCTTCACGGGCGAGTTCCTTGATACGCTCGACATGGCCGGGTGCGAGGTCGGGGCGCAGCTCGATCTTCACGGGGCCTTTGGAGGTTTCAAGAAGTAGTGTATTTTCAAGGTCGCTCATCAAAAATTCCTTATAAGTGGCTCGGGTTTAAGACTGGCTATTGAATGAAGACGATGGCGGCAAGCCCAACAGCCGTGTTATTGTCTGTGTATCATATCAGGACGCCTTCGCTCATGATTGCAAATTCACTTTCAATCCTGCTCTCCGGAGTTCTCGCACTGGCTGGCCTGGTTCATCTGGCATGGGCCTTTGGCAGCACGTTTCCCTACGCCAATCAGCAGGCTCTGGCGCGGGCTGTCGTCGGGCGCCGGGGAATCACGCGCATGCCGTCCATGGCCGCGTCGGCCTTTGTCGCATTCTGCCTGTTGGCAGCGTCTTCCTGGGCACTTTTGCTGGGACGGGTCATCACCGTGCCCGTGTCTGACTGGCTGGTCGCCCTCGGCGGCCTGGCCCTCGCAGGCGTCTTCCTGTTCCGGGGCGTCATTGGCGTCATGCCGACGTTCGAGCGCGCGCTGCCGGAACAACCCTTTCTCCGTCTCAATCGGCGCTTCTATTCACCATTGTGCGCCCTGATCGGTCTTGCCTTTCTCGGGCTCACCCTGGCGATGCCCAATTGGGCATGGCGGATCAGCCTGCTCGGACTTTAGGGGCACCCCAGTCGGCCCGGCCGATACGCTCACCGAGCGACACGCCATCCAGTCCCGGTGCGGCCATCATGTCGGCAAATGCCCAATGGTTCAGCTCCGTGCGGATCATGACGTCTGCGCTGCGATAGGCATCAGCCAAACCGCCACCCAGGACGACGCCGGTCGCCTTGACGATGTCTGACTGGTCGATCCGCCGCGGCCTGGCATCGACATGCACGACAAGCGCCGCATTGTTCGGCCTGCGGCTCGCGCGAGAGAATACGCTTCCCGGGCGCATTACAGGGTCGACGCCTGCCAGCAAGCCAATCCTGCCATTTACCTGGTGCGCAACGCGCAGGGCCGCATCGCTGCCCCAACTGTGCCCGACCAGTGCGATGTCGTTTCCGCGAGACAGGGCCGCCAGGCAGTGAACGGTGGCGCCATCGACATCATAGTGCGCAAACCATGCTGCCGTCCGGCCATGCCGGTTGCCACTCTCGAACAGGTGGCGTTGGCGCGCTGTCACAAAGCTGGCAACAATCCGCGACTGGCCGTCTGCGGCGCCCCCGATATATATCTCGGCGACCCCCGGGCCGGATGGTTCCGGCCTATTCGGTATAACGATACCCGACGCCATAGAGGGTTTCGATTGAATCGAACTCGTCCGTCACTTCACGGAACTTCTTGCGAAGGCGCTTGATGTGGCTGTCAATGGTGCGGTCGTCGACATAAATCTGGTCATCATAGGCCGCGTCCATCAACTGGTCGCGGCTCTTGACGTATCCGGGCCGCGAGGCGAGCGCCTGCAGGATCAGGAATTCGGTCACCGTCAGGCGCACGGGATGGCCGTCCCACGTGCAGGCATGGCGGTTCGGGTCGAGTGTCAGCTTGCCGCGAACGATCGGCTTGTGGTCGCCTTCTTCGGGCCCGGCCACACCGCCGCGTGCGCGCCGCAGGACGGCTTTCACACGTTCGGCCAGCAGGCGGTTTGAGCAAGGCTTCCTCACGAAATCGTCGGCGCCGATATTGAAGCCGATCACCTCGTCGATCTCTTCGTCTTTCGAGGTCAGGAAGATCACCGGCAGTTCGCTGGTCTGGCGCAGGCGCCGCAGCAATTCCATGCCGTCCATCTTCGGCATCTTCACGTCAAGGATGGCAATGTCGGGAGGTGTCTCCGTCAACGCGGGCAGAGCGGATTCGCCGTCATGATAGGTACGGACATTATAGCCTTCAGCCTCAAAGAACATTTTCAGCGAGGCGACGATGTTCTCGTCGTCATCTACCAGTGCCAGAGTTGTCATTGCTCGATCCTTCTCAACCAGACTGTACCCCATCACGGGGTCTGGCCGTTTTGCATTATGGTGTTCAACCACGGTTCGCGACATGACAAAAGCCCTCCTTCGGTGCTGTCCCAATGAAAACAGCAGACTAGGGCAAGCAAGCGCTCACATTACGGCCTTTTAACGAAACAAGATGGCGGGCCGCCATGTTTGTGAACGCGCGATCAGTGCGCCTCAGCCCAGTTGCTCGCAGCGCGCGCATCCACCACCAGCGGCACGGACAGGTGCAACGCTGGCAGTGCCGCGCCTTGCATCGTGTCCTGCGCGACCCGGATTAGCGTCTCCGCCTCGTCTGCCGGGCATTCGAACACGAGTTCGTCGTGCACTTGCAACAACATGTGCGCCTTCAGTCCCGCTTTCGCCAGTGCCTCCGGCATGCGGATCATGGCGCGCTTGATCACGTCAGCGGCGCTGCCCTGGATCGGGGCATTAATCGCCTGGCGTTCGGCAAAGGCCTTTGCCGGGCCTTTTGACCTGATCGCCTCCAGATGGATCTTCCGCCCGAACGCAGTCTGCACGTAACCCGTCTCCTTCGCGAAGGCCTTGGTCTCGTCCATGTAGGCACGAATGCCGGGGAAGCGTTTGAAATAGGTCTTGATGTACTCGGCCGCCTCACCTTGCGGGATGCCGAGCTGGCGCGCGAGGCCAAAGCCCGAGATGCCATAGATGATCCCGAAATTGATCGCCTTGGCCTGCCGGCGCACCATCGGGTCCATGCCTTCGATCGGAACGCCGAACATTTCGCTCGCCGTCATGGCGTGAATGTCGAGGCCCTTTTGGAAGGCATCCTTCAGCGCCGGTATGTCCGCCATATGAGCCAGGATGCGCAACTCGATCTGGCTATAGTCGGCGCTGACCAGGACATTACCTTCATCGGCAATGAAGGCTTCGCGAATCTTGCGGCCTTCTTCCGTCCGGACCGGGATGTTCTGCAGGTTCGGGTCGGAGGATGACAATCGCCCTGTCTGCGCCACCGCCATGGCAAAGCTCGTATGCACGCGGCCGGTCTTCGGATTGATCGCAGCCTGCAGTGCCTCGGTATAAGTCGACCGCAGCTTGGATAGCGTCCGCCAGTCGACAATCGTGCGGGGCAGGGCATGGCCCTCTGCGGCAAGGCCTTCCAGCACGTCGGCATCGGTCACCCATGCGCCGGTCTTGGTCTTCTTGCCGCCTTCCAGCCCCATCTCGTCGAACAGGATTTCGCCGAGCTGTTTCGGGCTGCCAATATTGAACGCGCGGCCCGCCTGTTCCTCGGCTTCGGCCTCCAGCGCGGCCATGCGTTGGGCAAAGTCAGACGACAGGCGCGAAAGCTGGTCCCCGTCGACCTTGATACCTTCACGTTCCATCTGCGCCAGCACAGGCACGAGCGGCCGTTCCAGCGTCTCGTAAACGGTGGTGACTTTCTCAGTGTGGAGTTTTGGCTTGAACGTCTGCCACAGGCGCAGCGTCACGTCGGCGTCCTCGGCGGCGTATTCGGTCGCCTTGTCCAGCGCGACGCGATCAAAACTCACCTGCGCCTTGCCCGTACCCGCCACGTCCTTGTAGGAAATCGGCGTATGCTCGAGATAGCGCTGCGACAGGGCATCCATGCCATGGCTGTGCTTGCCGGCATTCAGCACATAGGACAACAGCATCGTGTCATCGATGGGCGCCACGCGAATGCCCTGCGTCGCGAAGATGCTGTCGTCATACTTGATGTTCTGGCCAATCTTCAGCACCGAGGCATCTTCCAGCATCGGCTTCAGCGCGCGCATGGCATCCTTCATGCGGATCTGCCGCGGCGGGTCGGCGCCGAACATGTCGCCATCGCCGGCCCCGTTCGGATCGACATGCGCCAGCGGGATGTAACACGCCTCACCCGGCGACAGCGCCAGCGACACACCCACCAGGTTGGCCGCAACGGAATCAAGGCTGTCAGTCTCGGTGTCCACCGCAACATAGCCCTGCGCCACGGCCCGTGCGACCCAGTCTTCCAGCCGTTCGAAGTCGCGTACGGTCTCATACTTCGTCCGGTCGATCGGATCTTCGGCGGGCGGTGCGGCTTCGATCGCGCCTTCCATTTCCATCATCTCGCGTACGCGCCGCGTGATCGTGCGGAACTCCATCTCTTCAAGGAAGGCGATCAGGGTGTCAGGGTCGGGATCGGCCACGGCCAGGCCGTCCAGTTCCAGCGTCACCGGGACATCATCCTTCAGCGTCACCAGCTGTTTCGACAGGCGTATCTGTTCGGCATTTTCGATCAGGGATTCGCGGCGCTTCGGCTGCTTGATTTCGCTGGCCCGTTCCAGCAGCGTTTCGACATCGCCATATTCGTTGATCAGCTGCGCCGCCGTCTTGATGCCGATGCCGGGCGCGCCCGGCACATTGTCGACGCTGTCGCCAGCCAGCGACTGCACATCGACGACGCGCTCCGGCCCCACGCCGAACTTCTCGAACACTTCGTCCACGCCCATCGTCTTGTTCTTCATCGTGTCCAGCATCACTACGCGGTCGGAGACGAGTTGCATCAGGTCCTTGTCGGACGACACGATCGTCACCCGCGCGCCCTTGGCCTCGGCCTGCCGCGCATAGGTCGCGATCAGGTCGTCGGCCTCGTACCCTTCCAGTTCCAGCGCGTGGGCCGCAAACGCGATGGCGGCCCGGCGGACCAGCGGGAATTGCGGCCGCAGCTCCTCCGGCGGTTCAGACCGGTTCGCCTTGTACAAGTCGTACATGTCATTGCGGAACGTGTGCGAGGACGCATCGAAAATGCACGCAAAATGCGTCGGCCGGTCCGGCCCCTTCAACTCTTCAAGCAGCTTGAACAACATGTTGCAGAAGCCCGCCACCGCGCCGATGGGCAGCCCGTCCGACGCCCGCGTCAAGGGCGGCAGGGCATGGAACGCCCGGAAAATATAGGCGCTCGCATCGATGAGATAGAGGTGGCTGTCCTTGGTGACGGGGGCAGTGGCCATGAGCGGGGAATCCTTTGCTGGCCGCTGGTTTAGCCGCTTGCGGCAGGTCCGTCACCCGCCCCGTTTCGTCATTCGGGCCGGATGTTCTGTCCTGGCCCAACTCGTAGTAATATAGGCATCTGAAATACAAACCGGGGAGGGAGTTGATATGTCGGACGAAATGGAACCCGCACACGCCGGAACACCGTGGCATTTATGGGCTGTGGGCGTCGTCAGCCTGCTCTGGAACAGCTTTGGCTGTTTCGACTTCACGATGACGGCGACACGCAACGAAGCCTATTTGAGTTCCTATCCGGCCGAAATGCTGGCCTACTGGTTTGCGATGCCGGTATGGGTCTGGGCTCTGTGGGCAATTGGCGTGTTCGGCGGATTTTTTGGCAGCGTCATGCTGCTGCTGCGCCGGAAGCTCGCCTTTCCCCTGTTCAGCGCATCCTTTCTCGCTGCCGCGATCAGCATGCTGGTCGGAACGCTCGACAAGAATGCGCCGCGCATGGAAGGTGCAGGCGTCATGAGCGCAATAATCGTTCTCATCGCGGCTATTTTTGCGTTCTATGCTTGGTGGCTTTCCCGGCGGGATGTCTTGCGCTGAGCCTGATTCATCGTAGCCTCCCTGAAAATGGGAGAAGACGATGACAGAGATGAACAAGACCTGGGTGCTGCGCCACCGCCCTGTTGGCGACGTCAAGGAAACCGACCTTGAACTCGTCGAGGCGCCGCTTGCGCCGCTTCAGGACGGCGAGGTGCGTGCGCGCACGATCTATCTCTCGCTCGATCCGACCAACCGTATCTGGATGAGCGACAAGGATGCCTACCTTCCGCCGGTCGCCCTCGGTGAACCCATGCGCGGCGGTGGCCTCAGCCTTGTCACCGAAAGCCGCTTTGACGGGCTTGAGCCGGGCGATATCGTGAATACCGGGCTCGCCCATTGGGCGCTCTACAATACGTTGCCAGGTGCCACGCTCGCCAAGATGCCCCAGCTTCCGGGCGTGCCCTTGACGGCCTTCATGGGCCCCATCGGCGCCACTGGCATGACCGCCTATTTCGGCCTCATGGACATTGCCAAGCCCAAGGCGGGCGAAACCGTCGTCGTCTCGGCTGCGGCGGGTGCGGTCGGGTCCATGGTTGGGCAGATCGCCAAGATCCAGGGCTGCCGCGTTGTCGGCATCGCGGGCTCGGATGAGAAGTGCAAATGGCTGCTTGAGACAGCCGGTTTCGATGCCGCCATCAACTACAAGAAGGAAGATGTCGGCGCGGCGCTCGACAAGCATTGCCCGGACGGCATCGACATCAATTTCGAGAATGTCGGTGGCGAGATCATGGACACCGTCATTGCGCGGCTGAACGATTTCTCGCGCATGCCGCTTTGCGGCCTGATCTCGACCTATAATGCGACGGAGCCGGTGCCCGGGCCGTTCAATTTCGAGAACCTGCTCATGCGGCGCACGCTCCTGAAGGGCTTCATCGTCATCGACTATTATCCCCGCTTCGCCGAAGGCATTCAGCAAATGGCCCAATGGCTGATGGAGGGAAAACTGAAGTTCGAGACAGATGTGGTCCAGGGCCTCGAGAATGCCCCGGCCAGCCTGTCGCGCCTTTTCGAGGGCAAGAACCTTGGCAAACTCGTCGTGCAGGTCAGCGATGAACCGAACTGAATGGGTTGCCGGGTCCTGTTGTGCGTGCAGCAGGACCTGGCGATTTGTTCATGACAAAAAAGACACGAAAATTCACGCATTTCCAGCGACGGGAAAGCAGCGGGCGCGCGTTGAACTGATGTGATGTCGGCAGGGCTTCTCGCCGGGTGGGCATCACATCTACTCGCGTTCCCGCTGTTGGTACCTCCAAACCCTCCCCCTGACCCGCAGCGGTGTCCCCCACTCTCCTTCCCCCCTTGGAGTGGGGGACTTGCGCGCGGACGACGGCTCAGAGAACGAGGGGGGCGATAAAATATCCGATGATGGAAATGATCGCGATGCCGATAAGGTTCAGTCGCAGGCCGGCACGCATCATCTCCCGGATGGTCACGTGGTTGGTAGCATAAACAATCGCATTGGGTGCGGTCGCCACAGGCAGCATGAAGGCACAGGATGCGGCAACAGCCGCTGGCCCAAGCAGTGACGCAGGGGCAACTCCAACGGTGATCGCCAACGCACCCAGGATCGGGGCCAGAGTTGTCATAGTCGCCACATTGGACGTCAGTTCTGTCAGGAACAGAACCAGCGCCACGACGACGATGATGAAAAATAGCGGAGGCAGGGCATTAAGCGCATCGAGATTGTCACCGATCCATTTCGACAAGCCTGTCCGTGACACGGCTTCTCCAAGCGCTATTCCGCCACCGAACAGGACCAGGACGCCCCATGGCAGGCGCACGGCTTCCTCCCAGTTCAGGATCGCGCGGCCTTCGCCGGCTCCGGCTGGCACCAGAAACATGAGCAAAGCGCCAAATATGGCGATCATCATGTCAGCCTGGCCCTTGTAGCTCTGAAGCAGCGGCCAGCCGAGGTCAGCCAGTCCGGTCGAGATCGGCAGCCTGAAAACCCACAGGAATGCGACCACGCCGAAAATCATCGCAACGCGCGATTCCGGAACGCTGATCTTTCCGAGCGAAAGTTTCTGGCTGCGCACGCTGGCCAGTGCATCCATGCTGTTGCCAATTCTCGGAAGGCCGCGCGTAACACTCCACCATGCGGCGGGCACAAGCAGTATAGCTGCGGGAATGCCGAAAGCCATCCAGTTGGCAAAGCCGATACTGGCGCCCGCTTCCTTTTCCAGCCAACTGGTTGCGATCAGGTTGGTTGGCGTGCCGATGGGCGTGGCGACACCGCCGATCGATGCGGCATAGCAGATGCCGAGCAAAAGTGCGGTCGTGAACTGTTTCTGGCCGCCGCCAATGGCCGTTGAAGCCGACAGCGCTATGGGCATCATCATCAACGTCGTCGCAGTATTGGATATCCACATCGATAGGAGGGCTGTGGCCAGCATGAACCCGAAGATCAGGGCCCGCGGCGCCGTTCCGACCCGGCTTACGACATTCAATGCGATACGCTTGTGCAGGTCCCAGCGCTCAATCCCCAGTGCGACGATGAAGCCGCCCAACAGGAGCAGGACAATATGATCTGCATACGAAGCTCCGACCTCTCGGGGCGTGCCTGCCTCGATCAGCGGCAGTACGACAAGCGGCAAAAGGGATGTCGCCGGAATCGGGATTGCCTCGGTCGCCCACCAGGTTGCCATCAGCATCATAAGCGCTGCCGTGCCCCATGCCGCAGGATTCAGGCCGTCCGGCGGCCCGAGTAACAGCATGAGCCCGGCTGCAACCGGCCCCAGCACCAATCCGATTTTTTGTGCCCCCATGCCCCCGTCAGCTCCCCGCCATGGCCTTGAAACCTGCTTCAAGATCGGCAACGAGATCGCTCACCGCTTCCAGGCCCACATGCACGCGCAATAGCGGGCCGGCACGAGCGTCGGTCCAGCTTCCCTTCATGCGCGTGAGTTGTTCGTCGCACGGAATGATCAGGCTCTCGAACCCGCCCCACGAGAATCCCATCGCGAACAGGTCCATGGCGCCGAGGAAGCGTTCCATGCCGCGCTCCGGTATAGGATTGAGCACGACACCGAACAGGCCGTTCGACCCGCTGAAGTCGCGTTGCCACAAAGCATGGTCCGGAGATGACGGCAGGGCAGGGTGAAGCACCTCGGAAACTTCCGGGCGCGCGTCCAGCCAGTGGGCAATCTCCAGCCCGGCGGCCTCGTGCGCCTGAAGGCGCGTCTTGAGCGTCCGCAAGCCGCGCAAGCACAAATAGGCGTCGTCCGGCGACAGGCTGATGCCCCAGTCTTCCGAAAGCGCCTCCAGCCGCCCGGCCATGCCGGGCGTGCTTGTCATCACGGCGCCGCCAAAAGCGTCGGAATGGCCTGCCGCATATTTCGTCAGCGCCTGCACCGATAAGTCGACACCGAGTGACAGAGGCTGGTGATGCAGGCCGGCGCCCCACGTATTGTCCATGATGGTGCGAATGCCGCGTGCCTTGGCAATCTCGACGATGGCAGGCGTATCGCTGATCTCGAAAGTCAGCGAACCGGGCGACTCCAGGAATATGGCTTTCGTATTGTCTTGTATCAGGTCGGCCATCCCGGCGCCGATGCGCGGATCAAAGCGCGTCGCCTTCACGCCCATGGCAGGCAGCCGCCGCTCGCAGAACCTCGCCGTCGGTCCGTAGGCGCAATCCGGGAAGAGCAGATGGTCCCCGTTCCGCACGCATGCTGCAATGGCCAGCGCGCAGGCCTGCAATCCGTTGGCTGCGAGGCGGGTATAGGTCGCGCCTTCCAGCGCGTTCATTGCTGCTTCCAGTTCACGATGAACCGTCAGGCCCATCCGGCCATAGGTCGGTTTTGGCCCGTAAAGGCTCTCTTCGGTCGAGAACAGAACCGTCGACGCACGCTCCACAGGCGGGTTCACGGTCGCCCGTCCCAGTCGCTCCTTACGCGTGTGAATGAGCCGCGTTTCCGGTCGTTTCATTATGCGCCCGTCGCGATCGGGCGGGACGGATCAGACGCCCATTCGGTCCAGGACCCGTCGTAGACGGCGACGTCCCAGTTGCCGAGCCGGGCAAGCGCCAGCGCCGTGACGGCCGCGGAGACACCTGAACCACATGTGGCAACAATTGCCGCCATGGGATTATCGAAAAGTGGCGCGAGGTCGGCTGCGGATTTCATTGTGCCGTCGGCGTTCATCAACTTGCTGCACGGCACGCACACACTGCCGGGAATATGCCCGGAGGACAGGCCCTCGCGTGGTTCCGGTGCTTCGCCGCTGAACCGGTCCGCCGCCCGCGCATCGATCAATTTGTGGGAACCGCTCGCGGAAATCGCGTGCACCTGCGCTGCATCCTTCACGAGATCGCTACGCACCCGCGCGGTAAAATGGCGCTCCACGGCGACCGGCGGCAAGTCTTCCACTTCCCCTCCCGCTGCCAGCCAGGCGGCATATCCGCCATCCAGGACTTTCACATCTTGATGGCCCATCACGCGCAGCATCCACCAAACCCGCGCCGAAGCGAAGAATCCGTTCTGGTCGTAAACGATGATCCGGTTGCCATCGCCGATGCCCAGCTTGCGCACGCGCGAGGAGAACATCACCGGATCCGGCAGCATGTGCGGAAGATCGGTGTCCTGGCGGGCAATCGCGTCGATGTCAAAAAAATGCGCGCCGGGAATGTGCCCGGCCATATAGGCCTGCCGGCCCGTCTGGGCCGGGTTCGTAAATGGCGCGAACCAGGTTGCATCAATGATGCGGATATCCGGCGCCGAGATATGTTCTTTCAGCCAGTCGGCACTGACAAGCGGGTCTCCCGATTCCATCGATTTATGTCTCCATCCAAGGCGGCACCGGCAGGTCCTTCGATCTCAGGAAATCCGGATTGTACAGTTTCGATTGGTAACGATTGCCATAGTCGCACAGCATCGTCACGATCGTATGGCCCGGGCCCAGGTCGCGCGCCATCTTGACCGCGCCGGCCACATTGATTCCGGCTGAGCCGCCAAGGCAAAGGCCTTCCTTCTGAACCAGTGCGAACAGCACGTTCAATGCCTCGGTATCGGTGCAGCGATAGGCGCGGTCCACTTCAATGCCTTCGAGATTGGCCGTGATGCGGCCTTGCCCAATCCCTTCGGTGATCGACGTCCCCTCCGACTTCAGTTCGCCGCTCGTGAAATATTCGTACATCGCCGCGCCGCCGGGATCGGCGAGGCCGATCTGCACTGACTTGCGTTTCTCTTTCAGCGCCATCGAAACGCCGCCAAGCGTGCCGCCGGATCCGACGGCGCAAATGAACGCGTCGAGCTTGCCGTCCGTCTGTTTCCATATTTCCTGACCCGTCGTCTCATAATGGGCCTTGCGGTTGGAGACATTGTCGAACTGGTTGGCCCAGATCGCGCCATTCGGTTCCGATTTCGCGAGGTCCTCGGCGAGGCGTCCTGAAAACTTGATGTAATTGTTCGGGTTGGCGTACGGCACGGCGTCGACCTCGATGAGCTCTGCGCCGAGCAGCCGTATTGCGTCCTTCTTCTCCTGGCTCTGGGTACGCGGCATCACGATCACGACGCGATAGCCGAGCGCTGCGCCGACAAGCGCCAGCCCGATACCGGTATTGCCGGCTGTGCCTTCGACAATCGTGCCGCCGGGCTTCAATTGGCCTGCCGCCTCGGCATCGCGCACGATCCCCAGTGCCGGACGGTCCTTGACCGATTGGCCGGGGTTCAGGAATTCGCATTTTCCGAGGATTTCGCATCCGGTTTCGTCAGATACCGCGTTGAGGCGGAGAAGGGGCGTGTTGCCAATCAGGTCAACAACGGAGCGGTAAGTAGTCATGCAGTCAGTCCGGTTCAGTTTGGGAGGTCTTGTCAGGCCAAGCTAGGGTGCAGCGCGGCAATGCACAACAGCGTCTATGGCGCATTGCCAGGTGATCCATTTGGTCCTCGGCGCCGTAGACCAGTTCATTGAACACACCAACCGGACAGGGACCCGCCCTTGCATAATCAGGATTCATACGCGTCCTTCATGATGGACCATGCCGCCGGAAACCATGCCGACGCCATGACGCTTGCTGGCGACCTGCACATATTGCTCAGCCCGACGGGGTCCGAAACGGCCAGGCTCTGGTCGATTGTCGGCGGTGCTCTGCTCGAAAAGGACCAGAGACCTGCCGGGCGTCCCGGTACCCGGCCGAAACGCCGCTTGCGATCCAACAGGGATACCACGACGGCCAGAGAGTTGCTGGCATTGTCAGACAGCGCGCCATTGCCGTGGAAGCGGGGTCTGTCAGGGGTGTCCTATGCAAACACGGCCACCCGTGGTGCCAAGTTCATGAAACTCGAGCCGGGACAGTCAGCACCGACCCATGGTCATGGCGCACTGGAGGCAACCGTCGTTCTCCAGGGGCGTTTCAGCGACGGGCATGGCGTTTATTCCCGTGGAGACCTGGTGCTGGGTGAACCGGGCATGCGGCACAAGCCTGCCGCCGTGGGCGACGAGCCCTGTATCTGTTTCGTCGCCGAAACCAGCAACCCGATCTGGAGCCTGTTCCGATGATACGTCGCACGCTTGCCGCTCTTTCCTGGGTCCTGCTCGCGCCCCCCGCGATGGCCGACAGTGCCCCCAGCCCCACCCTTGCCACCCCCACGCCACCCCCGGCCTGGACCCCGAAAGACGGTGATGAAATCAGCTTCCGGGTGCTTCGCGAGGGCAAACCATTTGGTACCCATACGGTGTCGTTCGACGTCGCGCCCGACGGCACGCTGAAGGCGACGACCGACGTCCGCCTGAAGGCTGGCCTGGGCCCGATTACGCTGTTTCGATACGCCTTGGATGCCACCGAAACGTGGAAAGACGGCCAGCTGGTCGCCCTGAAAGGCGCCGTCAATGACAATGGCGATGACGGCTCAGTGAGCGCTATGCGTGTCGGCAACGTGCTCGACGTCACCGGAACGGAATACACGGGCAGGATCCCGTTCGGCATCCTCCCGTCCAGCCACTGGAATGTGGCACAGACTCGGGCAAGCCAGCTGCTCTCCTCGGAGGATGGCGAACTGATCGAGATCAATGTCGTGGACAAGGGGCGCGACACCGTGAGTGTCGGAGACACAACGGTAGAGGCGAACCGCTACCTGATGAATTCCGATATAGACGTCGATCTCTGGTATGACGCGCAGGGCCGCTGGGTGAAACTCGCCTTCGAGGCGCGTGGCCAGCTCATTGAATACGTCCTGACCAAACCCTTCTAGGCCACAGCCAGCCTATTCCGGTTCTTCAGGCGCTGGTTCGACCTTGTTTTTCTTCTTGAACAGGTCGCCCAGCGCGTCCCTCGCAGCTTGCTCCGCTGCGCTCTCAAGCGTGACGGGTGCTTTCGCCTCCGGCTGCGCAGTCTCGGGCGTAGTGCCGTCGGGGGTGGCAGGTGCGGGCTCCGGGGTGGGTGCAGGGGTGGCAGGTACACCGAGCACATTGCCGAGAATCGTACCGGCCTCGCCGCCGATCTTGTCGGATAGCTGGTCCTTCAGCTTGCTGCCCAGTTCGGCTTTCAGGGCCGACTGAATGCCTGACGTATCCGGCGACACTTTCAGCTTGTTCCATGATCCTGAAATGCGCACCGGCACGGGGATGCCGTTCAGCTGCACGACGCTTCCCGTTCCCTGACCGGACTTGTCGATACTGGTTGCGAGGCGCAGGTCCAGCGCCTGCCCACCGAGATTAATCTGGCCGGATCCGTCGATGCCCAGCACCGGATTGACCAGCTTCATCAGGTCGACATTGGCCACACCATCATTGATCGTGAGGACAGTATCGAAGCTTGAAAAATCAGTCGACGCAGAGGGCGACAGGGCTGACGAAAAGTCGAGGTTCGTCAGACTACCGGTCGCCAGGGCTTGCTGCAGGGACTGCGCGCTACGCACGAGTTGAGCCACGTTCAGTCCCTTCAGCGCTCCGTCTTTCAGGTTGGTCGTCACCTTGCCGTCCAGAGCGTTCATGATGTCGTTGATCGAGTTGCCTGTGGCCGCGCCCGTCACCTGGAAGCCGCCTGTGCCGCTGAGCTTGTCAAATCCCGCGAGCGTGCCGAGCAGGCTCGACATGCCGACGCCATTGCCATTCATCGTGAAGTCGAGGGCGGGCGTTGCGCCCTGTGCGTTAACGCCCAGCTTGCCGCTCCAGTCGCCACCGAACGCTTTAAACCTGGACAGGTCGGCCGTGAGCACGCCTTGGTTGAGCTTGGTGGCGAGGGCCGCGTCAGTGAGCTTCACCTTGCCGACTGTCAGTGCGCTCGTGGTGATCTGCACATCGGCGTCCACGGCTTTGAGGCCCGCAAGATCCAGCGGTTCCTTGCTCCAGCCCGCGCCGGTCTGTTTCGGATTCGCCGCCTGATCAGAGTCTCCAAGGAATGGCGACAGGTCCAGCGGTCCCATGTCCAGGTTGCCGGTGATCTTCGGGCGGTCGCCGGTGAGATCAATACCTGCGGTGCCCTTGCCCGTGATGTCGTCGAGCACGAGCGTGAGATTGGTCAGGGATAAAGTCTTGAAGCTGCCGGTAATCGCGCTGGCCACATTGAATGTCTTGAGCGTTTCACCAGGGGCCATCTCGACGTCAGCCGCCTTCAGCAGGGCGCGCAGCTCATTGCTGGATGCTGCAATCTTGCCATTGATACGCCCTTCGCCCGCGAGGCCGACGGCGCCTGTATAGGTCGCGTTCAGCAGTGCGCCCGAATGTTTCACGTCCAGATTGTTCAGATTGAGCGCATCGGCGGGGCCCTTGATCGTTCCCTTCAGTTCCACCCGTTCGAGGGCGTTGCGTGCAGGAAGGTCGAGACCGATTTGGGTCGCAAGGTCGCCTGCCTGCGGCAACACGGCCGAGATGGAGCCATCGAGTGCGGGCTTTTCGCCAAGTGTGAGGGCACCGGTATAGCTCGCGTCAATCTGGCTGCCCTTGATCGACAGGGTTTCGAATCGGATCGCTGGTTCGGTCAGCGCACCGGACAGGCTGGCCTTGGCCGAAACCCCGCCAAGGGGCGCAAGGTTCATTGGCATCTCCATACCCGAAAATGCCGCGAGGTCAGAAATGCTCGGCGCTGACAGGGCCAGGTTGCCTGTGATTGTGGGTGCTTCGGCGAGCACGATCTGGCCCGTGAAATCCGTCTTCGCCATGCCCGACGACTGGGTGAAGCTAACGATATCGATGGTCAGCGCCGAGAAGGGGCCGGACACGTTGCCCTTTGTATCGATCTTTCCAAGACGCGAGAGGTCCATCGGAAGCTCGACGCCCGCGAAGGCCGAGAATTTCGCCAACGCGTCTGAACTCGCTGAGAACGCGCCGGTCAGGGCAGGCGCGTCGCCGAGCGTAACGCTGCCGTCATACCCTGCTTTGCCGAGCGTCGAGTCCAATGCGAATGTTATGGCGGCCTGCGCGCCTGTCGTCAGGGCGTCCGGTGAATCAAGCCGAAGGTCGACATCAAACTGCTCGCCCTGGAAGAGGCCGGACGCTTTGGCCTTGAGCGGCTTGTCGAGTGCCTGGAGCGAGGCCTGAAGGTCCAGTTCCTTCACGTCATAGGCCGAGCCTGCCACGTCATCGCGATAGGTGAGATTCGCGTTCTTCAGCCGGGCCGACTCAATGCCCGCATCGAATCCGCCGCTTGAACCGTCAGAACCGGATTCGTCGCCGGCCTGCGTCCCGAATTCCCAGTTGGCCGTGCCGTTGGCCATGCGGTGAAGGTCCACATTGGCGTCCACGAAGGAAATCTCCTGGACATCGACCCGGCGGGACAGGAGGGGCAGCCATTTGACCGACCCGCGCAATTCACCAGCCTCGATCATGTTGGGCCGGTCGAATCCTGCGGGATTGGCGACGGTGACTCCGCCAATGCTCGCAGAAATCCGCGGGAACACCGAGATTTTCACGTCGCCGGTCAGTTTTACGTCACGTTGCAGCGCATCTGTTGCGGCCTTCTCGATCTGGGTCTTGTAGACTTCGCGGGGCACCAGAAAGGGCACGACCATCGCGGCGACCACGAGAAAGCCGACGATACCCGCAACAATGAGCAAAATGCGTTTCATGGAAGGGTCCTGATTCCTGTGTACCTGCCTAGTATATGTACATTGTGTCTGATGAATGTCGCCTGAAATGCATATAATCGAACATGGTCTGTCGTTCCTTGCTTGACCGCCATAGCCCCCTTGATTAGAGAGGCGGCTCGCTGCTTAGCGGCAGCAGGAAATACGCGGGTGTAGCTCAGTCGGTTAGAGTGCCGGCCTGTCACGCCGGAGGTCGCGGGTTCAAGTCCCGTCACTCGCGCCATTTTCCAGTATTCTTGACCGAATATCGTCGAACGGGCCGGGGTTTCCCCCGGCCCGTTCGCGATTCAGGTGCATGTTTCTGGCGGCGCATACCGCCTCAGAGCGACAAACCGCCGTCCACGATCAAGGTCTGGCCGCAGACATAGGCTGCCAGGGGGCTTGCGAGGAAGATCGCGGCTCCGGCCATGTCGCCGGGCAGGCCCATGCGTCCCACGGGAATCGCCCGAAGCGCGCCTTCCAGCCGCTTGGGGTTCTCTGTCGTCACTTTTGTCAGCTTGGTGTCGACCAGTCCTGGCGCGAGTCCATTCACGCGAATGCCTTCCGGTGCCCATGCCTGGCCCAGCGTCTTGGTCAGGCTTATGGCACCCGCCTTGGACGCTGCGTAGGCCGGATTGCCGACATTGGCTGAATATCCGGAGATCGAACTGACGATGATGATGGAGCCATGCGCCTTCGCCAGCATCGGTTTCAGTTTGTTGGCGCAATGCATCAGGCTGTCCAGGTTGACGGCCATTACACGGCCCCAGCCTGCGCGTTCAAACTCGCCGCGTTTGTATACGACCGTTCCTTGGCAGAGGACGAGCGAATCCAGCGTGTCGAAGTCGACATGCGCCGCTTCGATGGCGTCGGGATCACCAACATCCACCTGTTGATAGGCCAGCCCGTCGAGGTCGCTGCCGTCGGCAGGATCATAGTCGCTGGCGTTCGCGCGAGTACCCCAGACGTGAACCTCCGCACCGCGCGCGCGGAACGCCTGGGCAATGCCATTGCCAATGCCGCTGGATCCACCCACGACCAGCACGCGTTTGCCGGTGAAGTCTGTATCGCCTTGTCCCATCCCGTTTCCTCTCGGTTTCTATGTTGACTAGCTCTGTGTTGATGCGATGAGTTCGAACGAACGCAGACGCGCTGCGTGATCGTACACATCCGACACAATGATGAGTTCGTCCGCGCCGGTCTCGTCCGTTAGCGCCGCGATACCCGCACGCACCGTATCCGGGGACCCGACAATCGAGCGTGCCAACATGTTCTGCGCCTGAGCTTTTTCCGCAGCGGTCCAATAGGTGTCGATGTCTTCAATCGGCGGCTGGCTGAGGCTGCGGGTGCCGCGCAGCAGGTTGGCGAACGACATCTTCTGGGTGGTCGAGAGCCGCGTCGCCTCGGCGTCACTGTCCGCAGCAATGATGTTCACGCCGACCATTGCGTAGGGCTCCTGCAACTGCTCGGACGGCTTGAAACGCGTACGATAAATTTGCAGTGCGGACATGAGGTGCGCCGGCGCGAAATGCGAGGCGAAAGCGTAGGGCAGGCCGAGTTCCGCTGCCAGCATGGCCCCGAAATGGCTCGACCCGAGAATCCAGAGCGGCACGTTCGTTCCGGCGGCCGGGACGGCCTGCACGCGCTGGCCCGGCTGCAAGGGCCCGAGGAAGGCCTGCAGCTCCATGACATCCTGCGGAAATCGCTCTGCCGCTTCAGCTGTTGTTCTCAGCGCGCGAAGGGTGATCTGGTCGGTGCCGGGCGCACGGCCCAGCCCGAGGTCTATACGCCCGGGGAACAGGCGTTCGAGGGTGCCAAACTGTTCCGCAATCACGATCGGGGCATGGTTCGGCAACATGATGCCACCGGCGCCGACGCGGATCTTCTTCGAACCGGCAGCAATGTGCGCGATCACCAGCGACGTGGCTGCGCTGGCGATCCCCGCCATGTTGTGGTGCTCGGCGACCCAGATACGATTGTAGTCCCACTCCTCGGCATGCGCCGCCAGGTCGCGTGCATTGTCCATGGCCGTGCGCGCATCCGTGCCCTGTGTAACGCGGACCAGGTCGAGAATGGAAAGCTTGGTCATGATGGACTCCTGAAGGCGGCGGCGCGTAGGGGGAGGGTCTGCATGGGCACGCCCGTTCACTCCACTTGGGCATCGTGCCGACCGAAGTCAAAAGTCCCGGGCGATTGACGTTGCGGAACATGCTTTCGTTGACGCTGGGCAAACCCGGAAGTCGGCTGCCATGACATTGATATACGTCTTCGAAACCCGTACCAAACCCACCAGCTGCCCGGCGGGCACCCAAGAAGATACATACGGAGCGAAGCCTGACATGCCCGGCACAAACGTCCTTTCCGACATTCGCATCGCAGACATGACAACGGTGATTTTCGGGCCGTATTGCACGCAAACGCTGGCCGATATGGGCGCTGAAGTCGTGAAGGTTGAGCCAGCGGCGGGAGACGATTTCCGGAATGTCGGCAAGCCCGTGAACACGCGCAGCATGGGCCCGTGTCACCTCACGATCAATCGCGGCAAGCGCTCGGTTGTCTGGGACCTGAAATCGGACGCGGGCAGGGCCGCGATCACAAAACTGATCCAGCAGAGCGACGTGTTCATTCACAACGTTCGCGAAGACGCCGTGGCCCGGATTGGCCTGACCTTTGACGAGGTCAAGGCGATCAAGCCTGACATTGTCTATGTCCACTGCACCGGGTTCGGCTCGGAGGGCCCCTATGCGGGTCGGCCAGCTTACGATGACCTTATCCAGGGCCTGTCAGGCACGGCGAGCCTCCTGCCGCGGGTCGATGGCAATCCGGCGCCCCGATTCCTGCCAATGGCGATCGCGGACAAAGTGTCCGGGCTGCACGCGGTCTACGCGACGCTGGCGGCCTTGCGCCAGCGCGACCGCACCGGTGAAGCGGTCCATGTCGAAGTGCCGATGTTTGAATGCGTGACTCACTTCCTGCTGGAAGAGCATCTCTATGGCGAGACATTCGATCCGCCCAATGGCCCGGCCTGCTACCAGCGCCAGGTCGATCCGTCCCGCCAGCCGCTCCAGACCGCCGACGGCTGGATAACGATCGCGCCCTATGTCGACGCGCGCTGGATCCGCTTGTTCGACGTGCTCGAAGCACCCCAGGAACTGCAGGACGAGCGCCTCAACGACCGCCGGGGCCGGTATCACAACATGCCCTACATGATGGAGCGCGTTCAGGCCTTTCTCACTGCCAAACCGACGCAGTTCTGGCTGGATGCTTTCACGGCCGCCGATATTCCGGCTGCACGCGTCAATGATATCAGCGAATTGCGCGACGATCCGCACCTCCAGGCGGTCGGCTTCTTCCAGAAACGCACCCATCCAACCGAAGGCGACTATTGGGAAACCCAGCCACCGGTCATTTTCCGGGGCGAAACACGCCGTCCGATCCGTCCCGCGCCGCTCATCGGCCAGCACACAGATGAGGTGCTCGCGGAACTCGGTCTGGAAGACGCTTCGAAACCAGACGTGGACGCCTGACGCATGACCATAGCGGGTCAATTTTCCGTTATTGTTGCGAAATCATTGGGTTTTCGGTGCGATAATTGGCAGAAAGCACGAGTGTTGGCTTCCGGCCGTTGCGCCCTATATCGTGATGTATCGGAGGCTGGATTTATATAAACTGGTGTTTCCAGCTAATTTTAAGGTGTTCGGAGGCGCAGGCCTGAACATCACAAGGCAACTGAATGGCACATACTGGTAGCTCCTGGAGACTTTTCCGGCCGCTCGGCTTGGCGGCTGTTGTATTTGCCGTGTTGATCCCGGGCCTGCCTGCATCCGCCCAGGCGCGGGGACCGGCAAGCGTCTTCGTCGCGGACGTGGGCAAACAGGACTTCGCGATGCGGATCGAGGCCCTGGGCACGCTCAAGGCGAATGAGCGTGTCGACCTGACACTCAACGTCGCCGACCGCGTGACAGCCCTGTATTTTGATGACGGTGAGCGCGTGGTGGCGGGCAAGACGCTGTTGTCACTCGCTCAGCGCGAACAGGTCGCACTTGTCGAGGCTGCGGAAGCCAATTCAGACGAAGCGCGCCGCCAGTACCAGCGCGCCATCCAGCTCGCAGAGCAGGACGCCATCGCGCAGACGTCGCTGGATGCAGCCCGCCGAGATCTCGAAAATGCCAACGCCCAGCTCCGTGCGGTACAGGTCCGTCAGAAAGATCGCGTCCTTGTCGCACCCTTCGATGGTGTGCTCGGGTTCCGCATGGTCAGTGTCGGCTCTTACGTTCGGCCCGGTGACGTGGTTGCGACACTCGTGGACGATAGCCAGATGAAGCTCGACTTCTTGGTGCCGTCGACCTTCCTCCGGTCGCTGAAGGCCGGTGTGGCGGTGACAGCTGCCACGGACGACCTGCCCGGGATGGATTTTTCAGGCACGATCGACAGCGTCGACAATTCCATCGATCCGGTGACGCGGTCCGTGCGCGTCCGCGCGATCCTGCCCAATCCTGACAAAACACTCAAAGCCGGCATGTTCATGCGCGTGACCATCTCTGCCGATGCGCGCACCGCGCTGTCCATTCCTGAAGGCGCGATCCAGCCGCTCGGGCCCGACAATTTTGTTCTGGTTGCTGTCAACGATGGCGACAGGATGATCGCGCGGCAGCGCAAGGTCGAGATCGGCTTGCGCCAGGGCGGCAATGTCGAGGTCCTGTCCGGCCTCGAAGAAGGTGAGCGCATTATCACCGAAGGTGCTATCCGCGTGCGCGAAGGGGCTGAAATCATTGTCCGCGACCGCTCAGCCATCTTGCCGGGTGCATCCGGCAACGGCGCTGCGGCCAACGCGGATTAACCCGGATGCTGCTGTCTGACATCTCGGTGAAGCGCCCGGTCTTCGCATCGGTCCTGTCGCTCATCCTCATCATATTCGGCCTGGTCGCCTATAACCGGCTGCCACTGCGCGAATATCCCGACATCGATGCCCCGATCGTGTCGATCGACACCCGCTATCCTGGGGCCTCGGCGAACGTGGTTGAAACCCGTATCACACGCGTGATCGAGGATCGCATTGCCGGCGTGTCCGGCATCAGGTTCATCAATTCCAATTCGACGGATGGCCGGTCTCGCATCAGTATCGAATTCAGCATCGACCAGGACATTGATGCGGCTGCCAATGATATTCGCGACAGGGTTTCGGGCGTGCTTGACCAATTGCCTCCGGAGGCAGACCCACCCGAAATCGAAAAGGCAGATGCCAATGATGATGTCATTATATGGCTGAACCTGGCGAGCGAAAACCTGACCACGCCGGAGCTCTCCGACTATGCAGACCGCTTTCTCGTCGACCGGTTTTCTGCGCTGGACGGTGTCGCGCGAGTGCGGGTCGGCGGAGCGCGCGACTACGCTTTGCGAATCTGGATAGACCGGCGCGCGCTCGCTTCGCGCAATCTCGCCGTCAGCGATATCGAACGGGCCCTGCGCAGCGAGAATATCGAGGCGCCGGCAGGCAGCCTTGAGTCCGATTCCCGCACATTCACCGTCCGTATCGAACGGGCGTTCCGGACCCCGGAAGACTTTGCCGGCCTTGTCATTGCACAAGGGGATGATGGCTACCTGGTCCGGCTGGGAGACGTCGCCCGCGTAGAGCGCGGCACCGCTGAAGATCGCAACACGTTCCGCGGCAACGGCGTTCCGATGGTGGGAATGGGTATCATCAAGCAATCGACGGCAAACACCGTGGACGTGGCCCGGGGCGCGCGCGAACTGGCCGCCGAGTTGAACGAGACACTGCCGGAAGGCATGGTTATCGCGCAGAGTTTCGACTCGTCCGTGTTCATCGACGCCTCCATTCGCGAGGTCTACAATACGCTCTTCATCGCAGTCGGTCTGGTAACGCTTGTCATCTTCCTCTTTCTCGGAAGCGTGCGCTCCACGATCATTCCGGCCATAACCGTCCCGATCTCGATCATCTCGACCTTCATCGTCCTTTTCGCCCTCGGGCTGTCGATCAACCTGCTGACCCTGCTGGCGCTCGTGCTGGCGATTGGCCTGGTCGTTGATGACGCGATTGTCGTGCTTGAGAACATACACCGCCGAATGGATGAGTTGGGCGAATCCCCGCTCGTTGCGTCCTATCGCGGCACGCGCCAGGTCGGCTTTGCAGTCATCGCCACGACGCTGGTGCTGATTTCGGTATTCATCCCGATCACCTTTCTTGAGGGCAATGTCGGGCGGTTGTTCACCGAGTTCGCGCTGACCATGGCGGCGGCCGTCGCATTCTCAAGCATTCTATCGCTTACGCTGGTGCCGATGTTGGCGTCAAAGCTGCTGAAGCCGAAAGCAACGACCGGACTTCTCAGGTTCATACCTTACGTGATCAATGGTGCGTTCGGCGTTTTGAAGGCCGGCTATGGCTGGATTCTCGACCGGCTGATTCACCGTCCCATCCTCGTGGCGATCATGCTTTGCGGCATTTTCGGCGGTGCCGTCTGGCTGTTCCAGCATATCGACGAAGAGTATGTCCCGCGCGAGGATCGCGGCAGCTTTTTTATCAGCATCAGGGGCGAGGAAGGGGCATCCTTCGACTACATGTCCACCTATCTGGACGAGATCGAGCGCCGGTTGCTGCCTTATTCGGAGTCGGGCGAAGCCACGCGCCTGTTGCTGCGTGCGCCGGGGTTTGGGACGTCGGGGTTCAATGAAGGGTTTGTCATTGTCGTCCTTGACGATTGGGCCAATCGTCGGCCAGCCGACACGATCATCCAGGAGATCAACGGAAAACTCTCCGATCTTCCGGGCATCCGCGCCTTCGCCATCATGCGGCAGGGGCTTGGCGGCGGAAATGGAAAGCCTATCCAGTTCGTCATAGGCGGGCCCTCCTACGAAGACCTGACCCAGTGGCGCGATACGTTCGTAGCGGCGTTGGAAACGGATAATCCCGGGTTGGTCGACATCGATTGGGACTATAAGGAAACGCAGCCGCAGTTCCGGATTTCCATAGATTATGAGCGCGCCGCCGATCTCGGAGTCACCGTGTCGGAGGTTGGCAGCACGTTGCAGACGATGCTCGGATCACGGCGCGTCACAACCTATACGGACAATGGCGAAGAGTATGACGTCATCCTCGAAGGCCTGCGATCAGACCAGAACACGCCGATGGATATCCAGAACATCTATGTTCGGTCATCGCGCTCCGGCCAACTCATCCCCCTATCCAGCCTGACCACGATCAGGTCGATTGCCGACAGTCCAAGCCTTAACCGGTACAATCGCGTCCGCTCCATCACCATCGAGGCGGGACTGGCCCCCGGCGTATCCCTCGGGACGGCCTTGAGCGGCATGGAGCGGGTGGCGCGCGAGGTGCTGCCTCCTGAAGCCCAGATCGACTTCAAAGGCCAGTCGCTCGACTTCAAGTCGTCAGGGTCTTCGATCCTGTTTGTCTTCGCCATTGGCCTGGTCATCGTCTTCCTCGTTCTCGCGGCACAGTTCGAAAGCTATCGGCACCCGATCATCATCATGCTTTGTGTGCCTGCGACGATTGCCGGAGGCCTGCTCGGCCTCTGGCTGACGGGCAACACGATCAATATCTACACGCAGATCGGCCTCATCATGCTGGTTGGCCTGGCCGCGAAAAATGGCATCCTGATCGTCGAATTTGCCAATCAGCTTCGTGACGAAGGCATGGAGTTCGACGCAGCCTTGCGCGAAGCTTCCTTGGCGCGCTTCCGCCCCATCATTATGACCGGCCTGACGACGGCTGCAGGATCGCTTCCCCTCATCCTGTCCGAAGGCGCAGGGGCCGAGACCCGTCAGGCGATTGGTGTGGTGATATTGTTCGGCGTCATCACCGCTGCTTTCATCACGGTCCTGTTCGTTCCGACGGCCTATGCGCTGTTCGCGCGCAAGTCGGGCTCACCCGGCGACGTGGCTCGCAAGCTTGAACGGGAATCGGAAGAGGCAGACCTGGCCGTAGCGCCGGCGGAATAGGCGCGGCCCGGCGTCAAGGACGCGCTTGGCGCGGCACGCTTGAGGCCGGGATAGCCAAGTTGTTGGCACGCGACGGGTCAAGATGCACAAGCGTGCATCTGAAAGCGGCAACTTTCCCTTTTTAGTGACGAAACGCCTTGTATTCCTCTGCGAGCGACGCCGAAAATCGTGATCATTCAACGATCTTCCAGCGGGCGGGACTCACGATCATGGCAAATTGCGACACCAGGACGGCGTGCATCGTCAGACAATGTACTCGGAGCCATGATGAATTCGCGTGAAAAGGCGCAGCCGACATTGCCCCTCGAAATTCTTCTGGTGGACAACAACGACACGCGCGTGGAAATATTCGACGCGGGCCTCTCGGGCAAAGCCAGCCTGCATCGGATCAGTGAACTGACCACGGCCGCGGTGCTCGCGGCCACCGATGCGCAAACGGTCGACATCCTGATCATCAGCCGGCAATCGCCCGACAGCGCGATGATCAAGACGATCGAAGAGCTGGCGCGTGTCAGGCCCATGCCGGTCGCAGTATTCGTCGAGACGGAGCAAGACGATCTCGCGCGCCGCGCCATACGCGCCGGTGCAAGCGGGTACATTGTCAAGGGACTTGCCGCTGACCGGGTCGCAACAGTCGTGGATGTTGCCATCGAGCGTTTCAGATTGACGGACGCCTTGCTGAAGGAACTCTCGAGGTCGAAAAGCGACCTTGAGTCCCGCAAGCTGATTGAGAAGGCTAAGGGTCTGCTCATGGAGCAGCGCGGCCTGAGCGAGCACGCGGCCTATGAAGCATTGCGCAAGATGGCAATGGCTCGAGGCAAGCCAATGCGTGAGATCGCCGAGACAATCGTGGCCATTTCCAACATTCTCCCCTGAACCGATGCCGGCGTTCCTGCTTTTGCGGCAGGCCCGAGCACGATTGCTGCTCCCTGATGTGCTGCCGCATTGAGCGGCCCGATTGCTGCGGTGCATCATTTGTGGGCGATGCTCAGTCTATTTCAACGCAACCCCAAGTTTTTGGTTTGAACGCGGGCGTTCACTGGGTCTGCTGGATTCAAGTTCAAAGCTGAACCCAAGAAGCGACCCAGCGGCGGGTCGGTCATGTGCTTCGCCTTCGGCGAATTCTCAAAATTCAAAGCGGGAGTTCAGCTCTCCCGCATCGGCTCCTCCGGCGAATCGCGCGGCGATCATCAGTCTGGGGAGGGTTCACATATCCGTCTCGGCGGATGGGGTCGCATTGCCTGAAAGCAGCGCAATAATATGGGGTAATTTCAATGAAACTTTCGTTTCGCACATATCTGATGTCAGGCGTGGTCCTCGCGGCCGGCTGCCTGACGGCGACCGCACAGGAAGCCGCAATGACTCAGCAGCTGGCCGTAACGGATTCAGTGTCCGTCCAGCAGACCATCACGGTCACGGGCTCGCGCGGCAAGCCGCGCACGATAGCCGATTCCGCCGTCCCGATTGACGTTCTCGATGAAGCCACGATCAACGACGTGTCTTTCACCGACACCAATGACGTGCTCAAGACGCTGGTCCCGTCCTACACGATCGGCCGCGAGCCGATTTCGGACGGATCGACATTCATCCGGCCTGCGGCCTTGCGGGGGCTCTCATCCGACAAGACGCTCGTGCTCGTGAACTCGAAGCGCCGTCATCGGGCTGCCCTCGTCTCCATCGGTGGTTCGGGAACCCAGGGTCCCGATGTCGCAACCATCCCGGCATCGGCTCTGAAAACAGTCGAGATACTGAGAGATGGCGCTGCCGCACAATACGGTTCTGACGCAATTGCCGGCGTGATCAACTTCATCCTGAAGGATTCAGCCGATGGTGCCTCACTGACCGTGCAGGGCGGTCAGTACTATGAAGGCGACGGAGAAGATCTTCTGATCGCCGGCAACATCGGCCTCGGCCTTGGCGACAACGGTTTCATCAATATCAGCCTTGAAGGGACGTCATCTCAGCCCACCAACCGAGGCAAGCAGTGGGATTCGACAACCTCGTTCGACGTCGCGGCCTATGTCGCGGCGAATCCGGACAAGGCCTACCTGTACGGTCCAGGCGGCGATTTCGATACGAGCAACGTCCAGCTCTGGGGGCAGCCCGAGGCGGAGGCGTTCCGGTCGTTCATCAATATGGGCTACACGCTCGCAGGCGGTCAGGAACTGTACGGCTTCGCGAACTATTCGAACTCGTCCGGGGACGGCGACTTCAACTACCGCTATCCAGGCAACTCGGTGAACGGTCCCCAGATTCGCCTCGAGGACGGGTCGACCTACAGCTTCGACGAACGGTTCCCGGCTGGCTTTGTGCCGCGCTTCTTCGGCAATGTTGTCGACTATTCGGCAACCGGCGGAATCAAGGGCGAGTTCTCGCCTGGATTTAGCTATGACTTCTCGGCTCGCTACGGGAAGAACCAGATCAATTACAAGCTGACGGATACCGTGAACCCGTCTCTCGGCGATGGCTCGCCGAACACGTTTCATCCGGGTGACCTGATTTCGGATGAAGTCGCGGTCGCTGCCGATTTCGTCTACGAATACAAGGTGGCCTCGTTCGCCAGCCCGGTCGATCTCAGCTTCGGGGCCGAATGGCGCGACGAAGGCTATGAAGCCGTGCCCGGCGACGAGCAATCCTACATTGCTGGTATTTACGGCTTTGCGGATCCCTGGGGCTTTTGCGATGCAATGGCGCCAACGGCGGCAGGGCTGAGTGTGATTGCCAACGGCTCGACTCTGGACTGCTCGGATTCTTCCGATCCGGTCTACCAGGTCAACGGCGTTGGTTCGAACGGCTTCCCGGGATACTCGCCGGACTATTCCGGGTCTTTCAACCGAGACAGCTATGGCATTTATGCCGGCGCATCGGCTGACGTCACGGAAGCGCTGTTTGTGGAGGTCGCCGGACGGTTCGAGAATTACTCGGACTTCGGAGAAACCACCAATGGCAAGATCGCGGCGCGCTGGTCGGTCACACCGAGCATCAACCTGCGCGGCTCGGTCGGAACCGGCTTTCGGGCACCCACGCCGGGCCAGCTGTCGACAACCAACGTGTCGACCCGCTTCCCGGCCGGCGAACCGGTTGCGTCAGGCCTCTTCCCGGCTTCCAATCCGGTTTCGCTGTTCCTTGGCGCCCAGGAGCTCAAGCCGGAAGAGTCGACGAACTACTCACTCGGTGCAACCGGAAGCTTCGGGCCTCTCGGCGTGACGCTGGATTTCTACAAGATCGACATTTCGGACCAGTTCTACGCGTCTCGGTCGATCACTGTCACCGACGATATCCGGACCGAATTGCTGGCTGCGAACGTGCCGGGCGCCGACACGATCGGAGCGGTCCAGTTCTTCCAGAATGCCTTCGACTCATCGACTGAAGGCGTCGATCTCGTCGTCACCTATCTCGCCGATTGGGGCAGCGCAGGCTCGACCGGCCTGACACTGAGCGCCAACTACAATACGTTCTCGGTTGAAAAGGTGAATATTGACGGACTGTTCCTCGAAGAGGACGTCTACGATTTCGAGAACGGCACGCCGCAATTCAGGGCGACATTCACGGCGTCGCATTCCATCGGGGCCTACACGTTCATGGGACGGGCGAACTATTTCGGCTCGTCCACGGCGTCGCAGTGCTTTACGGGCGCCGACACGGATGGCTTCAGCTGTCCGGGCGGCCTGATCACCGAGGAGTTTGGCGGCAAGGTCCTGTTCGATGTCGAGGCGAGCTACGCGTATGACGATACGACAAAGTTCACCATCGGCGCCCGGAACGTGACCGACGAATACCCGGACGAAGCAGACTATCCGCTCCTGCGGGAAACCGGCAACGGCCGGATCTACCGTTCTGACTCGATCGTCGATTGGCAGGGGGGCTTCGTCTATCTGAAAGCATCCAAGAGCTTCTGATGAAACCACGCGCAACCTGGCCGTTGCTTGGACAGGTTGTGGAACAGCAGGGGGTGAGGTCGCTCACTCCCTGCGTCGTTGCGGGGACTGCGCCTTGCGTGTCGCCGTACGAGCCATCAAAACCTAGAAGCACCCAAATATGTCACTAACTGAACTCGACCTGGCTCATGTCAGCCAGTTGATCGCAGTCTTGCTTGCAGCCGGCATCGTCGCCGGGTTTGTCGCGGGGCTCTTTGGAATAGGCGGCGGCTTTGTAGTCGTGCCCGCCCTTCTGCTCACATTCAGCGTTTTCAATGTCGAAAGCGACATCATTGCTCACCTCGCGATCGGCACGTCGCTCGCGACCATTATCGTCACCTCGTCGCGCTCGGTCCATGCGCACAACAAACGGGGCGCCGTGGACTTCAAGGTCATACGCGACTGGGCCCTCTGGCTCATTGTCGGCGCGGTGCTCGGCATCATTGTCGCGCGCTACATGGATGGCCGCTCACTGAAATGGATATTCTCGATTGGCGTCTTCCTGATGGGTGTGCATTTCATTGCTCCCGTCCTTCAGCCTAAGAAGGCAATCGCGAAGGAGATGCCGGCAGGGCCCGTCTTGGCGGGGATCGCCACGTTCCTCGGCGCCTTCTCCGCGCTCCTCGGGATCGGCGGCGGCACGATTGCCGTTCTCGTCATGACCGCATGCGGCCGGGCCATCCACCAGGCCGTTGCCACGGCGGCCGGGTTTGGCGTCCTTATAGCCGTACCCGGAGCAATCGGCTTTGCCATTCTCGGGCTTGGCCAGCCGGGCCTTCCGTTCGGCTCGATCGGCTATGTCAACGTGATTGCCGTTCTGGCAATTACTGCTATGTCTTTCCTGACCGCGCCCCTTGGGGCGCGGGCCGCGCACAGTCTCAACGCCGTAGCCCTGAAGCGCGTATTCGGGATTTATCTCGTCGCAACGTCCGCGATCGTTTTGTACAATTCATTCACTTCCTGACCAGGGAGGTCCGGACCTGTCACTCGGGGTCCTGGCCCCATCACCTTCCAACCAATGACTGGGGAACACACAATGGCATTTGATATTTCACGACGCTGGGTCCTGACGGGCGCAGTCGGTGCTTCGGTCGCGTGCGCAACCGCATGCACTACATCCGGTCCGGCGGCGGCCCAGGCGGCGTTTCCCGCTGACGCGCCGTCGGCAGAACCTGAATTGCTCGGCCCACGCGGCGGCGTGGCGCTCTTGTCGCGGAACGAGAACCCGTACGGGCCGGCGCCGTCTGCCCTCAAGATGATCGAATATGCCGGCAAGAAGGGCGCCTATTATCCCGACATCGCCGGCAAGAAGCTCGCGGAGATGATTGCCGAGCGTCACGGCGTGACGTCCGACATGATCGCCATCACGACCGGGTCAGGCGAGGCGCTTTGTGCCATTGCGCTGATCTACGGCCAGAAGGGTCCGATCGTGGCGCCGCGCCTGTTCTGGGACACAACGGCGCTCTATGCTGTCAATCTGGGCATGGCTGCGATCGACCGTGTGCCGCTGGCCGCTGACATGAGCATCGATCTGCCGACCATCGAAGCGAAAGTCACAAGCGAAACCGGGCTCGTTCAGCTCTGCAACCCGAATAACCCGACCGGCATGGTACTGGACTCGGATACTTTGAAGGCGGCGGTGAAGCGCATGTCGGCTGTCACGACGGTCCTCGTCGATGAGGCTTATATGGAGCTCGCCAACGATCCGGAAGGCAACACCTGTATCGGCCTGATAAAGGAAGGCCACGACGTGATCGTATCGCGCACGTTCTCGAAGATTTACGGGATGGCCGGCATCCGCGTCGGCTATACGATTTCGTCGCCTGAGACTGCCGCAAAGATCCAGAGCACGGCGATGTCGTGGATTTCCGGCGTGGGACTCGCAGCGGCCATCGGCAGCTATGATGACACGGCCTTCCTCGACTTTTCCAAGGGAAAGGTCGTCGAGGCGCGGGAAATGGTCCTGGCGACCACCGGCGTGCTCGGCCTCGAGTCGCTGCCGTCGCAGACAAATTTTGTCTACTTCAAGTCCGGCAAGGAGGCCAACGCCGTCCAGCAGGCGATGAAGGAAAAAGGCGTCTACATCCGTGGCCAGTACATGGACTACAATGAATGGACGCGTGTCTCGATGGGCAGGATCGAAGATGTCGAACGCTTCTGCAAGGCCTTGCCGGAAGTAGTTTCCGCCTGAAAACCAGTCACGCAATCGAATTCAGGGGACCGGGGTGAAAGCTCCGGTCCTTGGCTTGTTCAAATGGGAAACGTTAGGGCAGGGCTCTGATGGTGACCCCTGCAGGACTTGAACCTGCAACCGTCGGATTAGAAGTCCGGTGCTCTATCCAGTTGAGCTAAGGGGCCACGCCAGTGACGCGCCTTAGTGCGTCCATGGTTGCTTGCGGTCAAACGCGAAATTCTCACTGTACGATTTTACCAGGCGCTTGCGCTCGCGCGCTTCTTCGACGCGGAATGTCATGCCTTCGCGCCGGGCGTATTCGACAGCTTGTTCCTGCGTATCGAATTCAAGGCGGACCTGTCCGGACGTATCGTCAATACTGGTCCAGCCCATCACCGGGTCGGCGCTGCGCCGGGCATCCGGATTCACGAATTCGAGGATCCAGGCTTTGGTGTTGCCACGGCCAGACGTCATCGCGCTCTTGTGGGGTTTGTAGATCCGCGCGTCCATCTGCCAGCCTCGTCTCTTCGAGAAAGTTTTTGGTCGGAGCGAGAGGATTCGAACCTCCGACCCTCTGGTCCCAAACCAGATGCGCTACCAGGCTGCGCTACGCTCCGGAGTCCCGTAATAATGGGAGCGCCGCCGGGCGCAAGCCCTTTTCAGCTGTTATTCGCAACAGATTTGCTGCGAACCCGAAAATCCCGCTCAAACAGGGCATTATTCACAGGCGCAACGGCTGATTACCTCAGCTCTTCGGCTTTTTACGGCGCATCAGGCCTTCCTGCGCAACGCTGGCGACCAGTTTGCCGTCCTGATTGTAGATGCTGCCCCGGTTGAAGCTTCGTCCGCTGCCCGCAAAGGGGCTGTCCATCGCATACAGGTGCCAGTCGGAAAACTTGACCGGCGCGTGGAACCATATCGCATGATCCAGGCTCGCTGACATCAGTTTCGGATCGAACCATGTCAGGCCGTGGGGGCGATTGCCGGTGCCCAGCAGGCTCATGTCGGAGGCATAGGCCAGCAGGCATAGATGCAGCGCGGGGTCGTCGCCGACTTCGCGGGCCACCCGGAACCAGACCTGATGTACGTCGCTGGCGGGTTCCGGATGGAACAGGTCCAGCGGGGTGACGTCGCGCATCTCGATATCACGCTCGCGCGTAAACTCATGGCGCAGTTTTTCCGGTACGTTGTCGGCGATTTCAATTCGGCGCTCGCGCAGGCCTTTCAACGCCTCGGGAGGGGGCACTTGCGGCATGTCGTGCTGGTGTTCCCAGCTATCCTCGGGCACCTGGAAACTGGCGGCCAGGTTGAATATCTGCTTGCCGTGCTGGATCGCCACGACGCGTCGTGTCGTGAAGCTGCCGCCGTCACGGGCATGGTCGACCTGGTAGATGATCGGCACTTTCGGGTCGCCTGGCCGGATAAAATAAGCATGAAGCGAGTGGCACGTCCGGTCATCTGACACAGTACGCTGGGCCGCCACGAGGGCCTGCGCGATCACCTGGCCGCCGAAGACACGCTGGTTCGCCCGTTCGTCCGGGCTTTGGCCGCGGAACAGGTCATGTTCCAGGCGCTCGATGTCCAGCAATTCCAAAAGATTTCCAACAGGATCAGACATTGCGCACCCTCCGCTTCGCATCCGCAGCAACTACCAGAGACGCCACAACCTGCAAACCCGTCTTTGCGTGCCGGCTATCGAACGCCCTTTGACAATCCCGGTGATCCCGCATTCACCTTGTCAGGCGGCGGTTTTCATAGGAAATGAACCGCCTGACCTGATCCGAGGATGTCTCCTACATGAATTTCGTCTCCATGCTCTCCCGCGAATTCAAATATTACCTTGCTGTTCGCGGTCTTGCGAAATGGACTGGCGATATCAGCCCGGACTCGAAAAATCTCGTTGCAGACGATATCGAAGCGGTGGTCGACAGGCATGGCGCCAATGTCGCTTTCCGGTTCGAGGGCACGATCACCACCTATGACGAGTTCGATGCCCGCGCGAATCGTATCGCCAATTGGGCGCTGGAACAGGGACTGGCGGCCGGAGATTGCGTCGCGCTGTTCATGGAGAACCGGCCCGACTATGTCGCCGTCTGGTACGGAATGTCCAAGATTGGCGTCGTCGTTGCGCTGATCAATACGAATCTCGAAGACGAATCGCTCGCTCATTGCATCAATATTTCCGAGGCCAAATTCATCATTACAGGCACTGAGCAGGACGACGTGATCCGCAGTTCCCAAGGCCTGTTCACCGCCAGGCCACCAGTCTGGACGCTGGGCGGCGGCGAGGGAAACGACCTCGAAGCCGCACTGGCGGGCGTGCCGGTCTCGCGCCCCCCGCATGAGCATCGCGCCGCCCTGCGCGGCCGCGATCTTTGCCTCTATGTCTATACGTCCGGCACGACCGGCCTGCCCAAGGCTGCGAGGCTCACCAATGCCCGCACCCAGGGCATGATGCGCAGCTTCATCTCGCCGTGTCACATCACCGAGCGCGACCGTATTTACCTCACACTGCCGCTCTATCACGGCACAGGTGGTCTCTGCGGCGTCGGCCAGGCGCTCATGACGGGAGCCTCGCTGATCCTGCGGCGCAAGTTTTCGGCCAGCGCTTTCTGGGATGAGGCTACCGACGAGGGCGCAACCAGTATCGTCTATATCGGAGAGCTTTGCCGCTATTTGCTGAACCAGCCGCCCCATCCGAAAGAGCGCGCCCACAAGATCCGCACCGGATTCGGCAACGGCCTGCGCCCGGAAGTCTGGGCCGAATTCCTCGAACGCTTCAACATTCCGCATCTTTGCGAGTTTTACGGTTCGACCGAGGGCAATGTCAGTTTCCTGAACTTTGACGGCAAGGTCGGCGCTGTCGGTCGCATACCGGGCTGGCTCGAAAAGCAGTTTGCGAACATTGCATTCGTCAAGTTTGACATCGAGACCGAAGAACCCGTCCGCGATGCCGACGGCTTCTGCATCCGTACGGATGTGGACGAAGCTGGGGAAGCGCTGGGGCTGATTGGCGAAGACGTGCGCAACCGGTTCGAAGGCTACAATGACGAGCAGGCGACGAAGAAGAAGATCCTGCGCGACGTGTTCGAAAAGGGCGACATGTGGTTCCGTACCGGCGACCTGATGCGCAAGGACAAGGACGGATATATCTATTTTGTCGACCGGATTGGCGATACGTTCCGCTGGAAAGGCGAGAATGTTTCGACCAATGAAGTCGGCGAGGCCCTGTCCGCCATGCCGGGAATCGCCACGGCCAATGTCTATGGCGTCGCCATTCAGGGATATGATGGCAAGGCAGGCATGGCGGCGATAACGGTCGATAGCGACGTAGACTATGAAGGCCTGTACAAGGCGCTCGACGAGAAGCTGCCTCCCTATGCCATACCGGTTTTTATCCGTGTGCAGCGTGATGCCGAAACGACCGGCACGTTCAAGTACCGCAAGGTCGAACTGGTGAAGGAAGGCTACGACCTGGAGCAGGTGACAGATCCGATCTGGATGTATCATCCCGAGCGCAAGGAATACGTGCCGTTCACGCACGACCGGTTTGACTCGCTGCGTTCTGGCGCGTTCAAGTTCTGACGCTTGTCAGGTGCGGCCCATGCGCTGTTCAAGGCGTGTGGAAAACCATGAGATGATGCGGCGCCAGATTTCGTCCTTCATCACCGCGCCTTCGACATCATGGTCGATGCTGGGATTGTCATTGATCTCGATGATCACGACGCCCTTGTCGGTTTCCTTCAGGTCCACACCGTAGAGCCCGTCGCCAATCAGGCGCGCGGCGCGCACGGCCACATCAACCACATCGGGTGGCGCATCTTCCACGGGCATCGTGGTGAAGCCGCCTTCCGTGGTCTTGCCGCCCGGCGCGTGCTTGACGATCTGCCAGTGGCCGCGCGCCATGCGATACTGGCAGGCATAGAGCGGCTCGCCATTCAGCACGCCGATCCGCCAGTCAAACTTGGTCGGCATGAACTCCTGCGCGATGACCAGTGCCGTGTCGTCGAACATGCCTTTCACCGCCGTCTTCAGCTCGTCCAGTGATGTCGCCTTGACCATATGATTGCCGAAAGAGCCGTCCGGCGTTTTCAGGATCACGGGAGACCCCAGCCGCTCAAACACGACGGCAAGGTCGGTTTTCTCGTCGAGGATTTCCGTCCGGGGAATGGGCAGGCCGGCCTTCTCGAGTATTTCTTTCAGGTAAACCTTGTTCGTGCATCGGATCATCGAGTGCGTGTCGTCGATGACCGGCATGCCTTCCTGCTCGGCGCGGCGCGCGAACCGGTAAGTGAAATTGTCGATCGACGTCGTCGCGCGAATGAACAGCGCATCGAACTCGGCCAGGCTCGTCAGGTCCGACGGCTCGATGATCTCGACTTCCACGCCCATCTTGGCGGCCACGTCGGCCAGCCGCTTGATCGAGGCCGGTTTGGACGGCGCATGTTGTTCTTTCGGGTCGACCAGAACGGCGAGCGACCATTTGGCCGGGGCCTTGGTCTTCGGGGTACTGATTCGGCCGCTCGTATAGGTCGCCATGGACTCAAGGAAGAAATTGCGCCGCGCATCCTTCAGCTTGTGCGGCGACACCATGCGTATCCGCGAAATGCCGCTGGGCGCACTGTCATCGAACTCCACTTCCAGGGCAGGGGTCCGGAACCAGTCCGACACTTCCCGCGCCAGGCGTTCATAGCCGGGCACTTCGGATTTGGAGAACGCGACGAACAGGCTGCTTAATTCCGGCGCGCCCTTGGCCCGCGCCTCGCGCAAGCGTTCGCCAAGGTCGGGCAGGGCGTGCGCATAGAGGCCTTTCGCCGAGAGTTCGACCATGGTCTGCACGCTCGGGCTCACCCTGTGACCGCGCGCTTCGCCGAGCAACGACGCGTAATAGCCTTCGGACTGGTAGGAATAGGAGCGCGACAGGTTGAGGATATAGGGCCGCCGACCGGCAAACAGGGCCGGCTTGGAGATGTAATCACTCACGCGCAGCACTTTGTGGGGTGTCTCGGCCTGCGAAATATCGCTCGCCGATTCGACGAGTATGACCCAGTCGGTCATCGGCCCGAACTCACCGAACTGCCCAGGGGCTTCTCCATCCGCACTGCGGTCTCTCCATTCGGGTAATAGCCAGCGACGCGCGCAATTACGCGATATCCGCTGCGCTCGTAAAGCAGAATAGCATGCTGGTTCGATTCGCGCGCTTCCAGTCGCATTCGGTCACAGCCTTTCTCGGCAGCGGCGACTTCACCGGCTGCCAGCAACTGCCGGGCGATGCCCTTGCCCCTCAAGTCTGGGGCCACTGACAGCGTGTACAGCCGGGCCACCCGGCTGCCCGTCCTGAACAGCAACACCGCTGCCCCGACAAGGGTTCCGCCTGACACCGCAACATGCGCCACCGTATGGCCGCCCAGCAAGCGCCGCCAGGTGCGCCGCGGGAACCGGTCTTCTTCCGGAAACGCCTCTTCGAGTCGGACCAGTCCATCCAGGTCGTCCGCCGCTGCCAGCCGGATTCTCACCGGTTCAGCATCGCTCATACGCGCACCATATCGTCCCGGTGGATCACGGCCGGACGGCCGCGATACCCGAGGGCCGCTTCCACATCCTCGCTCTGGAGGCCGACAATGCGCAGGATGTCGGCAGAACCATAAGACGTCACGCCCTTGGCGATGACGTCGCCGCCATCGCGCCTTACCGTCACCGCAGCGCCCCGCTCGAACACCCCATCCACACCCGTCACGCCTACCGCCAAAAGGCTGGCGCCCCCCTGCAACGCCCGCGCCGCGCCGGCATCCACCCGAATCGTGCCTTCAGGCTTCAAATGACCCATCAGCCAGGCCTCGCGGGCCCGCGCAGGTGTAATGTCTGCAACGATCAGCGTTGCCAGTGCGCCATCCTCGATGGCCCGCAACGGGTGGTCCCGGTTGCCCCGCGTGATGATCGTCGAACACCCCGCCGCATGTGCGATCCGCGCTGCCGCCAGCTTGGTCACCATGCCGCCCGAGCCGACGCCGGCAGTCGCATTGGCGCCCGTCGCCATCGCGTCATGCTCGGCTGAAAGTGATGTCAAAACAGGGATATGTGTCGCGTCCGGGTCCGAGTTCGGGTCGGCTGTGTAGAGCCCGTCTATGTCTGACAGCAGGACCAGCAGGTCAGCCCCCATCATCTGTGCGACCCGCGCCGCCAGCCGGTCATTGTCGCCATAGCGAATCTCGTCTGTTGCGACCGTGTCATTCTCGTTGATCACCGGAACAATGCCAGCATCCAGCAAAGTATCCAGCGTGGCCCGTGCATTCAGCCAGCGTCGCCGGATTTCCGTGTCGCTGAGGGTCAGCAACGCCTGTCCAACCGTGATGCCATGCGGCGAGAATGCGCCTGCCATGGCCGCCATGAGGCGCGGCTGGCCAATCGCGGCGGCAGCCTGCTTCTGGTCCAGCCGGGCAGGGGAGGGAGACCCGAGATCGGCCCGGCCGAGGGCCACCGCGCCGGATGACACGAGAATCACCTGCTTGCCCCGTGCCCTCAGGTCCGCAATGTCCGAAGCGAGCCGTGCCAGCCATTCCGTCCGCGCGGCGCCGCCGTCGGCGATCAACGCCGAGCCGGTCTTGACGACAATACGCCTGGCTGTCTGGAAAGGACTGTCTGTCATGTGCTGCCACCAATCCTGTGCTGGCAATTTTCGTCGCCTTGTGCTGTGTGGGCCGTCAATCCAGCCCCTTTTTCGACAAGGCCCGTTCCATGCCCCAATTCGACATGATCCAGATTTCGCCCGAAGCCGCAGCTGGCGCGGATATTCTTGAACACACCGCCGGCACGCCCGTGCGCGAAGGCGGCGGGGACGAGACCTATCGCTGCGGCGGCTGCAAGACCAAGCTCCTGGTCAATGTCGGGCACCATGATGCGCACGGTGTCGTCGTGAAATGCGGCAAGTGCGGGCGGCTGAATACAGAGCCGCACCATCATCACTAGCTGACCCGGTCTGCCGGTCAGGGCGCCCATGACTCGTCGTCTCCGGAGGCGTCCATCTCGGCTTGCATGCCGAGTTGTTTCACGATTTCGAACAGGGCTTCACGCACGCCGGCGCCCGTGGCGCCGGACATCAGCAGCGGCTTGCCCTTGTAGGCCTTTTTCAGTTGCTTGGCCTGTTCGGCGACGAGTTCCGGATTCAGCGCGTCAATCTTGTTGAGCGCGACGATTTCCGGCCGTTCGGCGAGTTCCGGGCTGTAATCCTCAAGTTCCTTGCGGATGGTGCGATAGGCGCCTGCCGGATCGTCCTGCGTGCAGTCGATCAGATGCAGCAGCACCTTGCAGCGTTCGACATGTCCCAGGAACCGGTGTCCCAGCCCTGCGCCCTCTGCCGCGCCTTCGATCAGGCCGGGAATGTCAGCCAGGACAAAGCGCGTGTTCGGGCCCAGATCCACGACACCAAGACCGGGGTCCAGCGTCGTGAACGGATAGTCGGCAATCTTGGGATTGGCCGCCGTCACGGCGCTCAGGAAGGTCGACTTGCCGGCATTAGGCAGGCCGACAAGGCCCGCGTCCGCGATCAGCTTCAGGCGCAGCCAGAGCCAGCGCTCTTCGCCTTCCTCGCCCGCATTCGCCCGCCTCGGGGCCTGGTTGGTCGATGACTTGAATCGCAGGTTGCCCCAGCCGCCATTGCCGCCGGTGGCCAGCAACACGCGCTGGCCCACTTCGGTCAGGTCGGCGATCAGCGTTTCCTGGTCATCCTCGAATATCTGCGTGCCGACGGGCAATTTCAGAATCACGTCATCGCCCTTGGCGCCGGTACGCTGCTTGCCCATGCCATGGCCGCCGCGCTTGGCCTTGTGATGCTGCTGGTAGCGATAGTCGATCAGCGTGTTCAGGCCGTCCACGGCTTCCGCCCAGACATCGCCCCCACGACCGCCGTCACCCCCGTCAGGGCCGCCATATTCGACATACTTCTCGCGCCGGAACGAGACACAGCCCGCGCCGCCGCCACCGGACTTGATATAGACTTTGGCTTGGTCAAGAAATTTCATCGGGTTCTCTTACGCGTTTCGCGCGATCCGCGCCATGTACAAGTGATCTACCATTTCGCCTCGGCCGAGGCAGAACACCGGATTGCGTCCGGCATTCATGAAGCCCAGTTTCTGCAGCACGCGTCCCGAACCCGGGTTGTCCGCGAAATGGCCGGACACAAAGGCCCGTTCGCCGCGCTGCTCCAGCCATTCCAGCAGGGCGCCGGCTGCCTCCGTCATCAGGCCCTTGCCCCAGGCGTGGGGCGCCAGCCAGTATCCGATCTCGAAGGGCGAACCGGCGTCGCTGCGATTCGCGCCCGTCACGCCCACCAGCTCACCGTCCAGCTCGATCGCCCGGACATGATCGGTATCCCGGGCGGCGCCTGCATCATGCCTCGCGATCCAGGCCAGGGTTTGCGCCTTGGACTGGTTGGGTGCCACCCGCGCCAGCATCCTGTGCACACGCGGATCCTGGATAATGGCGGTGATCGGGCCCGCATCCATGGGCCTTACCCGGCGAAGCAATAATCTCGCGGTCCTGATCTCTTCGCTCATCA
>TARA_R110000751_G_scaffold7805_1_pt1 | contig 50169 bp, 51 predicted proteins | sample TARA_R110000751 | Tara Oceans TARA_R110000751 (sample SAMEA4398001) | marine metagenome | biome: Polar Biome; feature: [MES] marine water layer (ENVO:01000295) within the mesopelagic zone...; material: water (ENVO:00002006), including particulate matter (ENVO:01000060) such as...... | reverse complement strand
AAAAGACAAAGCCGATAAGTTAAATATAGACATGATTTCAGAAGATGATTTCTTAAACAGCTTAGAATAAATGTGTTAATAGCCGATTAAAAGCTTATTTTATCGTTTAATAACAAATTATTTGTATATTTGTCATCCCAAATAAATAATAATGAAGTTAACAAAGTTTAATTTAGTATCGATAATTTTAGTGATTCTCGTAATACTTACTATGGCTGGACGCATATTTGATGCGCCAACATTGTCTGATTATTCCTGGATTTTAGTGTTTCCGTTTTTTGCCTATTTATACTATAGTCAGACTAAGCAAACCAACCATTATTTTGGTTTTTTTCTTATTGGATTTTCTTTAGTAGAAATTCTTAAAATTGTCTTTTACGGAAATGATACTATGGCTTATTATCTTGCTAATTATCTAGTAATAGCTACTTACACTTCCTTAATTATTTTTCTAGTTAAAGATTTTAATATCAAGTTGTTATTAAAGGAATTTAAGTTGCATATAATTGTCTTGTTAATATTTAATGCATATATAATTTATGTGTTAAATCAGATGATAATGCAAGATGCAAAGTTAGCAGTATACTCGTTAGATTTTATCATAGAAGTAACATATAATGTATTGATATTGTTAGTGCTATCACTATCATTAATACATTATTTATATCACGAAACCAAACAAGGATTGCTATTGTTTTTGGCCAGTGTTTGCATCGTTTTTTCCGAAATGGTACAAGTCGCTTATTTGTTTATATCTTCAGCGTATTTACTACAAATGGTGTACACTGCTTTAATAGGTGTAGGCTTTTACTTTCTATACGTTTACATTAAAATTAAATATAAATCCACTCAAAAAAAAACTGAAATCGCTTAGTTTTATACAATAATAGAAGTTCCTTCTGCTTTTTTAGTACTATCTGCATCAAAGTAAAAGTCTATTTTACCTAAATTTATACCATAACAACCTACTTGGTTAACTAATACGTTTTTACCTTCTAGATTTTGAGCAACGGTTGGCTTAGGTAAAAAAGTGTGTGTGTGTCCACCAATAATCAAGTCAATATCTTTAGTCGCTTTAGCTAAGCTTAAATCGCTTATTTTATCAGGCGTTTTGCTGTAATTGTATCCCAAATGTGACAAGCAAATAATAAGATCGCATTTCTCGTCGGTTTTTAAAATACGTGTCATTTCTTGTGCAGCTTCAATTGGATCTAAATACTCAGTTTCTTTGTACATTTTTTTGTCAACTAAACCATCTAATTGAATTCCTAATCCAAAAACACCAATTTTAATACCTTCTTTTTTAAATATTTGATATGGTTTTACATGAGTATCCATGACTGTATTTTTAAAGTCATAGTTAGCAGATACAAATCCAAAGCTAGCATGAGGTAATTGGGCATATAATCCATCTATACCATTATCAAAATCATGATTCCCTATTGTAGCTAGATCGTATTTAAGTTTACTCATTAACTTAAATTCTAATTCGCCACCATAGTAATTAAAATATGGTGTGCCTTGAAAAATATCTCCAGCGTCTAATAGTAATGTATTAGGATTGTCTTGTCTAATGTTTTCAATTAAAGTTGCACGTCTAGCCACACCACCTTTATTTGCATTTCTACCATCCTCTGGTCCAAAAGCATCAATGTGACTGTGCACATCATTAGTATGTAAAATCGTTATTTTTTTAGATTTTGAAGATGTTGCAAACGATTGTAATCCATAACCACCAACTGTAATTAAAGCTGTAGCTGCTGTTGCTTGTTGTATAAAATCTCTACGTTTCATTATGTGGTTATTTAGTTTGGATAAATCTATTGTCAATTACAGGTTTGATAGTGTCAGTCTTTTTAAAGTAGTCTATCATCGCATTTCTTATTTTATAATCAAGAGTATATAGGCTATCATTTACCTGAAAAAATCGCATTCTGTCTCCTCCATTATATAGGTAATCATTAGTCGCAACGTAATAGGTTTTATCCTTTTCAATTGGATTGTTGTTTATTAAAGCCTGTGTAATATTATACGTTTTATCCAGTGTTAATTGTATTCCGCTTACAGGATGTGCACGCTTAGCCTGACTTAAATAATGTGTCATGCTATCTATTTGTTGTCCTTTTAGTGCGACTACTACAATGCTGTTTTCAAAAGGCATAATTTCAAAAGCAGTTCTAGTGGTAATATTTCCTTTAGAAATTATAGATCTTATACCACCATGATTTAGGATAACAGCATCTATATTTTTTCCAGTGCGTTTGTTAAAAATAGGATTACTTTCTTGCATAACAGCATCAGCCATAAGATTACCAATTGCTGTATTTAAATCACCATCACTTTTGCTATAAGTTTCTGGAGCGTAAGACAAAACAGCGTCCATGTCCTTATTTATGCTTTCGCGAAAAGGTTTTACAAAGTCATCGATAGCTTTATCTGTTGCTAAAGTGTCTGTAATTGTAATCTGTTTACCTTCTATTTTACTCAACGAGTAAGTGTCTTGCTTACAAGAGTTTAAAACAGTAATTAAAAGCAAGATGAAAAGATGTTTGTATTTCATATTTAATGTTGAATAATTTAAAGCTAATATAGTTACAATTACTACATTTGTAATAAAGGAATAAAGATAAATGATTTTAAAAGGTTTTAAAGAAAAATCTAATAAAAAGTACATTATTAAATGTGCTCAAAGTCGTGTAATTGCACCAAGCGCAAACAGGATTAAACATGTTGGAGTCTTAGTAAATAGTCATGAGTTTTCTGATCCAGAATGGATTAATAGTTTGTCAGAGCAATTAAAAATTAACGCTAAGGACTTAAAAATCTTATCTCTTTTTAATGGTAAAAAAAACGAAACGTCTGCTTATAACCATATTTTTTCTGAAAAAGAACTTGCTTGGAAAGGACAATTTAAATCACAAACAATTAAAGATTTTTTAGACAATAAATTTGATTTGTTGATTAACTTTTATGAAACCGATTCCTTAGCTTTGCAAGTTGTTAGTGCATCAGCCAATGCCGACTTAAAGGTAGGTTTGCATAATGCTAATCCTGACGTAAATGATTTAATTATAGATATTACAATAAAAGATAAAAACATCTTTAAAAACGAAATTATAAAATACCTAAACATTTTAAATAAATTAAGTAATGAATAACCCTTTTTTAGGCACAGGAATAGCAATTGTAACGCCATTTAATGATGATTTATCAGTAGATTACAAAGCGCTAGAAAATATTGTAGAATATAACATTACCAATGGTATCAATTATATAGTTATAAATGGTACAACTGGAGAAAGTGTTACAATTACAAAGCAAGAAAAACAGGATATAGTTGCTGCTATTATAAAGTATAACAAAGGACGTGTGCCATTAGTTTTAGGTATTGGAGGTAGTAACACTGCACAGGTTGTAGAAGAAATTAAAGCTACTGACTTTACAGGTATTGCTGGAATACTATCTGTATCGCCTTATTATAGTAAGCCAACTCAGGAAGGTATGTATCAGCACTTTAAAGCGATTGCACAAGTCTGTCCAATTGATATAATTTTATATAACGTTCCTGGCAGAACTTCAAAAAATATGACACCAGAAACAACGTTGCGTTTAGCAAAAGATTTTGATAATATCGTTGCGGTTAAAGAAGCGGGTAATAATGTGGCTCAATATTTAGAATTACTAAGAGATAAACCAGACAATTTTTCTGTTATATCAGGAGACGACGACTTAGCTTTAGGTATTGTTTTAGCAGGTGGAGCAGGAGTAATATCCGTAATAGGACAAGGGTTACCTAAAGCTTTTTCTACAATGATAAATCTAGGTTTAGAAGGTAAAAACAAGGAAGCGTATCAACTTCATTTTAAAATGATGGATATAGTTAACATGATTTTTGAAGAAAATAATCCAGCAGGTATTAAGGCAGTATTAAATAGCCTTGAGTTATGTAATACAACCGTTAGATTACCTTTAGTTACTGCTACAACACAATTACAAAGTCGTATAAATACTTTTATGACTAATTTTAGTAAAAGTTAAATTATACTTAAACCTAAGTCCAACTTGATTTCTTCAATTAATTTAGCAATCAAATTATATTTTTAAAATCCATTTAAATAGCGTATTTTTGCGCTTCGTTAAAATTTTATGAAGAATTTACTTTACATCTTAATTACATTTTTAGTTTTCACTTCTTGTAGCGAGTATCAAAAGGCATTAAAGTCTGAAGATGTTGCTGTTAAGTTTTCAATGGGTGAAAAACTTTATAATGAAGGTAAGTATAACAAGGCAAGTCGTTTATTTACTCAAATTGTTCCTGCATACAGAGGGAAGCCTCAAGCAGAAAAATTGATGTTTTTAGATGCTGATAGTTATTTTCATTTAGAAGACCATTATTTAGCAGGTTATAGATTTGAGCGTTTTGCATCTGCATATCCTAGAAGCGAAAAAGTAGAAGAAGCATACTATAAAAGTGCATTAAGTTATGCGCAATTATCTCCAGTGTATTCTAAAGATCAACACGATACAGATCATGCACTAGAGCAATTACAATTATTTGCTAACTTATATCCAGACTCGCAATACATGCCAAAAATTAACGAGTTGGTTAAAGAGTTACAATATAAATTAGAATTAAAAGCATACAGTATTGCTAAGCAATACAATCATATTTCAGATTTTAAAGCTTCTATTAGTTCATTTGATAATTTTATTGCAGATTTTCCTGGTACAACCTTACGTGAAAAAGCGTTGTATTACCGTTTTGATTCTGCTTACCAATTAGCAATGAAAAGTGTAGAGTATAAAAAAGAAGAAAGATTAAATACAGCTATCGCATATTATAACAACTTTAAAAAAACAAATGCAGAGTCAGAGTTTATTAAAGATGCAGATAAACAGGTAGAGGATTTAAAAGAACAATTAGAAAAATATAGTACTAAAAGCTAATATATTATGGATTTAAAAAAAATCGACGCTCCGTTAACAACAACGACTTACAATAGAAACGAGATAGATGCACCAACAAATAACATCTATGAAGCTATTTCTGTAATTGCAAGAAGAGCAGAGCAAATTAATTCTGAAATTAAAAAAGAATTAATAGAAAAGCTTGAAGAGTTTGCTACATATAATGATAGCTTAGAAGAAATTTTTGAAAACAAAGAACAAATTGAAGTGTCTAAGTTTTACGAAAAATTACCTAAACCTCATGCTTTAGCAGTACAAGAGTGGTTAGACAATAAAATATACCACAGAAATACAGAGCAAGATAACCAAGACTAAACCTATGTCTATATTAAGTGGCAAAAACATACTATTAGGCATCAGTGCTGGTATTGCTGCTTATAAGACAGCCTCATTAGTCAGAGCATTTATAAAAGCAGGTGCAAACGTACAAGTCGTTATGACACCTGCTTCTAAAGACTTTGTGACACCACTCACACTGTCTACGCTTTCCAAAAATCCAGTACACTCAACATTTACCAACGATCAAGATGATAACGCTATGTGGAATAACCACGTAGAGTTAGGGCTATGGGCAGACTATATGGTTATTGCGCCAGCAACAGCCAATACACTATCTAAAATGGCAAATGGTACGTGCGATAATTTATTATTAGCAACATATCTTTCTGCTAAATGTAAAGTCTATTTTGCACCAGCAATGGATTTGGATATGTATGTTCATCCCTCTTCAGTTAACTCATTTAAGACACTTCAAAGCTTTGGTAATGTCATGATTCCTGCAACATCAGGAGAATTAGCAAGTGGTTTAGTGGGTCAAGGTCGTATGGCAGAGCCAGAAGATATTGTCTCTTTTATAGAAAATGATATTATCAGTGGTTTGCCACTAAAAGACAAAACGGTTTTAATTACAGCAGGACCAACCTACGAGGCTATAGATCCTGTACGTTTTATAGGTAATCATTCCTCTGGTAAAATGGGATTTGAAATTGCTAAAGCAGCAGCAAATTTGGGAGCAAAAGTTGTTTTAATTTCTGGTCCAACACATCAAACAGTAAAACATAGTTTAATAAAAGTCATACCTGTAATTAGCGCACAAGAGATGTATGATGCAGCCCATTTACATTTTAACAGTGCCGACATTGCTATTTTATCTGCAGCTGTTGCAGACTATAAACCAAAAAATGTTGCAACTCAAAAAATAAAAAAGAAAGAATCTACGTTAACCTTAGAACTAGAAAAGACTAAAGATATTTTAGCCTCTTTAGGACAAATAAAAACAACTCAATTTTTAGTTGGTTTTGCTTTAGAAACTAATAACGAATTAGAACATGCAAAATTGAAGCTAAAAAAGAAGAATTTAGATTTAATTGTTTTAAATTCGTTAAACGACAAAGGTGCAGGTTTTAAGTCAGACACTAATAAAGTAACTTTGATTAACAAGGAAGAAAAAGCTACTGTGTATCAATTAAAATCTAAAACAGAAGTTGCTAAGGACCTTTTTAATACTATAATAAATACATTAAATGCGTAAACTTTTATTTCTATTTTTAATTTGTTTTAGTGTTTCATTACAGGCTCAAGAGCTTAATGCAACAGTAGTTGTAAATGCACAATTAACAGGAGACGAAAATTTACAGCAATTTAAAACATTAGAAAAACAATTAAAAGAGTTTATTTCTGGTACAAAATGGACAAACAAAAAAGTTGAGCCTCAAGAGCGTATTGATTGTAATTTTGTAATTAATATTGGAGAATATTCTGGTAATAGCTACAAGGCAACTTTACAAGTCCAATCGTCAAGACCTGTTTTTGGTTCAAGTTACACAACACCTATCTATAACATAAATGATAAAGATTTTACTTTTGAGTATGTCGAGTTTCAAAATCTAATTTATAATCCAACACAATACGCTTCTAATTTAATCTCTGTTTTAGCATTTCATATTCATATGATTTTAGGTATGGATGCCGAGTCTTTCAAACAAGAAGGTGGAGATGAGTACTTTAGACAAGCACAAAATATTGTAAATTTTTCTCAACAAGAAAATTATTCTGGTTGGAAGCTAGAAGATGGTTTACAAAGTCGTTTTGCTTTAATAGATAATTTGTTATCACCAACATTTAAAGAGTTTAGAACCGTATTATATAATTATCATAGACGTGGTTTAGACACTATGAGTGATAATCAAAAGGATGCAAAAAACGAAATAGCTATAGCTTTAAGCTTATTTAATGACATGAACAGAAGACGTCCAAACTCGTATTTACTTCGTGTATTTTTTGATGCAAAAGCAGAGGAGATAGAACAGATTTTTAGCGAAGGTCCAAGTGTAGATATTGCTAATCTGGTCGATACTTTAAATAAAGTTGCGCCAATGCACTCTTCTAAATGGAGAAATATAAAATTTTAGACACTATTATTTTCATTCTTAAAAAGCGTAAAACCAAAACTTTTCACTTTTTAAATTTTAACCTTTCACTTTAAGAATGCTTACTGGATTAACCATAAAAAATTACGCACTAATTGATCAACTTCAAGTTAATTTTAATGATGGGTTTACCATTATTACAGGAGAAACTGGAGCTGGTAAATCTATACTTTTAGGAGGCTTATCATTAATTTTAGGTAAACGTGCAGACTTATCTAGTTTACGTAATCCTGAAAAAAAATGCATAATAGAAGCCTCTTTTGATATTTCTAAATACAAACTTAAAAACCTATTTAAGGATCAAGATTTAGACTACGACACACAAACGATTATTAGACGAGAGATTTTACCATCAGGTAAATCCAGAGCGTTTGTAAACGACTCGCCTGTTAATTTGTCTAATTTGCAAGCTTTAGGAGAACATCTTATTGATATTCATTCGCAAAACGAAACATTACAGTTGGTGGATGACGCATTTCAATTTCAGGTTATTGATGCACTGGCAAATACCGAAGCTAATTTAGAAGCATATAATCTGCATCTAAAAGAGCATAAAGTATTACAAAAGCAGCTAAAACAGTTACAGCAATTTCAGGCAGAAGCTATAAAGGAACAAGACTATAATTCGTTTTTATTAAATGAATTAGTTGCTGCAAATTTAAAAGAAGGCGAGTTAGAAACTCTAGAAGAAGAGTATGAACTTTTAAATAATGTAGAAGCTATACAACTTAAACTAGAAGAAGCTAATGCACTTTTAAGTGAAGAGCAAGCAGGTGTTTTAACATCACTTAGAGAAGTTAAAGCAGCCTTTCAAAAACTGGCTTTAATATCAAATACTTATCAAGATTTATTGGATAGGGTTACTAGTAGTTTAATTGATTTAGATGACGTTTTGGTTGATATCGAACGTTTTGAAGACAAATTAGACGCTGATCCAAATAGGCTAGAGGTTGTTAATGCTCAACTTATGACCATAAATAACTTAATGCAAAAGCATCTAGTCAAGTCTATTGCTGAGTTAATAGATATTAGAGAAGCATTATCTAAAAAAGTAGAGGCAACTGAAAATGCTGACCAAGATATTATAGATAAGCAAGAAGAAATTAAAGCTTTAGAAAAATTATTAAATACTGAAGCTAAAAACATAACAGATAAGCGTAATAAAGCCATACCAGAATTAAAAAAACAATTAGAAGCGTTGTTAACGCAATTAGGTATGCCAAATGCACAGTTTAATATAAGCTTAGAAGCATCCAAAACGTTTTTATATAATGGAAAGGATAATTTAAACTTCTTATTTTCTGCCAATAAAGGTGGTCAATTTAACGTGTTAAAAAAAGCAGCATCTGGTGGAGAATTATCAAGAATAATGCTAGCTATTAAGTCTATCTTATCAAAATACGTCAAGCTTCCAAGTATTATGTTTGACGAGATTGATACTGGTGTTTCAGGAGAAATTTCAAATAAAATGGCAGATATTATGTCGCAAATGAGTACTAAAATGCAAGTCTTTAGCATTACCCATTTACCACAAATTGCAGCTAAAGGAAACACGCATTACAAAGTTTATAAAGAAGACGTTAATGAAGTGACCACAACTAATTTAGTTAAATTGGACTATGATGAGCGTGTTGTAGAATTGGCTCAGATGTTGGGAGGGACTCAATTATCAGATTCGGCAATAGCACATGCTAAACAACTATTAAATTAGTGGCTAAATTTCCGCGAAAGCGAATTAAAAAAATTTTAAATACTATCTTTGACAGATAATATAATAAACTAACATATCAACTGATAAACTATAAGTTATGTCATACAATTTATTAAAAGGAAAAAGAGGAATCATATTTGGAGCATTAGACGAAAACTCTATAGCATGGAAAACAGCAGAACGTGTCCATGAAGAAGGTGGTACTTTTGTACTTACAAATGCACCAGTTGCAATGCGTATGGGTCAAATTAATGTTTTAGCAGAAAAAACGGGCTCTCAAATAATTCCTGCAGATGCAACAAGCGAGGAAGATTTACAAAATCTTGTTACGCAAGCAATGGAAATCTTAGGAGGTAAAATAGACTTTGTATTACACTCTATTGGTATGTCAATTAATGTTAGAAAAGGAAAACATTATACAGATCAAAACTATGCTTGGACACAAAAAGGAACAGATGTTTCTGCAATGTCTTTTCATAAAACAATGCAAACGTTATACAAGCAAGATGCAATGAATGAATGGGGAAGTATCGTGGCTTTAACTTATATGGCAGCACAACGTGTTTTTCCTGATTATAATGACATGGCAGATAATAAAGCCTATTTAGAAAGTATTGCACGTAGTTTTGGTTACTTTTTTGGAAGAGATAAAAAAGTTAGAGTTAACACAATATCACAGTCACCAACACCAACTACAGCAGGTAGTGGAGTAAAAGGATTTGATGGATTTATCGCTTACGCGGAAAAAATGTCGCCTTTAGGTAATGCTACAGCTTTAGATTGTGCAAACTACACAGTATCGTTATTTAGTGATTTAACTAAGCGTGTGACTTTACAAAACCTGTTTCATGATGGTGGTTTTAGTAACATGGGAGTTAGCGATGCAGTAATGAGCGCATTTGTAGATGGTATTGATAAATAGACACTACTAATATAATTTTAAAAAGCCTTACAGAAATGTAAGGCTTTTTTTATGTGATTAAACTACTGGCAATCAGTTGTGTGTAAAAACTTACAATTCTATTAATTACATTTAACACAAGGTTAATGGTATTTTAACCCTTTTTTAAGACTTCTTGTCGATTTGATGGGTATGGTAGTGCTAGGTTAGGAATAAATCAATATTTTTAGAAGATGATTAATTAATTACTAACTTATACTAATTTTATGATGAAAAAAATTACTTTATTATTGTGTGTTGCTCTTATTAGCTGTTTTTCGGCTATGGCTCAACATACCTTCCCTGTAATTACAGGACCTACAAGTGTAACTGAGGGTTCACCTGTGACTTTAAATATTAACGATGCTGCTAATAGTGCTGCTGTTCCATCTGGAAATTATGCTACTTTTAGTATTTCTATTGATTGGGTAAGCACAGATAATGCTTGGGCTTCTGAGTGTGATTTGGATTTAACAACAGCAGCTGGAACTGTAAACTTTAATTCACCATCTACTGGTAGTGCGAATAGTGGTGTTGCAACAACAATTACATTTGATGGAAGCTTTACTGCAGATTACGATCCAGATGCGGATGGAACTTTTGATATTGTTTTAGATCAAACTTATTCAGGTTCAGCTGCAGATTGGTCAAATATAACGGTAACTATTGTTCCAGCTTTAACCTGTACTTCACCTGTAGCTACTGCTGTGGTAGGAACCACAGATTGCGCAGCAGGAACATACATGATTGATGTAGATGTTACTAGTTTAGGTGATGCGACATCTGTAACTATTACTAATGATGCAGGAGTTTCAAGTACACCAGCAACAGCAACAGGAATGGTTAGTGTGGGACCTTTCACACCAGGAACCGATGTAAACATTACTATTGAGCATGATCAAGATAGCTTATGTAACTTAGAGTTAGCTACTTTATCATACGCTTGTCCACCATCTAATGATGAGTGTACTGGTGCAATACCATTGACTGTAAACGCAGACTTAGATTGTATGAATGTAACTTCTGGGACTATAGCAGCAGCTACAGCTTCTGGAATAGCAACAGCTTGTGGAGGAACAGAAGATGATGATGTTTGGTATAGTTTTATGGCTACATCTACCACTCACGTAATCGCTTTACAGAATATTACAGGAGGAACAACGGATTTATATCACGCAGTTTATGATGCAACTTCTGGTTGTGAAGCTTTAGGAACAGCTTTAACTTGTTCGGACCCTAATACTAGTTCAACGTCAGGTTTGACTGTTGGAACTACTTACTTTGTACAAGTTTATTCTTGGACAGGTACTGCAGGACAAACTTCTAATTTTGATATTTGTATAGGAACACCACCACCACCACCAGCAAATGATACTTGTGAAGGTGCTATTGAGTTGACTTTATCGTCAGATGATTCATGTGATAATAGTGTTTCTGGGACAACTAACAGTGCTTTACCATCTGCTTCAGGAACTTGTTCTTCAACTAATAAAGATGTATGGTACACTTTTACACCAACTGAGGATAATAACTACGTATTTAGTGCTACTGAAACTTTTGATTCAGGATTTTCAACAACTTATCTTTCATTATATTCGGGAGACTGTGAGACTACTACTCAAGTAGGTACAACTTGTTTTACTACTGCAGCCCAAACTTTTACTTTAACTAGTGGTACAACTTATTTTGTGAATGTAAGAAGTACTTCAGGTACTGCATATGTTGATTTTGATTTATGTGTTTTCCTTGCTCCACCACCACCAGTAAACGATGCTTGTGAGAATGCAATTACTATTAATGCTGGAGATTCAATCTCTGGTGATACTTCTTACTCTACTAATGTAGAGAATTTAACAGTATGTTCTGGTGGAACAGTAGGTACAACATGTGATCCAGGTGGAGATTCTTCACCTAACGCTGGAACACTTGTTTTTGGTACTGGAGTATGGTATGTTTACAATTCTCCTGGTAATGAATCTATTTCTATTGAGGATTCTGCTGATGCTTTTGATTCAGAGATTCAAGTATGGTCTGGAGCTTGTGGCTCATTAGTTTGTGTTGCAGGAGATGACGATAGTTCAACTGCAGGAAGTGGTGGTTTTGTTTGTTTTGATTCTGAAGCAACAGCTACAACTTATTATATTTACATAGATGGTAATGCTGCTACTGGCGTTGGTGCTTACACATTAAATTTAAATACTACACCTTTACCTCCTGCTAACGACGAATGTACAGCTGCTGAAGCATTAACACTAGGAGTTGAAATTACAGGAGATAATACAGGAGCAACAGATTCTGGTGTAACTGCAGATTGTTTTACAGGTGCAGTTGCTGATTTATGGTACTCATTTGTAGCACCTCCTTCAGGAGAAGTTACAGTGACTACAACTGCTGCTCAATATGGTGTTTATACAGATTGTGCTGGTACAGCTGTTGGTGCTTGTAATACATCAATAGTTGGTGGATTAACAGATGGTACTACTTACTATGTAAGAGTTAGTGATGATGGTACTGCAAGAGCACAAGCTCCAGGATCGTTTACTTTATTACTTTCTGAGTCTTCTTTAAGCACAGTTGAGTTTAATACAGAAGCTTTATTCTCTTACTATCCAAACCCAGTTAATGACAACTTAACATTAAAAGCTCAAAAAGAGATTTCTAATGTATCAGTTTATAACATGTTAGGACAAGAAGTGTACAGAAACGCACCTAATAGTGTAGATAACCTAGTAAACATGTCTGACTTACAGTCAGGAGCATACTTTGTTAAAGTTACTATTGGAGATGTTACTGAAACAATAAAAGTTATTAAGAAATAATCTTAAACTTTAATACAATTAAAAGCCACCTTTTTAGGTGGCTTTTTTTATACGTTTAACTTACATTTGTTATATGGAATTAAGTTTTTCGTTTATTATACCTGTTTATAATCGTCCTATTGAGATTGAAGAGCTATTAGAAAGCTTTTTAACCTTAAAAGGTAACTATAGCTACGAAATTGTAATTGTAGAAGATGGATCTACAATTACGTCTAAAGCTATCGTAGATAAATACATAGATAAGCTTGATATATCCTATTATTTTAAGTCAAATTCAGGACCAGGAGATTCCAGAAATTTTGGAATGCAACACGCTAAAGGTAATTACTTTATTATTTTAGATAGCGATTGTTTATTGCCTAGTCACTACTTACAGGAGGTAGAAGCTAGTTTAAAACTTAATTATGTAGACTGTTTTGGCGGACCAGATAAAGCACATCATTCATTTTCAAATCTTCAAAAAGCTATAGATTTTAGTATGACGTCTGTAATTACAACAGGAGGCATTAGAGGTAATAAATCTAGTTTGGATAAGTTTCAACCTAGAAGTTTTAACATGGGATTATCAAAATTAGCATTTAAAGCTACTAAAGGATTTGGTAATATCCATCCTGGAGAAGATCCTGATTTGTCTATTAGACTATGGGACTTAGGATTTAAAACAACTTTATTTCCGGAAGCTTATGTGTATCATAAAAGACGTATATCTTGGAGTAAATTTTATAAACAAGTTAATAAATTTGGTTCCGTAAGACCTATTTTAAATAAGTGGCATCCACAAACTAAAAAAATCACCTATTGGTTTCCAACAATGTTTTTTATTGGAGTTATTATAGCTTTGGTTTTAACACTGTTTAATCTATTTTTACCATTATACTTAGTGTTATTTTATTATTGTCTAATCTTTGTTGTAGCAGTATTAAAAACTAAAAATATTATTATTGCTTTTCAGGCTTTATTAGCAGTATCCATTCAGTTTTTTGGATATGGTTACGGATTTTTAAAGTCAACAATATTATTACATTTTAAGTCAGAAAAACCCGAAGTAATTTTTCCTCATTTATTTTTTAAAAATTAAGGCATGCAAAAACTTAAATTGAAAATATTAGGATTGTTTAAAAGTAAAAAGATCAATATATTTTTACTGTTTTTTGTTTTAGCTTTTTCAATTTTAGTTTTAACAAAATTATCTAAAGTATATACAGCCACATTAGCCTTTAAAGTAAAACCTAAGGATATTAGTGATACGCATGTAATAGTAAATTCAAACAATCCAGAGCTTGATATTACAATACAAACTACAGGTTTTAATTGGCTTAGGTATGCTATTAAAAGACCAGAATTAGATATTAATTTTAAAACAGACATTTCAAAAAAAGATTCAACTTTAATTTGGAGTGTTTCCAAAGGGTTCTCAAATATTAATAAACAGTTTGATAAAGAAGAAAAGATTATCAGTATTAATCCGGACACACTACTTTTTAGATTTGATGTCAATGATGTAAAATATGTACCAATAATCTTAGACTCTAAAATTCAATATGCTAAAGGGTACAACACTTTAGATACTTTAAAAACTGTACCAGATAGTGTTAAGTTAATTGGGCCAAGTTCTGTTTTAAAAACAATTAGTAAAGTAAAGACTCAGTATTTAGAATTAAAGGAGGTGAAATCCGATGTAAATAAAACGTTGTTACTGCAATTGGATAGTTTAAATAAAAATATTAAAACCAATATAACGCAAGCTAAGTTGATGGTTAATGTTTCTAAATTCTCTGAAGGCGTTTTAGACATTCCAATTCAAATAATTAATATTCCGGAAGGAGTAAAAGTTAACTATTTTCCAAAGCAAGTGTCATTAAGTTTTACCACAAGCTTGGAAAAATTTAATACAATAAAGTCAGAAGATTTTAATATCGTTTGCGATTACAACGATGCTTCTGGAAATACAACTTTAGCACCAAAATTAATCAAACAGCCAAATAATGTAAAAAACATTAGGTTATTGCAACAAAAAATTGAATTTATAATTACAGAATGACACCAACAATAGTAGGCTTAACAGGAGGTATAGGTAGCGGGAAAACTACAGTTGCTAATTATTTTAAAGCATTAGATGTGCCAGTTTATATTGCTGATAATGAAGCCAAAGCATTAATGGATCGTTCTAAAGTTATTAAACGTAAATTAATTAAGCTTTTAGGAGATAGTGCTTACGTTGAGGATACATTAAATAAACCTTTTATTGCTAGTCAGATATTTAGTAATCAAGCTTTACTAAAAAAAATGAATGCAATTGTGCACCCAAAAGTTGCAAAACATTTTTCTAATTGGGTAAAAAAACAAAACGCACCATACGTTATTAGCGAAGTCGCTATAATTTTTGAAAACGGAAGTCAAGGCAAATACGATTATATAATTACTGTCGTAGCACCAGAACAGACTAGACTAAATCGAGTAATTAAACGTGATAACTCGTCTGAAGCTAAGGTTAAGGCAATAATGAATAACCAATGGACTGACCAACAAAAGACAGAATGTTCAGATTTTGTAATTAATAATACCGATTTAAAAGACACAAAACTTCAGGTTCAAAATATTCATAGTAAACTCTTAAAATCTATAACAAAGAATTAAATTTTAACGTTTTTGTTAATGTAAGGTTAAATGGTAACATTGCTAAATGTTAAAATCTTAATTTTGGATGATGAACAAAAGGATTTTTTTTGTGTTAGTCGTTTTAATGAGTTGTTCCCTAATAGGAATCATACTAGTTCAGGCGTATTATATAAATAATTCACTTCAAAATACTGAAAAGCAGTTTAACTTCAATGTAAGAAAAGCACTAAGTTATGTGTCTAACATTGTAGAAAATGAAGAAAAAGAGGATTATTTAAGAAAGTTTAATGATTTATTAAGCAATGGATCAATTAATGTAAATGATACAACTGCAATTATAAACATTTACATTAAAGAAGATAATCCTGATACAAATGAAACAGTAATTTATCGTAACGGTATTTTAGAAGAAAATTATAAAGTATCATCAGCGCTCTTTGACATAGGTTTAGATAGTTTAAACGTAAAACGTATTTTACAAAAAAGAGAAACCGAAATTATTGAAAACAACTCTATAGATGGTAGTAAAAACCTATCTTCAATGCTTGCAAGATTAAGTAAACTTAATGAAAGTACACGTATTGCTTTAGAGACTGTTTATAAAGATAAAGCCTATTTAAAACCAATACACAAACGTGTAGACGTGGACAAAATCAATAGGTTACTAGCATTAAAATTGTTAGAAAATGATATTGATATAGGTTATGAATTTGCAATATATAGCAACGATTTAGCAACAAAAATTAAAACTCAAGATTTTCAGTTAAATCCAGCATCTACGTTTAGTGTACCATTTTTTTATAATGAAAATGATAAAAGTAATTACAGACTATTAGTTAATTTTCCAGAACGTAAAAAGTTTATTTTATCATCAATTTTAACGATGCTAATATTATCTATAGTTTTTACTTTAATTATAGTCATAGCTTATTCTAGTGCATTGTATCAATTAATAAAACAACGTCAAATTTCTGAAATTAAAACAGATTTTATTAATAATATGACGCATGAGTTTAAGACGCCAATTGCGACTATTAATTTAGCATTAGATTCTATTAGAAACCCTAAAATAATTGACGACAAAGAAAAAGTCCTACGTTATTTAGGCATGATAAAAGAAGAAAATAAGCGTATGCATGCGCAAGTGGAAAATGTACTAAGAATATCTAAACTTGAAAAAAACGAACTAAACATTAGTAAGGAACGTGTGGAACTTAACGACTTAGTAGAAGATGCTATATCACACGTAGAGTTGATTATTGAAGATAGAGGTGGACATATTGAAACACATCTTGATGCCGAAAAATCTTCGGTTTTAGCAAACGAAACACACTTTACAAATGTATTAGTAAACGTATTGGATAATGCAATTAAGTATTCTCCAGATGCACCAAAAATTATTGTCACTACAGAGCTGGCAGGAAATAATATATTAGTGCATATAAAAGATCACGGAAGTGGTATGAGTAAAGTAGCTCAAAAACGTGTGTTCGAAAAATTTTATAGAGAGCATACAGGTAACATACATAATGTTAAAGGTCATGGATTGGGCTTAGCATATGTAAAACGAATAGTTGAAGACCATCATGGTCATATATCAGTAGAAAGTGAAAAAGAAAAAGGAAGTACTTTTACAATAAAGCTTCCGTTAATCTCGTAGTATTATGGATGAACAATTAAAAAGAATATTATTAGTAGAAGATGACCCAAATTTTGGAACAGTCTTAAAAGATTATTTATCAATGAATGATTACGAAGTTACCCATGCAAAAAATGGTATGGAAGGCTTTGAAAAATTTAAACGTGGTGATTTTGATTTATGTATTTTAGATGTCATGATGCCATATAAAGATGGATTTACTTTAGCTAAAGAAATTAGAGAGAAAAATGCAGAAGTGCCTATCGTATTTTTAACTGCTAAAGCCATGAAAGAGGACGTGCTTAAAGGTTATAAAGTTGGTGCAGATGACTATTTAAATAAACCTTTTGATAGCGAAGTCTTATTAATGAAGATAAAGGCTATCATGCAACGTAAAGCAAACGATACAGTTGCGGACAGTAAACAATTTGAATTTAAAATTGGAGGATTTGATTTAAACTCTAAGCTTAGATTTTTAACATACAATGGAGGAGAACAAGTTAAGTTATCTCCTAAAGAAAACGAATTACTACGTATGTTAGCATTGCATGAAAACGATTTAATGCCACGTGAGTTAGCATTAACTAAGATATGGAGAGATGATAATTACTTTACATCTAGAAGTATGGACGTGTATATAGCTAAACTTAGAAAGTATTTAAAGTTAGATCCAAATGTGGAAATTTTAAATATTCATGGAGAAGGATTTAGATTAGTAGTTAATCAAAACGATTAATTATCAAATATATATTAAAAAAGCTAGCATTTATGCTGGCTTTTTTTGTTTAATAAATCGAGTCTAAAATAATTTTAGCAACATTAGGTTTATAATGGCTGCTTTCAAAATAATTACTAATAGGCTCTGTTAAATTATTTTTCCCTGAAAAGTCAAAGACTTTATCTTTACCAAAAATAGAATAGAGTAGTACTAATTGTTCTTTTTCCATAGGGATTTGATCATACAAAGGTGAAACAACGATTTTGTAATTAGTATCATGTTTATTAAATATAGATTTTATTTTATTAAGTAAATCTATTTCTCTTATAGTTTTTTCTAATGTAATATTTGATTCTTGTGGTCTTTGATAAAATACACCTTGTTGTTTCAATCTATTATAATAGCCTAAACTGTCTTCTTTAATCTCTTTAGCTAATCCGTAATAAGAGTCATTATAAATTGGTGTAAACGTATCTGGATATTTGTCCATACGTACATAATTTTTCATATAATTTCTATACGTTTTAAAACAGTAAAAATCGGCGTATGCCATCATAAATCGTGGATTAAGATTTGCTAAAATAAAACTGCTATAAAATTCGTATTTAGAAACATCATTAAACTCCACTGGGTTAATGTATAGGTGATTTAGTCTTTTTATGGTGCCAGACAATACGGCTCTATCAATAATAATTAAAGCATGGTTTATTGGTGAATTTACATCGTCTAAAAATTCTAATTTTTTATAAATACCATATAAATCTTCGCTATGTGCATCATAATGAAACGGAACTGATTTTTCTGGTAAATAGTGCTTCCAGATTGGAGTTTTAAAGGCTTGAGATCTTGAGCTACCAAAAATAAAGCTATCATAATTTACACTGTCTTTATTTTTTTGAAAAATCTTTGTTGATACGTAAGTTCTATTTAAAGTAGTGATGTCTTGATTATAATAATTATTATAATCTTTAAAAATTTTAAAAATATCTAAGGATAAAACTATTATCACATAGAGTATAATAGGAATAAAAAAGAATGCTAATTTTTTTAAAAAAATCTTCATTCTATCTCAGATTCTATTTTAGTAATTATAGCGCTCAATGGTGTTTGATAGTCAAACCAAAGAGTTTCAGGTTTTCTTCTAAACCAAGTTAATTGGCGTTTTGCAAACCGTCTAGAGTTTTTCTTAATTTCAGAAATAGCAAAATCTAATGTCCAAGTCTTATCTAAGTAATTAAAAATTTCTTTGTAGCCAACAGTGTTAAGGCTGTTTAGATTTTTAAAGGGAAGTAAGAACTCTACTTCTCTAATCAACCCATTAGCAACCATTATATCTACTCGCTTGTTAATTCTGTCGTAAATAACATCACGATCAGCCTCAAGTCCTATGGTAATTGTTTTAAAGGGTCTTTGGTTTTTAGCTTTATTTAAAAAGGAAGAATAGGGTTGTCCACTGCCAATACAAATTTCTAAAGCACGAATGACACGTTGTGGATTATCAATTTTTATGGTGTTATAGGATTGCTCATCTAAAGTTTTCAGCTTAAGCTGAAGTGTTTCCAAACCTTCCGTGTCTAATTGTTTATTTAGTTGCTCTCTTATCTTTTTATCAACCTCAGGAAAATAATCTAAACCGTTAGTGACAGCATCAACATATAATCCAGAACCACCAACCATTATAACAACGTCATTAGTTTTGTGTAGGTTTGTTATGCAGTCGATTGCTTCTTTTTCAAAAGCACCAACATTATAGTCTTCTGTTATAGATTTATTATGTATAAAATAATGTTTAGCAGCTGCTAATTCTTCTGCTGTAGGAGCAGCAGTACCAATACTCATTTCTTTAAAAAACTGTCTTGAATCTGCAGATACTATTTGGGTATTAAAATGATTAGCCAACTTAATACTAAGTGCAGTTTTACCAATAGCAGTTGGTCCAACAATTGAGATTAAATATTTGTTAGCGTGTTTCAAATTTATTGTAATTAAGTAATTGTTTAGTGTAGGTTGTTACCACAAACTCTGCAAAAGTTGGCATCATCGTCATGATTGTCTTCATGACAATTAGAGCATCTTTGTGTATTTAAATTTAGTTTTTTACTTGTTGGATTAGAGGGTTGGTCCTCAGATTTCTTTAAGCTTTTAGAGTATTCTGCAGACACAATTCCTGTAGGTACTGCTATAATACCATAACCTAAAATCATAATAATAGTGGTAATAAATTGTCCAAGTGCAGTTTGTGGTGCAATATCCCCAAAACCAACTGTAGTTAATGTTACAATACACCAATAGACGCTTTTTGGGATGTTTGTAAATCCGTTATCTTCACCTTCGACCAAATACATAATGGTTCCAAAAATTACGGACGATATTAATACAGCAAATAAAAACACAAATATCTTTACACGACTAGCAATAATAGAGTCTCTTAATTGGTTTGAAGCTCCAAGATATCTTGCTAATTTAAGTATTCTAAAAACACGTAGTAAGCGTAACGCTCTAAGCGTAACTAAGGCGTGTGATCCTGCAAAAACAAAAGAGATGTACATTGGTATTGTGGATAGTAAATCTAAAATACCGTAAAAGCTAAAGATGTATTTAAATGGCTTTTTTACTGTAATTATGCGTAAAATATATTCGATACTAAAAAAGATAGTTATAATCCACTCTCCAACATATAACGCGTTGTGGTACTTTTTATCAATGTGATTTACACTTTCTAACATAACTAGTAGTATACTAGCTAAAATTAAAATAAGTAAAACGACGTCAAAAAACTTACCAGCAGGCGTGTCTGCTTCATAAATAATTTCATGAAGTTTATCTTTCCAATAAGTTTTATCTTTTGTTGGGCTCATGTGGTAAAAATACTAAATAAACATTAGATATTTTTTTCTAAAACTATAACCGAGTTATTTTGAATATTTACAATGTTGCTAAAAAAAGATTTTAGTTCAGTATAGTAATTAGTTGGGTAAATTGTATTGTAAAAATTAATCCTAAAAGATAAATCAATGTTACCATTTTTTGGTTGAGTTAAAAAATTAAGTAAGCCAGAGTTATTAGATAATTCAATAGTTTTATCTAGAGGCTTATCAACAATTTTATACTTATCATTTGTGTCAATTTGAATGTAATAAATAAGGTTGTTTTTATATCCAAAATCAATAGGATATGTCCTTGTATTAAGCTGTAAAGGGTTTTTTGTAAAAAATTTAAATATAAAAGGGTCCAAGTATATTTTATCACCAATTACAGTTAATGGACCTGATATTGATATGGTCTCGGTATATATTGCCTTATTGTTTTTATTTGTGTCTACTTGACTATTTTCAAAAGTTAAATCAGGATATTTTTCTCTGAAGTACTTTAAATTATTAAGATTGTTTTTTTTGTACAATTGACGCGCATCCAAAGCATCATATCCTAATTTTGTTGTTGTTAATGTTCCAGTAAAGGTATTATCATCATTAATTGTGATATTAACTTTATGTTGTGTTGTAGAATTAATATTAGTGTTTAGGTCTATCCAACGACTATCATTGTCAAAATCCATTTCGCGACCATACTCATTTAAACATTTAAATGGAATTTGTCCAAAGACTAATAAAGGGTCTGTTGCATCTAAAAAATAAGATTTTCCATCAATTTCGGCTCTTAAAATCACATAATTAAATTCTGAAATTACAGGATAAAGTGTAGTGATAAATCCGTTTTCTCTTGTAGAAATTAAAACAGGATAGGTTACTATATTATGTCTTTTCAAAAGGTTATACAGAAGTAGGTTGATTTCGGCTACATTACCTGTTTTTTGCTCAATAATATCTTTAATGGACACATCTTTAAAAATTCGATAATAGCCATTCCAAGTATAATTATTTTTAACATAATTAAAAATGTATTTAGCTTTATCTAAATCACTTTTTTGATCCAATAAGGTTTGGTCTATTAGTTTTTTTACTAGACTTTCTTTTTTTAGTTGTTTTCCAAAATCTTCATTTTGTTTAAGTTCATCATCCGCAGTTTCCCATGTTTTGGTAATGTTTTGTACAGAGCCATCAAAGCCTTTAATTACTTTTAATTCATATTCCATTCTAGAAATATAATTTTTAGAAGCAGTCGTGTAATCCTCTTCTATAAAAGCAGGTATGTCTTTCATTACATACTTACCTATTGTACAGTCCGCACTTGCACCATTGTCTAATTGGATACAGTATTTTTTTATATCACTTTGATTGACGCTTAACTTAAGCTCTCCTACAAGCTTTATATTATAATCGTAGTTTCCTGGTATGCTAGTATTGTACTCGCTGTATAGCTTTGGTATGTCTTCTTGAAATTTCCATGAGTTAAAATTGAATAAAAATGGGCTTTCAAAGGTGTAGCTATATGTAATAACAGATCCTTCTTTTATATTAGGTAAAACAAACTTAAATATGGTGTAATTATCGTTAACCTTTTCTTCAAATACTTGAGAAGGATCTAAGTTAATTCGGGTAACTTTACCATCTTCAATATTGGTTGTTGTAGCAACTAAGTTTGTGATTTTTTCTGATTTTCTATCAGAATTATATAAATAAACCTCAATATTGGCTTTGTCAAATCCGTTACGGTTTAAAATTTTAACTTTTTTCTTATAGTCTAAAACTAAGTTGAACGTTTTTTTATGAATTTCGGCATCTCCATATTCATAAAGTACTATGGCATTTGCAGTGGTGTCTTGTTTAAATTCATTTAATTCTAAATCAGCTCTTGTCGTCGTTAAATTTTCAGTATTAAATTGGCTTTGAGCTACTAAAAATTTTGAAAAGAGTAGCGTAATAAGAAATATTTTTTTCATTATAAATCTATAATTTTTATGCGTTTATTTTTTCTTAGGTAACTTTGTATAATGTGTTGTTGATCTCTATTATTCTCCATTGGAGTAATGATAGACTCTAGAATGTCTAAATTATTAATTTGGTAATTTAAATTATAAAAGCCAAAACCTTTAAATATTCCATTCTGAATTAAAATGGCACTACGCTCATCCACCTCTCGACCGCGATCAATAATAACCATGTTTTTGTTTTTGTAGCTGTATTTATCTAATAATTCTTGTACACGTTTATTATAATCCTCTGGAGATTCCTGTTGTATGCATGCACCTGCACATGTTTTTACTTCGTAATGGAAGCAACTGGTTTTGGTTTTATAAATACCTGATAGTTTTTGACACAAATTAAATTGTTCGACCATTTTTTCTAAAAAATGACGTCCACTTTGTCTAGTGCTAAAGGTTGTTATGCAAGGTTTTCTACCATCTGCTTTATCAATAGTAAGATTAATATAACCGTTATCGTCTATAAAACTGTATAGTGCATGTGTAAAAATACTTCTGCGCAAAGCTCTATTTAATATAGGTTTATTACGCTTAATCTCTTCGCTTTCTTTTAAAAGCGCCACTAATTCACTTCCTGTAGCTTCATATTTTACAGCTGCTACTTGAGTTTGCATTTTCTTGGACTTTGGTGTAGTACCAGTAAAATGTTGATTAACGCGATTTTTTATGTTCTTACTTTTTCCAATATAGATTAACTCACCATCTGCTTTGTACATGTAGTAAACTCCAGTAACAGAGGTTAAATTATCAATAATATCTATTAACCTAGGCTCCATCTGGAATTTTGGTTCTTTTTTAATAGACTCCTTAATAATTGTTTTGTTGGTGTCCTTGGCAAGAAGTAATTTAAAAAGTTTAACGGTTGCTAAAGCATCTCCAGATGCACGATGCCTATCTGTTACAGGTATACCCAATGATCTAACTAGTTTACCTAAACTGTAAGATTTTTGATCAGGAATTAAATCTTTAGACAACTCAACCGTACAAAGGGTTTGTCTTTTAAAAGGAAATCCAAGACGTTTAAACTCGGTTTTTAAGATACGATAATCAAATTGCGCATTGTGAGCCACCAAAATAGTGTCTTCTGTAATTTCAACGATTCGCTTAGCTATCTCGTAAAATTTAGGCGCATTTTTAAGCATTTTGCTATTTATACCTGTAAGATTAACCACAAAGGGTTGAATCTCTCGTTCTGGATTTACTAAACTTATAAACTGGTCTACAACCTCATGACCATCAAATTTGTAGATAGCAATTTCGGTTATTCCTTCTTCATTAAACTTACCACCAGTGGTTTCTATGTCGACTATTGTGTAAATAAAGTTTGTTTTTTAATTATAATTTCTAGCACCAAATATACTACTTCCCACTCTAACCATTGTGCTACCACAATCTATTGCTAATTGATAATCACCACTCATTCCCATACTAATTGTCTTTAAACTAGGATGCAATTTTTGAAGCGAATCAAAGGTAGTTTTAAGTAAATCAAATTCTTGTTTAATCTGATTTTGGTCTTCAGTAAATGTAGCCATTCCCATCACGCCAATAACATTAATATTAGTTAAAGCTGAAAATTCTTCAGATTTAAGTAAGCTAGTTGCGTCTGGTATAGACATTCCAAATTTAGAATCTTCCGATGCTATTTTAATTTGAAGCAAACAATCGATGCTTCTTTCGTGCTTTTTAGCTTGTTTATTAATTTCTTTAAGTAATTTAAAGCTCTCCACACCATGTATTAAATCTACAAACTCAGCCATATACTTTACTTTATTAGTTTGTACGTGACCAATCATATGCCATTTAATGTCCTTTGGCATTTCTTGATATTTGTCTGCCATTTCTTGGATTTTATTTTCTCCAAAAATGCGTTGACCAGCGTTGTAGGCTTCCATTAAATCACTAACAGGTTTTGTTTTAGAAACCGCAACTAAAGTTACATGTTTAGGAAGTGTAGCTTGTATTTGATTTAGGTTTTGTTTAATTGACATTTGCTTTATTTTTTTACTTAAAACTCGTAAATAGTAACACCACTTCTAATTTTAGGCTCGATATAAGTACTTTTTGGTGGCATTGTTAATCCGTCGTCTGCAATTTGCTTCATCTGAGAAATTGTTGCAGGAATCATACCAAAACCAACAGTAAATTCTTTACTATCCACTTTACTTTTTAAATTTACAATATCTTTTTTACCACTAAGGTAATGTATGCGATTATCGTTGCGTAAATCTGTGATTCCTAAAATAGGTTGTAATATAGTTTTAAAAAGTACTTGTGCATCCAATTCGTCCAAAGACGTATCAAATGTATATTCTGTTTTTCTTAAGTATAACGAGTAAAATTCGCCATCTAAATACATACTAAAGTGATGTGATTTTGAGGGTTGGTAAGGTGTTAATCCTCTGTTTTCAATACGATAAACGGTATCTAGTTGAATTAAAAATTCTTCTTTAGTTAAGCCATTTAAATCTTTTACTAAACGGTTAAACTCGTGTATACGTAATTCGGATTCCGAAATTAAATAACTCATAAAAAAGTTATAGCTTTCTTGACCAGAATGATTTTTGTTTTCGTTTTTTAAATCCTCACAAAGTAATTGAGAAGAGGCAGACCTATGATGTCCATCTGCAATGTACAACGTTGGCATTTTGCTAAAATTAGTTGTAATAGCTTGGATGTCTGTGTCGTCTTCAATTAACCATAAATAGTGCGTGTCTCTGTATGTTGTTGTAAACTCAAACTCGGCACGCTCTTTTTGTTTTTCGGTTATAATTTTAGAGATAGTATCATTATCAGGATAGGTTAGAAGTACAGGTTCTGCATTAAAACCAACGGTTTTTAAATAGTCTTTAAAAACGGTTTCGCGAGAAGCGATAGTATCCTCATGTTTTTTAATAATATTATTGTTATAATCGTCTACGCTAGCAGCTGCAACAATACCATTAAATACTTGAGAATCACGATCTACTATTTTGTAAATGTAAAAACAAGGTTTTTGATCTTGCTTAAATACACCATCTTCTTTAAATTCAGAATATCTGTTTTTAACTAACTTATAACGTGCTTCTCCAGAGATTTCTTTATCGTATTTGTAACCAGGATTTACAATGTGTAAAAACGAAAATGGATTATGGTCTAAACGTGCTTCTCTTTCGGGTTGCGTATAACTTTGATAGGAGCGTGAGGCTACTAAACTAACTTTATCTCTAGTAGGTCTAACCGCTTTAAATGGTAGTATTTTAGTCATTGTTATTGCAAATAAATCAAGAAAGATTAGACAGTTGGTAAACTTTAAAAACAATAAAAGGCATAAGATTGCAGGTTAAAACTGTTAATCTAAATATGCCTTTTATTGTTATTTATATAAATTGCTGAGATACTTTTTCTGCCTTTCTGCTTTCAGAATAATCATAAAAACCTTCACCAGATTTAACACCTAGTTTTCCTGCGTTAACCATATTTACTAATAAAGGACATGGTGCGTATTTAGGGTTTTTAAATCCATCGTACATGACATTTAAAATAGAAAGACATACATCTAATCCAATAAAATCTGCTAGTTGCAAAGGACCCATTGGATGTGCCATACCTAACTTCATTACTGTGTCAATTTCTTGGACACCAGCAACACCATTATATAGCGTCTCAATAGACTCGTTAATCATTGGCATTAAAATACGGTTAGCAACAAAACCAGGATAATCATTAACCTCAGTTGGTATTTTACCTAATTGTTTAGATAATTCCATTATGGTATTAGTCACTTCGTCGCTAGTGTTATAACCACGAATAATTTCGACTAATTTCATGATTGGCACAGGATTCATAAAATGCATTCCAATAACCATATCAGGTCTAGAGGTTACAGCTCCAATTTGTGTGATAGAGATAGAAGAGGTGTTAGTCGCTAAAATAGTGTCATCACCACAAGCTTGGTCTAATTGCTTAAATATTTTTAGTTTTAAATCTAAGTTTTCTGTTGCAGCTTCTACAACTAGGCTTGCATATTCAACACCTTCTTCAATATTAGTAAAAGTGCTAATATTACTTAAAGTTTCAGCTTTATCTGCTTCAGATATTTTTTCTTTAGCGACCATGCGATCTAAATTTTTAGAGATGGTATCCATTCCGCGTTTTAATGACGCCTCACTAATATCTATTAATTGTACTTTAAATCCAGATTGTGCAAAGGTATGTGCAATACCGTTACCCATTGTTCCTGCACCTATAACTGCTATGTTTTTCATTAAAATTTATTGTTTTTGTGTCCCACAATTATGGGTTTTTATTATTGTTTTACTTTTTTTTCTTACCACCAAATAGTACGTTGACAAAAAAATCTACAATGTATTTTAGTAATGATTTTTTGTTTTTATCTTTTTGATTGGTCATAATTTAAAAGGTTTTAAAACTGATCTATAATCATAGTGGCCACACGTAAGGCTTCTGTACCATCGTGTAAGGTCACTATTGGGGTTGTATTATTGTTTATGGCGTCCGCAAAGGATTCTAACTCGTCTAAAATAGCGTTGTTTGCAGCTATTTCTGGGTTGTCAAAATAAATTTGTTTTTTAACACCTTCTGCATTTTGTAAAACCATGTCAAAATCACCAGGTGTTTCTGGTGCATCTTTCATTTTTACAACCTCACATTTTTTCTCTAAAAAGTCTACAGAGATATAAGCATCACGTTGAAAAAAACGTGTTTTACGCATGTTTTTAAGTGAAATTCGGCTGGCAGTTAAATTAGCAACACAACCATTAACAAACTCGATACGTGCATTAGCAATATCAGGTGTATCACTTATCACTGAAACTCCGCTTGCAGATACATTTTTAACTTTAGATTTAACTACACTTAAAATAACATCAATGTCATGAATCATTAAATCTAAAACCACAGGTACATCAGTCCCACGAGGGTTAAACTCGGCTAAGCGATGCGCTTCAATAAACATTGGACTATCTAATTGGTCTTTAACTGCAATAAATGCAGGATTAAAACGCTCGACATGACCTACTTGACCTTTTACACCATTTTCTGCAACTAAAGCTCTAATACTTTCGGCTTCATGCACAGTATTGGTTATTGGTTTTTCAATAAATATATGTTTACCTTTAGATATAGCTTGCTTAGCACAATCGTAATGCGATAGTGTAGGCGTTACAATATCTACAACATCTACAGCATCAATTAAGGCTTCAATGGTATCAAAATATTTGTAACCAAATTCGGCTTCTACTTTTTTAGCGTTGTCCGCATCAGCATCGTAAAATCCTAATAATTGGAATTTATCTGATTGATTTAATAATCTAAGATGAATTTTTCCAAGGTGACCAGCACCTAATACACCAGCTTTTAGCATAGTTTGTTCTGTTTTCAACAAAAATAAGTTTTTTTATACACTATTTAATATCAATTTGATAATTATATACAGGATTTAAGACAAAATTATAAATTGAATGAAAACCTTTTCAGGGTTATATTTTTGAAGTAATTTTATGCTCTAAACTATCCATTACCATTGAAAGACACTTTTAAACATCAAGGCTTACGACAGCAACTAGTAGCTGTTTTGAAGGACAAAGGAATTACTAATACCGCAGTTTTGGCTGCAATTGGCAGAATACCAAGACATTTGTTTATGGATTCTAGTTTTTTAGATCATGCGTATCAAGATAAGGCATTTCCTATTGCAGCAGATCAAACCATTTCTCAGCCTTATACTGTAGCTTTTCAAACCGAATTAATGCAAGTTAAACGAGGTGATAAAGTGTTAGAGATTGGCACAGGTAGTGGCTATCAGACTGCTGTGCTTTGCGAACTTGGTGCTAAAGTATATAGCATTGAAAGGCAACAAGAGTTGTTTAAAATTACGAGTCGTTTTTTGCCAAAATTAGGCTATAGAGCAAAAAAACTAATTTTTGGAGATGGTTATAAAGGTTTAAAAACCGAAGCACCTTTTAGTAGTATTATTGTAACTGCAGGAGCACCTTTTGTGCCTAACCCTTTACTAGCACAATTAGAAATTGGAGGACGTTTAGTAATTCCTGTTGGAGATAAAGTGCAAACTATGACGCTTTTTGTTAGAAAAGGTCCAAAGGATTTTGAGAAAACAGAGTTTGGCGAGTTTAGATTTGTTCCGCTTTTGGAGGATAAGAATTAGTAGATTAACTTCTAGTCATTTTCGTAATCATGAACAAACGTAATATGATTACTGCTTGCCATTAAATTAGGGTTTGTACCTTCAATACCTTCTGGAATTGATTGGTTGCGAGCTTTATAATATTTAACCCAACTAGTCATTGGTTGACCAGAACTATCGTTAAAAGTCATTGGGTGTGTCAAAAACGGGATGGAATCTTTAGGTAAGTTTTGAGTTGAAAACATTTTGTAAACTAACTCTGAGCAATAATAGGATGTGTCATCCCATAAAAAAATATCATCATAAGGTGTATTAACTCTGGTAATACCATAGTTTATGGCTGTTTTTATATAGGGCTTGTAGTAGTTGTCTAGCCTCGCAACTGTAGTTTGCGATTTATTAAATTTATTTTTATTCCTTTCTAAAAATTTAGCTATTGGTGTTATGCAAACGCCTTGTTTAGGTATAGCTTCCACCACAAACCATTTGTTGTCTTTTTTGCATGGCCATACCAACATGAGAATAATTTTTTGCAGAAGCGGTTGCTGTAACGTCCTTTATAGCATTATCAATGTCGTCTGATCCTGTGTTTTGAAACAGTAAATCACCTTCTTTTAACTGAAAATTGGTGTTAGTTTTTGTATTGCAACTTAATAAAATACATGATAGTAATACAATGTATGATATGCGTTGTAAAAAATAATTCATTATTTAAAAGTGCTAAAATGAATTATCAAAATTACGGAAAAACTGTACTTGATTAAAGTGAATACTGTAAAATACAAAAGCTTTTTATTTTTTGAAATTTAAGTTAAGTCTTAAAAAATGTTAATAGCTACTAATAATAAGCCACACATGTTGTTTCTTTGTTTGCTTATAAATAATAATAAATTATGACATTTTTTATTTGCTTACTATTAGGTTTTTGTATTGCTGCCTTAGGAAGTATTACACCTAGTTTTCTAAATTTAACGGTAGTAAAGTATAGCTTAAAAAACGGTAAAAAATCTACATTTTATTTAATAACTGGTTATGCTACAGTTTTGTTTTTTCAAGCCAATTTAGGCGCTTATTTGGCTAATGTTTTAATGAAAAATTCTGAATACATAACTTTAATTCAAAAAATAGGAACAGGTATTCTTTTTTTGTTGTCCATTAATTTTTTTAGACTTTATTTTTCACCTAAAAAGGAAGTTAGTGATAAAGAAATCCCTAAATCTAAATCCTATTTTTACGGTATATTAATGTCTTCATTAAATATGATGGCTATACCGTTTTACTTTACATTTATTTCGTTATTAATTGGTTTTAAATATTTTGAATACACTGTATTTAATGCTTTTTATTTTTCAATCGGTTCTACCATTGGGTCTTTTACTTTATACACGATTTATGCGATTGTTGCTAAAAATATTGAACATAAACTAACTTATATTGCTTCTAAAATGGATTTTATTTTAGGTTGTTTAACTGGTATTGTTGGTATTGGTAACGTAATCTATTTGTTTAGTAAGTAGTATACCGATATTAAAACCCAAACCCAAACCCAAACCCAAACATAAAGGTATAGTTAACTAAATTATTTAATATTATGTTGTTTTACGTATAGCTGTAATTGATTGTTATAGTCTTTTATTCTTGCATGTGCTGAACCATCAATTATTAAAATTACTATTAGCATTGCAATAGTAGTAACACTAATTGCACGCCAGGTTGGACTACTAATAAGTAGGATTAATAATGCAGCTACAATAATAATAACAGGAATGGCTTTAAAGACTACTGTTTGATATTCTTTTAAAGTACTTTCGGTACGCTCAATTTCTGATTTAACAAAAGTTGAAGCATTTGTATTATACGCAGTTTTAAACGCTGTGACTCTTGATTTGTTTGTAAAAAACAAACCTAATCCAATGACTGTTAATAATAGTCCTGCTACTAGTGTCGGTATAATGTAAGCTCTTGCTATATCTGTTTTTCCTAATTGCCAAAACCCGATACTTGCTGCTAAAAATAGTAGTCCAAACACTACAAAAAAAGGTGTTGAAAAAAGTTCGGCTTTTGCCCAATCTGTTGCTGTTTTTAAAATATCCATACTGTTAATTCATTTTATATAATTCGCGGTATTCGGTTGGACTAATACCTTCTTTCTTTTTAAATAATCTAGAAAAATACTGAGGATACTCGAAGCCTAATTCATATGCTACTTCAGAGATGCTTTTGTTAGGTTTTAATAAAATATTTTTAGCTTGATCTACTAAATACAATTGTAAATGTTCCGTTGTAGTTTTACCAGTTTCAATTTTAAGTGTATCACTTAAATAGCGCTTAGATACTGACATTTTAGTCGCGATTTTTTCAATACTTGGTATACCATTTTCTTGTAAAAGTCCTGATTCAAAATAGTCCGTTAGTTGGTTGTTAAACTGTTCTAATAAACTATTAGATAATTCTTTTCTGTTTAAAAATTGTCTTTCGTAAAACCGATTGGCATATTTTAAAAGTGTACTTAGTTGCGAGATAATGATGTCTTTACTAAATTCATCTTGATTGTTTTGGTATTCTATTTCAATATTTTTAACTAAAGCTTCGATTTGTCTTTCTTCTTTTGGAGAGAGGTGTAATGCTTCGTTAGCAGAATAAGAAAAGAATCCATATTTTTTTATTTGATGTGCTAATTCTGTTCCTTTTAAAAAATCTTCGTGTAAATTAATACTAAAGCCTTTTTGTTCAAATACGACACTATTATCCCATTGTAGTACTTGTTTTGGCGCTATAAAAATTAAAGCTCCATTTGTAAAATCGTATTTAGTGCGTCCATAATTAAGATCTCCTTTCACGAATTTTTTTAAACTTATTGAATAACAATCTGTAGTGATAGGAGGAGAGCTTTCTCTGGGACACGGTAAAAAACCATCTCCTTTGGAAGTGAATATGCTAAGCATAGGATGCTCTGGTCTAGGTAATTCTAGATAGTTTAAATAAGAGGATAGTGTTTTAAAATGTTTCATTTTTAATGGTGTATTACATTTAAAATACTTAAGATGTCGTTTAAAATTACTGATTTTTAATCAAATATTACTTTTGTCTTGTAGCTCCTAAATTTATAACAATATTAGCAGGACCTTTTGGGAACCATGTTTTTATTAAAAAGTTAGGAATGGACCCAATTGGTATGTAATCTGCATTGTAAGTAATTTTAGTTGTTGATTCATCAATTTTTTCGAATTCGTAGATTACTTTATAGGTTTTCATTCTTTCAACATCCTTAGTTTTATAGTCGCTGGTGGTAGCTGTTGCAATAAATTTAAGTTTGTTGTCTGCTTTATAACGAGTGATTTTAATTACTAAATCACTGTCGGAAAGAGGCCAAGGTGCGTTAAAATAGTAATACGCTATCCATTGGTTGTCTGAAGTTTTTTCTATTTGTTTAGTAATAGGTGTTCTTTCTAAAAATAGTTTATGATTTTCGGTGTTAGAAAAATAAGTATCTAATTTATCTAAAGTCGTGTTTACAGTCGTTTGAGCTATATAATAAAAGTGAGTCCCTTCATCTTCTTTTACTAGTTCATATTTTACTGTAGTTTTTCCGTCTTTTAAGGTTTTTTCTGTCCAATTTCTAGTTTGAGAAAAAGCATTACTAGCTATTAACAAGACTACTACTATACTGAGGTATTTAATATGTTTCATAATAATATGTTTATAAATTCCAATTAAAGTTTACTGCTTGTTCTGACACTTTCCAAAGTTTTTCCATTACAGTTTTATCTTTGGCATGAGGTTCTAGTTTACATTCTCCAACAGGTCCAGTCCAATAATTTCTTCCTGTAGGTCCATAAACCCCCTTTTGATTAAGGTTAAGTTCTGTAGCACACATTAATTCTGGATACGCTCCTTTTTCTGCAGATTGTACAAAAGGAGATAGTTTCATCAATTGCCAAATAAACCTAGTCATTAAGCTACCACTAGTTTTAATTAAAGAGGTTCTAGAAGCACCAGGATGACAAGCATACACTTTTACATTTGTTTTACCTGCATTTTTAAGTCTATCTTGTAACTCATAAACAGACATGATTTGAGCAAGTTTACTTTGACTGTAAACCGCATTGGGATTATAGTTTTTATCCCAATTCATGTCATCAAATTTAATGGTTTTAATTCCCATTTTATAACCTTCACTACCAACAGTAACTATACGTCCATTTGATTTTTCAATAAGAGGAAAAAGTAAACCTTGTAGTAAAAAATTACCATAATGGTTTACACCTAATTGGCTTTCAAAACCATCAACAGTAAGGGTTTGTTTAGGGACTTGGGCAATTGCAGCATTACAGATTAATGCATCAATATGAGGTATGGTTTGATTGACTTCTAACGCTGCTTTTTTAACAGATGCTAGTTCAGCCAAATCCATTTCAATATTAGAAACATCAATAGTATTACCAAGTTCTAACTTTAATAAGGCAATAGTATTATTGGCTTTTTTATTATTACGGTTAAGCATTACTACTTTAGCGCCTTTTGATAATAATATTTTAGCAGCTTCAAAGCCTGTACCACTTGTGGTACCAGTTATTACATACGTTTTTCCTTTTAAGCTATTAATTTTATCTGGTGTCCATCCCTTTTTTCCAAATTGATTTTTTTCCATTGTGTTTATCTTTTAAATTTATAAGACAAAGGTAGTTTGGAGATGGAAAAAGGATTTACACAGTTTTTCTAAAGTTGTATACTTTTTTGTATTACTATTTTTTATTAAAAATTGTTTGACACTTAAAAACTAAACCCAAACATAAAGGTATCGTTAACCAAACCGCTTCCTTGGTAAGCACGCACATAATCTACACGTAAAAAGCGCATTTTACCCCAACCTAAATTGCTTAATCCAAGCGAATATTCGGTGTATGGTTTGTTTTCTTTAGTTGCTGCTGCATTAAATCCAGCAACCAAATTAAAATTAAGCTTATTTAGTAACGGAATTTTGTTTAAAATGTACCCTTTAAAGTTGTGTTCTGCATGAAATTCGGCGTAAGCCTTATTAGTACTTAAAGCGTAATATGGTAGTATTTTAAAGGCATTTATGTAATTACCGTCTATAACCGTATTGGTTTGATTACCATTAAAATGGTGGTAGTCTACAAAAGCAATATCGTCTGCATTATTAAATATTCCTCCTTTTGCTAAGTAAGTTAAATCACCTTTGTTACCTAGGTTTAAGCTTTGGTAAATTTGAGCTTTAAATTGGTCAAAATTATAATCAGCATTACTACTTCCAAAACCTTTTTCGTAACCTAGATATAAGGTCGGGATTTTACTATTAGGAAGGTTGTATTTTCCAAATGGGTAACTCATGTAATTTTGTCCAAAGTTAATACGTGTATTAAGATTAAACTTCATGATATTGTGCGCATCAAAAGATGCAACACCATTTGCGGTAGGATCTATTGGATTGTTACTAGTGTAGTCTCTGTTGTCTTGAGGTTGCCAAGTTTGATCTGTAGTGTTAAATAATGGCTTACGGTCATTATAACTTAGGTCAGAATACACATGTAAACCGTTTAGCAACTCTTGACTATAATTTAATTGTGCAAAATTACGATCGTAGATTTTTAGATAATTTTTTTCGGCCCAAAGGGAATATGATGTGTTTAGGAAATCTAAACTAGTTAGGTTAGGATTAAACTGCTCAACTTTACTACCTCCTGATAAGGATACAAAAGCTCTGTTTTTTTTATCAAATCTGTAATTAATAATTCCTGTTGCTCTTAATCTATCCTCAGACTCGCCATAATTAATAGTAGATGACATATTAAAATACTCTGGACTATCGTCTTTAAAACGCTTAGTATAGCTTGCGGTTAATGAACCATTCCAACCTTGTACTGTGTTAAAACCTAGTTTAGTAATAGGAGAGGAGATATTAAAATACGTTTTGTTATACGAGTCACGATAACTATAGCCACCTAAAATATCACCAATTTTAAACTTGTTGTCAACTTGGTCAACAGAGTCTAAATAGGTTTTTGATTCTCTGATTAATTGTATGCTGTCTCTTCTAACATAGTCATTTGCTTCTACACTAGTTAAAGGCACAGGTCTTTTGGTTTCCCAATATACTGAGTCTTTTTTATTTGCATTATCTTGAAACGAAAGTACTTCTCTTGTAAAATTCTTTTTATCAAAATTAGGGTTAAAATCATAATCACTGTAAGCAGCTGTAAAACGACCATCACCATTAAAGCCAAATAGTCCAAACTCAAAATCAAATAATTGTGTGGTTTTAACCCATTGTTTTTCTTGGTCGTAATAGGTAAAGGTTTGTTTAATTTTAAATAGGTCCACAGCTGGTATTTGCGCTTGTTGTCCAGTTAGTGTAACGTCTGTACCAAATAAACTCCATTGGTCTTCAACGATATATATATAGCCTCCAAATGCTTTATCATTTTTACGTTTAGGAAGTAATTCAATTTTATTAATAAGGTTGCCTAAGTCGTCGTAAAACGTACCGACTAATTTGTATTTGTAGTAGTTAAAGGCAAAGTCAGCAATAGGAGATACAATTTCGCTACCTAACTCAAAGGTGTTTTGATAAAAATTAAATTCGACGTCAGTCGCATTATTGAAACTAAAACCATTACTGTCTCCACTAATTTTAGAAGCGACAATGGTTTCTTTAATAGGTTTAGGAGATTGATATTCTAGTTTGGATATTGTCTCAGATAAATAGACAATACCAGTTCTGGTCGAGTCTAATGCGCCATCCAAATCACCAACCTCTTGACCCATAATTTTTTCTGGGACATCGATCATTTTTAGTAACCCTCTGGAGTAAAACTCCGCTTTAAAGGATTTAAGTTTATTTAGATTTTCTTTACGTTTAGCAATAGTCTGTCTGATAATTGCATTTGCTGGATTTTCATCCGAATTTATAACAACCTCATCTAAGTTAATGTCTTCTTCTACCAAAACAACATCAAGTACAAACGGAAACTTTGTAACGTTAACTTGTTTTTTTATAGTCTTATAACCTAAGTATTGAAAGGTAATGGTATATTCTCCCGTTTTTGAAAGGTCCAAAATGTAATTACCATCATTATTGGTTGTAGTACCAGTGTACGTGTTTTCAATAAAAATATTGACTACAGGTAGTGGGTCGTTTTGGTTGGATGTTACAGTACCTGTAATTTGTGCAAAAGCAAAACTGCTAACTAAAGTAAATAGTGTAAGTAAAGAATATTTCATTTTTTTTAAGTTGGTTGTTTAATAGTATAGACGCACATTTTTATAAAAAGGTTGCCTAGCCTCAAACATATAACTTATTGAAATTGAATATTGTTATAAAAATTATAAAGTTTTTCTTGAAGAAAAATAAAAAAAGAAAGGTCTCCTATTTTTGTTTTAGTCGAAACTAAAGCATAAACGGAAGCAGCATAAGTAAAACTGATGTTTAGTTGAAAGATTTTTTAATACGATCTAAATCACGTTTATTATCTCTATCCTTAAGCGTTTCGCGTTTATCGTAAAGTTTTTTTCCTTTAGCTAAAGCAATATCTAATTTGGCTAACCCTTTTTCGTTTAAAAATAGACGTAACGGAATGATTGTTAAACCAGACGTGTTTACCTCTTTTAATAATTTTTTAAGTTCACGTTTGTTAAGTAACAATTTACGTTCTGCTTTTGGTCTATGATTATAATAGTTACCAAATGCATATTCCTGGATATTCATATTAATAACAAATAATTCACCTTGCTCATTAAACTCGCAAAAAGATTCGGCAATAGACGCTTGACTATTTCTAATGGATTTAATCTCTGTTCCGGATAAAACAATTCCAGCAGTGTATTTATCTAAAATTTCATATTGAAATTTAGCCTTTTTGTTAAGTATGTTTATCTTTTTTTGCATTAGTGCAAAGCTAATAAAATAGAAGTTAAAGTAATTATAATTGTTTAGTCATTTTATTCATGCCTCTAAATTGATCTAAAATTAAATCAAAATCTAATGTATAAGAGTCCACGATTTTAAAACCACATTTTTTATAAAAGTTTAAAGCTTGTAATTGTGTGTCCATAGCTTCTAACCAGATAGAGGTAGATAGATTATCTGTTGCTATGTCATAGCTTAGTTGCATTAATTGTTGGCCTAAACCTAAACCTTGATACGCTTGGTCTAAATATAAGCGATGTAGTTTTGTGGTCCTTAATGGTTTTTGATGGATTAATCTTAAAATGCCAATGGTTTTAGTATCATATTTAATAAAAAAATAATTGGCATTTAGATCTTGTAACTCTTTGGTTAGTTGCTTTAAATTATATTGCGAGTTTATGTACCAATTACAATCATTGTTTATCCATAAGTGTTTGTAAGCAGGAGGGTAAATACGTTGCATTAACTGCAATAACACCTCGTGTTTGGCTAGTGTAATGGGTTTTAAATTTAATTTCAATAGATTAGTTTTAAGCTAACTCCAAAGCAATATCTATCATGTCTTTAAAAGTAGTTTCGCGCTCTTTACTAGTTGTTTTTTCTCCAGTAACTAATGAGTCTGATATGGTACAAATAGTCAAAGCATTAACATTGTGTTTGGCAGCTACGGTATATAAACCAGCAGTTTCCATCTCGACACAAAGCACACCAAATTTACTCCATTTTTTATAGGACTCAAAATCGTCTGCATAAAACTCGTCTGAAGTAAAAACATTACCAGCTTTAATAGTAATATTTTTATTTTTTGCAGCTTCTACTGCTTTTTGAAACAATTCAAAACTAGCTGTAGGTGCATAATCTGCTCCTCCAAATCTAAGCTCGTTTACTCCAGAGTTTGATGAGGCAGCCATAGCTAATACGACATCTCTAATTTTGATGTGTTTTTGGTATGATCCAGCACTACCAACACGAATCAGGTTTTTTACACCAAATTGTGTAATCAACTCATGAGCATAAATAGATATACTTGGCACACCCATTCCTGTTCCCATTACAGAGACACGTTTACCTTGATACGTACCAGTGTAACCTAGCATACCTCTAACTTCGTTAAAGCAAACAGGGTTTTCAAAAAATGTTGTGGCAATCCATTTAGCACGTAAAGGGTCTCCTGGTAATAAAATAGTTTCTGCAACATCGCCTTTTTGGGCTCCAATATGTATACTCATGTTTTTTTTATTTAGTTGAAATGAATAGCCTAGTGTTTAATAATTTTTATCTCCTGATGCATTGCCTGTCACAATTGCAATTCCGTTGGACGTTCCAATACGGTCAACACCTAGATTTATGTATTGTAATGCAGTGTCAGTGTCTCTAATACCTCCAGAGGCTTTAATTTTTGTAGTACCATTATTAATGGCTTCTTTCATTATAGTTACAGCTTCAATAGTGGCACCAGAAGTACCAAAACCTGTTGAGGTTTTTATAAATTCGGCTTTAGCCTTAATGGCTAATTTACTAGCTTCGTTTATTTCTTGGTTGTTAAGATAACAAGTTTCTAAAATTACTTTTAATGTTTTGTATGGCATCACTTTTTTTACAGCCTCAATATCTTCAAATACAGTCTCAAAAGCTTTACTTTTAAGTAAGCCAATATTTAAAACCATATCAATCTCATCTGCACCATCTTTTAAAGCTTGTTTGGTTTCTTCAACTTTAGCAATAGTACTCATGGCTCCCAAAGGAAATCCAATAACACTACACACTTTAACGTCGCTATCTTTTAATTCGGCTTTAGCCAAACTAACATAACAGCTATTGACACAAACAGAGAAAAATTGGTGTTGTATTGCTTCTTGACACAATTGTATAATATCTGCTTTAGTTGCAGTTGCTTTTAAAATGGTGTGATCTATGTATTTACTTAATGGTTTCATCTAAAAAATATTAAGATATAAAGTTAGTTGTTTTTTGATTAAAAAAGTTAAAGCATTTTATCAAACTACATGCTGCAAAAACGATAAATAAACTTACTTAAACAATGACATAAGTCAGCTTTTGTGTTTTAAGTCTCACTTAAATTTGCAGTATACAAAAACAACTAATTTAATTTATTATGAAAAAAATAATTATACCCTTTGTGTTACTATTACTTTTATCTTTTAGTGTAAAAGCACAAAATGCACCTTCTAACGATTCTGATTTTAATACTTGGCAAGCTCGTTTTAGAGTAGCAGCTGTAATCCCTTCTCCTGGAGATAATCTTGAAGGCGCAGATGTTGATATTTCTACAACTGTAATTCCAGAGGTTGATTTTACTTATTTTTTTACCAAGCATTGGGCTGCAGAGCTTATTTTGGCAACCACTAAACATGAGGTTGAGGTTGAAGGTTTGGATTTAGGTCATGTATGGTTATTGCCTCCAACTTTAAATGTGCAATATCATTTTTATTCAGGAGATTTTAAACCTTACGTTGGAGCAGGTGTAAACTATACTATTTTTTATGGAGAAGATGCTGGAGATGTTGTGGGTATGGATTATGAAAACTCGGTAGGCTTTTCATTTCAAGCAGGAATTGATTATAATTTAAACGATAAATGGTTTTTAAATTTAGACGTTAAACAATTATTACTTAGTACAGATGTGACGGTTAATGCAGGTGAGGCTGTAATACCTGTAGAGGTGGATATTAACCCTTTAATTATTGGTCTAGGGATTGGTGTAAAGCTTTAATTTAAGAATACACTATATAAGAAAAGACTACAATTTGTAGTCTTTTTTTTGTTTCAAACTTATTTTCTCGTTTGACTTATTTATATTTAAAAAAAATAATTTAGAATGAGCAAAGCTAAACTAGACAGTACACAGGAATACGATTTAATTTGTGTTGGAGGCGGAATTATGAGTGCTACTTTGGCATTAATGTCCAAGATTTTAAAACCGGATTTAAAAGTATTGATTGTCGAGCGTCTTAGTGAGGTGGCTCAGGAAAGTTCTGCTGCTTGGAATAATGCAGGTACAGGACATTCTGCACTCTGCGAACTTAATTATTGTCCTGAGGAAGAAGGAAAAGTCGTTATTGAAAAAGCCATAAAAATTTGTCAGCAGTTTGAAGAGTCTAAACAGTTTTGGAGCTATTTAGTGGAGCTTGGCTTAATTGAAGATCCAAATAGCTTTATTGCTGCAGTACCACATCATAGTTGGGTTTTAGGTGAAGAAAATGCAGCATACTTAGAGCAGCGTTTTAACACCATGAAACATCATTTTATGTTTGATACTATCCAGTTTACAAAGGATAAAAATAAAATGAAAGATTGGTTTCCGTTAATCATGCATAACAGAGATGAAGATGAGGTGATGGCTGCATCCAGAATTGACAGAGGTACAGAGGTTAATTATGGAACGTTAACAAAAACATTATTCAATATTTTAGAAACCAAATTTGATACACCAGTGTATTGTAATATGGAAGTTATAGATATTGATCCAAGTCCAGATATTGATTGGACGGTAGAGATGGAAAATATTGAAACTAACCAAAAATATAATCTAGAATCTAAACATGTTTTTATTGGAGCAGGAGGAGGAAGTCTTCTTTTATTACAAAAAGTAGAAATTGAAGAAAAAGAAGGATATGGTGGTTTTCCTATTAGTGGCGAATGGTTAGTTTGTAAAAATGAAGACATTATTAAACAGCATAATGCTAAAGTATATAGTAAGGCTGGACTTGGCGATCCGCCAATGTCCACACCGCATTTAGATACACGTTATATTAACGGAAAACGCGAATTGCTTTTTGGTCCTTTTGCGGGTTTTAGCCCTAAATTTTTAAAAGAAGGTTCTAATTTTGATTTATTAAAATCGGTCAAATTTGATAATATTTCGCCTTTATTAGGAGCTTTTTGGCATAATCTACCATTAACTAAGTATTTAATAGAGCAAGTAACATCCTCTCATGAAGACCGCATGAAGGAGTTACGCAAATTTGTTAAAGATGCTAATAGTGATGACTGGGAAATATTAGTAGCTGGACAACGTGTTCAGATTATTAAAAAGGACGAATTTGAAGGTGGTGTTTTACAATTTGGGACAGAAGTGGTAAGCAGTAAAGACGGAAGTGTTACTTGTTTGTTGGGAGCGAGTCCAGGAGCATCAACAGCAACTTCAGTCATGTTACAAGTATTAGAAAAAGCATTTCCAGAGATTTTACATTCAAATGAAGGTAAAGCTGTTATGGATAAAATGATTCCTTTTTATAATGCTGAGGTTACAGAAGGATTGTTTAAAGCACAATTAGAAAAAAGTAAAAAAGCACTAAAATTATAATACTGTAGTTAAGTACAGGTATTACTTTTCTTTTAAGGAAGTGCTAGTGGTTTGATTGTTGTTTTGTTTAAGTGCGTCATTAATCCAGAGTATAGCATCGCTTAAATTTTCAAAAACACTAAATGGTTTATTATGAAATTTATTTTCAAACTCAGAGGTTTCACGCATTTTAGCGTCGTTTGTTATTACAGCAAAAACAATCAAATTATCGATTTTATTGGCTTCGGAATAAGTTAAGGGGTTAATTGTATACGAGTTAACACGATTAGAAATAAATCCAAATTTTTTAGATTTAAAATGTTTGTCAATTATTTCTACTAATTGCTTAACATCTTGTATGTCTATAAAAACACCTTCTTTTACTTGTTTAATAATAAAATCATCAAAAACGTAAATTTCTGTATTTCCAATATCGTAAAAATGAAATAATCCCATGACTTGTTAGGTGTTTAATAAAAAAGTACACATTTAAAGATAGTAATTTAATGGGAGTTAGTAAAATATGAGATTAAGTTTTAATCTTTTAAAATAGAATTTAATCATTAAAATAGCGTACTTGCTTAATATATAGGTCTCTATCTTCTCCATCCAATTTAAACTCGATATCCAAACCAAAGTCCAAATACTTCTGTTTGGATTTATACACGTTATAGTAATAGTGTTTCTTGATTTTTTCTAATTGTTCGGATAGTGTAATTATTTCGGCTTCCGTCATCACTAATTTACCATTGTTAAGGTTAGAGTGTGATATGATTTCGACAATACGTTTTTCGTTATATAATTTAGAAGACGACCCAGAATAGCAAATAATCTGGTCGCAAGTCACACCGTCTTCAGGTTTAACAACACTAGCATCTCCAACTTGTACATTAATAACATTACCTAAGTAGTTTTTACGATATAAATTTTTAGTAATAGCAACACCATTGGCTTTCTCGTTAGGGAAGGAGCGATGCACTAAAATACCCATTGCAATGCTATTTTGGTCAATATTGAAGTAGTCACGTTCTAAAAAGGCGCGCTCATACCATAAGCTTGACCATACTTTTTTGATGGCTTTTTCAATAGATTTTTTCTTGCTACCAACAATACCTGTTTTAGAGTCGTATAATCCTGCTCCTGAAAACCCAACAATATCTTCTGCATTTGTCGAGCTTCTAAATCGTAAGCGGGTCTCGTCTCCTAAACTTTTAATTTTAGCTTCGACTTGAGATATTAAATCAGGATCTAAAGTTGTTTTTTTTATAAGTTTTTGTATTGTTTTTAGTTGCTGGGTTAGTTTATTAGCATCTTGATTGATTTTATAATCATAAATCATTTGCTTAACTAAGCTGTCTGCTCCAGACGTTTTTAGATGTGCTTCATAATAGTAAAACGGAATAGCAAAAGCGGATTCCGGAATTTTAAAGGCTTCTTGTTTAGCTAAATCATATAACACACCAAAGTTAGCAGCTTTACCACCAACAGTGTTTATTGAGTTTTGACTTAAATTGTCAGCATTAATTAGTGTTTGTACCGCTGTATTTTTTTCTAGAAATAACGTCGCTTTTTTCTGTTTTTTAGTTTTTCTTTCAAACAATTCTTTAGAGATTGGTTTGATGTAAAAGGTGTCTAAAGCCACTTCAAAAGAAACATATTGATTGTCAAAGTTTTTTAAAATATCTGATTGCATGGCTTTAGTGTAAGCTGCAATTGGAATTTGTCTATTTTTTCCTAAAACTGAAATGTGACTTAATGGGGTTTGCAAAATAGTGGTTATAACACCAGCAGTAATAGGCAATTCTATGATTGGTTGATTAATAACAATTATATCATGTTTACCAATGTTGTTTTGTTTTAACGAATCAACAGCAACAAATTTTAAGCATCCATAGCTTTTTTGAGTACTCACCGCTTGATACGTTTGGTCTCCATATAAATCTGAAGCCGATAGTGTGGGAATGTCCAAAACAGCATCTAATTGTTCTAAACGTGCCGTATTTAAAAAGAAATTAAAGCTTTTAAAATACGTTGCTTTTTTGATGGCTTCGTAAAAGGTTTTAATCTCTGCAATTTGCATATCATCAATAGGCGAAAGCTCTAGATTATAGGTGTTGTTTGCTAAATAATGGTTTATGTTTCCTAATAAAAAACGTTTGTTTTTATGTTGAGAAGTATAGTTAGTGTTATTAAATTCTCTTAAAGTTTCTGGGATTTCTAAATAGCCTTTACAAAAATGGTAATGGTATTTATAGTCTTTACTATTTATAAAATAGAGTTGTTGTTCTTTAATATCAAAAACGACTTTTAAAGCATCAATATTCCCATATTTATTAGTGTTTGGGTATGTTTTTAAGGCGTTAAAATCGGTTTCCGAAGTTAATACACGTTTAAATTTAGATTGAGATAAAACAAATGTTGAGGTTAATATAAAAAGAACGACAAGATGATTTTTTAGTTGGAATGGGATCAAGCTACGTGGTTTTTTATTAGAGTAATACAATATAGAACAAAAAAAAGCAACACGCCACTTTTGTAAAGTATTGTGTTGCTTTTCAACTAACCAACCATAATTAAAACGTGCTCTTTTACGCTTTATTTTATGTTAACAGAACTTTGTGATTACAGTTCTTCCGTTACTAAATCGCTTTGATTTCTAAAGACTAATTCGCCATCAAAAGCATCTAATAAAATAATACTATCTGTTGTTACTTTTCCTGATAAAATCTCTTTACTTAATTGGTTAAGTACATCTTTCTGAATGACACGTTTTACAGGTCTTGCACCATATTCTGGATTATAACCTTTGTCTGCTAGATATTTAATAGCTTCAGGTGTTGCATCAAAAGTTATCCCTTGTTTTGCAATCATTTTAGAAATACCTTTTAGCTGTAATCCTACAATTTCTGTAATATTATCTTGCGTTAAAGGTGTAAACATAATAATGTCGTCAATCCTATTTATAAACTCAGGTCTTACCGTTTGTTTTAATAAGGCTAAAACATCCACTTTAGCACCTTCAATAGCAGTTTCTACATCTTTTACAGCATCAAAACGCTCTTGTATTATTTGACTTCCCATGTTGGAGGTCATGATAATAATAGTGTTTTTAAAATCTGCAATACGACCTTTATTATCTGTTAAATGTCCTTCGTCTAACACTTGTAATAAAATATTAAACGTGTCTGGATGCGCTTTTTCAATTTCGTCTAAAAGCACTACAGAATAAGGTTTACGTCTAACTGCTTCGGTTAGTTGTCCACCTTCATCATAACCAACATATCCTGGAGGCGCACCAACTAATCTGCTTACCGCATGACGCTCTTGGTATTCGCTCATATCTATTCTGGTCATGGCGCTTTCATCATCAAACAGATATTCTGCTAATGCTTTAGCTAACTCTGTTTTACCAACACCAGTTGTACCTAAAAACAAGAAGGTTCCGATTGGTTTTTCTGGGTTTTGTAACCCAGCACGACTACGTCTTACTGCATCACTAACCGCAACAATAGCTTCTTCTTGACCAACCACACGTTTGTGTAATTCTTTTTCAAGGTTTAAAAGCTTTTCGCGATCGCCTTGTAACATTTTAGTAACAGGAATGCCTGTCCATTTAGCAACAACTTCTGCAATATCTTCATAAGTTACCTCTTCTTTGATTAAAGAATTTTCAGACTGGTTATCAGCTAAATCTTTCTGTAATTTTTCTAATGCTTCTTGTGCTTCTTTAATCTTACCATAACGTAACTCGGCAACCTTACCGTAATCTCCATCGCGTTCAGCTTTTTCTGCTTCAAGCTTAAAGTTTTCGATGTCTTGTTTTCTGTTTTGTATGTTGTCTACAACTTCTTTTTCGCTAATCCATTTAGCATTGATCTCGTTGCGTTCTTCTTTTAAATTAGCTAAATCAGATTGTAATGTTTTTAATTTACTTTCGTCTTTTTCACGCTTAATTGCTTCGATTTCAATCTCTAACTGCATCACTTTTCTGTCTAAAACATCAAGTTCTTCTGGTTTTGAGTTGATTTCCATACGCATTTTAGCAGCAGCTTCATCCATTAAGTCAATAGCTTTATCTGGTAAAAATCTGTTGGTAATATAGCGTTGAGATAACTCTACAGCACCAATAATAGCATCATCTTTAATACGTACTTTATGGTGTGTTTCGTATTTTTCTTTAATTCCTCTTAAAATAGAAATGGCACTTTCTGTGTCAGGTTCATTAACCATTACTTTCTGGAAACGACGCTCTAAGGCTTTATCTTTTTCAAAATACTTTTGGTACTCATCTAAAGTGGTTGCTCCAATAGCGCGCAACTCACCACGCGCTAAAGCAGGTTTTAAAATGTTTGCAGCATCCATTGCGCCTTGTCCGCCACCTGCACCAACAAGTGTATGGATTTCGTCAATAAATAGTACAATGTCACCTTCACTTTCTGTTACTTCTTTTATAACTGCTTTTAGGCGTTCTTCAAATTCGCCTTTAAATTTAGCACCTGCAATTAGGGCACCCATGTCTAACGCAAAAATTTGCTTATCCACTAAGTTTTCTGGGACGTCACCATCTACAATTCTGTGCGCTAAACCTTCTGCAATAGCTGTTTTACCAGTTCCAGGCTCTCCAACTAAGATTGGGTTGTTTTTAGTACGACGAGATAAAATTTGAAGGATTCTTCTAATTTCTTCATCACGACCAATAACAGGATCTAGTTTTCCGTCTCTGGCTAATTTGTTTAAATTTTTAGCGTATTTATTAAGGGAGTTGTAGGTTTCCTCTTGACTTTGTGAGGTGACACGATCTCCTTTTCTTAATTCGTCTATTGCTGCTTTTAAACCTTTTTCTGTCACACCTTGGTCTTTTAGCATTTGTGCTATTTTGCTCTTTGATTTAAAGACTGCTAAAATAAAGTGCTCTATGGATACGTAATCGTCATTCATTGCTTTTGCAATAATAGACGCTTCGTTTAATGTTTTACTGGCTTCACGAGACAGCATTAAATCTGCTCCTGTAACTTTAGGAAAACTTTCTAGTTGCTTATCTAATGCTAATTCTAATACATTAAGATTGACATTCAGTTTTTTTAAGATGAATGGTAGTACGTTTTCATCAACCTCAAAAATGGCTTTAAAAAAGTGTTCATTTTCTATTTGTTGATGACCATAACTTTGCGCAATCTGCTGAGCGCGTTGTATGGCTTCTTGCGATTTGATTGTATAATTATCTGGGTTCATATATAGTATGTGTTTTTTAATTTCCGCGTAAGCGAAAACCTTAAGTTTATTATTGTTTACATGTGCTATATTTCAATTACCTTACCAATTGTAAATGTAAGACAAAATGTCGCTTTGGTCTGGTTTTTAGCTGACTTTTAGTCAGTTGATGGTTTCGTTTTATTTCTATGTAAGTTAATCAAAACCTTTCGACATAATCTATGATATGTATCATAAAAATGATATTTTTGTTTAACTTATAGCGTTAATTTGCTAAAAAGAAATTATTATGTTTGGAAAATTATTTGGAGGATCAAAAGCGCCAAAAGAAGAAAAAGTATTACCATGGAAAAATTTAACCGAAGTGTCTCAGTTATCAGAGATAGAGCGTTTATCACTTGGTAAAACACAAGTTATATTTAAGCATTCTACACGATGTGGAATAAGTAGTATGGTTATGAACCAGTTTGTTACTGCGTTTGACGTGGATGCTAATTTAGATTTATATTATCTAGACTTATTAAGCTACAGAGAAGTCTCTAATGAGACTGGTTATAAGTTTCAGGTAATGCACCAAAGTCCACAATTATTAGTGATAAAAAATGGAGTAGTGGTGGCACATGCCAGTCATGGTGCAATAAATGAGATTGATTTAACTAAATTTATTTAAAATTATGAGATATGTATTGCTTTTTATTATCGTGTTAGTCGCTTTTAGTTGCGAAACTGAACAGGAAGACCTCTATGTAGCTTCTAATAATTGGAAAGCGATGCAATGGAATAAACCACTTAGTGACTCGTTAGTTTCTGGGTCAACATATTTATCTGTGTACTCCCAAATATATAGTGTTACAGAGCATAAACGCCATGATTTGACTGCAACTGTTAGTATTAGAAATATTAATAAAAAGGATACTATTTTTATAAAAGAAGCGGATTTTTACAATACAAAAGGGGATTTAGTTAAAGTGTATTTTACCGAAACGATTTATGTAAATCCGATGCAAACTATTGAAATTGTTATTAATGAAAGAGATATAGAAGGTGGTACAGGTGCTAATTTTGTTTTTGATTGGTTAGCGTCTAAAGATGCAAAACCGCCTTATTTTGAAGCAGTGATGATCTCTACCTCAGGACAACAAGGTTTGTCTTTTACAACTAAAGGTGTTGAAATCGAGTAAAAAATATGAAAGACATTTTAACAACTATATTATTTTTAATTGCTGTAATTGATCCATTAGGATCAGTACCTGTTTATTTAGAAGCTACCAAAAATTTTGATAAAAAATATAAAAAACGTGTGGCCATCAGAGCTAGTATTGTTGCGTTTTTTGTACTTCTGTTTTTTATGGTTATTGGTCAATTTATTTTAGAAGGTATGCAAGTAACTTTAGATGCGTTTCAGATTTCTGGAGGTGTAATCTTATTTTTGTTTGCATTGACAATGATTTTTGGAGATGGTAAACCAGAAACCGAAAAACACTTAATTAAAGATTATAAACACGTCACTATTTTTCCTGTAGCTATACCTTCCATAGCGTCTCCAGGAGCCATAATGGCTGTGGTTTTAATGACCGATAATCATGTTTATACAATAGAGCAGCAAACCATTACTATTTTATTAGTTTTAGTTGTTGTTGCAATTACATCGCTATTACTTTTAGCAGCAAATGTTGTGCAAGAAAAGGTTGGTGAGTATGGTATTACCGTAATTAGTAAAATTATGGGATTAATATTAGCCTCATATGCAGTACAAAGTATATTGAGTGGCTTAAAAGATTTTTTTGCTTAACTATTATTTAATTGGCTTCTGTTATTATTTGGGAGTTTATATGTTTGTTGTGCATAATATGAAAAGACTAACATTTATAATATTAATTCTGACGATGATTTCCTGTAATTATGGGAAAAACGGAATTACAGCGGAAATCAAAAACTCTTCCGACAAATCTATTCGGAATGTAGTTTTCTTATCTGACAAAAACACAAAATTGGAATTTGAAAAAATTGAACCGAACGAAACCGTTGAGAAATTTCTCGATATGACAAAAAATCAAAAAGGAGATGGAGCTTACGGATTAAGTTTTAAACGTGAAAATGGACAAAAAGAATATAGAGGTGGAGGATATTATACGAATGGAGGTTCAATGGACAGAAAAGTCGAATGCGAAATAAAAAATGACACAATTATAATGAAATTCAGCGGAATTGGATATTAAATAAAAATACTATGCACAACACCGTGTATAATTAATTGCTTGTTTTAAGCCTGCTTACGAACATTCCTGCGGAATATTCTATCTGTGATTTATTTGCTAACTTAGTGCCTAAATCACGCAACTAACCATACACAATTACGTTACCTAACATTACGAAATGCAACAAAAATTGATAATACAAGTCGTAATTGGATATATGTATAAAGTCTTGAAAAATAATCTTGACACTTCTGATTTTAAAAATGAATTTGCAGCAATAAGACACGGTGACTATTTTGATTTCATTAAATTAATCGGAAAACAAATTGATTTTATAGTAGTCTATAATAGCGGTTTAATTAATAATGATGTAAACATTAAAAAAGATGATATTGATTATGTTGGATTAATTAAATCTGGTGAATCATTAATAGAATTTTATAAAAAATGTTATTTAAAATTTGGAGATATAAATGATACTGATTTACCTGATTTGTATTTTGAAAAAGCAATAAAATTTGAACTTGGTTTACGAATGCATTTAAATAATAAAAGATTAAAAAAGGAAAGAAAAACACTTGAAAATGTAATAAATGAGCTTTCTATATTAAAAAGATTAACAGATTTAGAAACTGAAAAATTACACAAAGGGAGAAAATTCTTGAATTTTATAAAGAGACCTGAAAAATTGAAATCTGATTGGAAAACTGTTTCATCTGATTTTGACAATGCGTACTCAATATTGATAGATAAAGGTTTAACGATTGAATAATATACGTTAGGTAACAACGCACATAATTTATTGCTAGTTCTAGCCTACTTACGAAAATTCTCGCGGATTTTCTATTTGGTTTTTATTTGCCAAATTACTTGCTTAACCAAGTAACAAACCATATATAATCACGATGGCACACATTTGACAAGCAACACCAATCAATATATTTAACCACTAGTAAGCTTTCCAGAAACAGAAATAAAAAATAAATTTGCATTATGGAAGAAAAATTTCATTCACTAAGACAACATTTTGAAGAGTTATTTGCATTGACAGATGATGAATGGAATTTTGTTCAATCGCATTTTGAGTATAAAAGTCTTAAAAAACATCAGTTTTTAATTCAAGCAGGCCAAGCTGTGGATTTTGAATATTGGATTATTAAAGGCTTGGTAAAAGCGTATTCCATAGACGATAAAGGGAAAGAACACATTCTTCAATTTGCTATGGAAAATTATTGGGTGAGTGACCATTGTGCTTTTCAGCATCAAGAACCAGGGACTATTTTTGTAGATTGCCTTGAAGATTCCGATTTTTTCTGTTTGTCTTTAGAAAACAGAGAGAAAATTTGCTTAGAAGTCCCAGCAGTTGCCAACTTCTTCAGAATTAAATCTAACAACGGTTATATTAATTTACAGCAAAGAATCCTTTCTTTACTAACAATGACAGCAGAAAGCAGGTACGAATACCTGTTAAATAAACTTCCAAAATTAATACAACGCGTTCCTAAAAAATTAATCGCTTCTTATTTAGGTGTATCCAGAGAGACTTTGAGTCGTTTTAACAGCTAAAAGTGACCTAAATCACTTTTCAATATTGATATACATCACATTAAAACCGTGATGTATGTCCTCGCACACATCTTGGTTTTCATAGAATTTT
>TARA_R110000751_G_scaffold76247_1_pt1 | contig 50507 bp, 62 predicted proteins | sample TARA_R110000751 | Tara Oceans TARA_R110000751 (sample SAMEA4398001) | marine metagenome | biome: Polar Biome; feature: [MES] marine water layer (ENVO:01000295) within the mesopelagic zone...; material: water (ENVO:00002006), including particulate matter (ENVO:01000060) such as...... | reverse complement strand
CCCGTCTCTTTGAGCGGTGATTACACCGGCATTATTGTAATAAATCTTACAATATTCCAGCATTTTTTTGAAATTTCGCTTTTTTTGTACAATTTATTACAATTAATCAAAATTGCACCGTCGCAGATCGCACGATCAAGGCGGTGGCAGGCAGGCATTACCGTTGAATGCCTGCCTGCACAGCCCTTACCCTGGTCAATAACCAGAACCAGAATTAGCTGTAGCGATAAGGTGCGCCGGCCTTTTCCATCGTGTCGGCATATTGCTTGAGAATTTCGACAACCTTGGCGCACCGCGGGCTGGTTTTGGCAATTTCATCCCAGAATTTATGCGCCTCGGCTTCGACCTGTTTCCATTCGGCATCGGGGATCGAAGTCAGCTTCATTTTTGTCCCCTGGGTGCGCAATTTGGCTTCCCCGGCCCAGTACCAATACAAACGATGATAATGGGAACTGTCCATACAGGCCCGGAAAAGCTCTTTCAGATGGTCGGGCAATTCGTTCCAGCGTTCTTCATTGGCGAAATACGACCCGCACCATGCCCCGGAGATATTGTTGGTCAGGAAATAGTTGGTCACATCGGCCCAACCCACCGTGTAATCCTCGGTGATGCCAGACCAGGCAATCCCGTCAAGCTCGCCGGTTTGAACCGCAACTTCCACATCTTCCCATGGCAAGGTGACCGGAACCACACCAAAGCGTGACAAAAATTTACCCGCTGTCGGGAAAGTAAAGATACGTTTGCCTTTAAGGTCGGCAAGGCTTGTGATCGGTGCCACCGTGGCAAAGTTGCAGGGGTCCCACGACCCGGCCGACAGCCATTTCACACCTTCAACTTCGCTATAGGCCTCTTCCCAGATTTTATCGAGACCATATTCGTAAAACAGGGTCGGAACATCCAGGCTATAGCGCGATGCAAACGGGAAATAACCGCCAAAAACCGACACATCAACCGGTGCTGCAATCGAGTCATCATCGGACTGCACGGCATCAATGGTGCCACGCTGCATGGCACGGAAAAGCTCGCCCGTCGGCACCAGTTGGTCGGCATGGTAAAGTTCGATTTCCATTTCGCCATTGGCGATTTTGTTAAACCGGTCAATCGACGGTTTAATCACATGTTCCGCCAGCGCCGGGCCGGCATAGGTTTGCAAACGCCAGGTAATTTTGGCGTTTGCCGCTTTGACATAAGGGGCGGCAAATGCTGTTGTCCCGGCTGCGGCGGTCGCCAGCCCTGCTTTTTTGAAAAATTCGCGTCTTGAAGTCATTTTTTATCTCCCTGATCACTAAACAGGCGGGATTTTCCCGCAATTTTGTCTCGCCAGACCGGCGAAACCCTCCCTCTCCGTTTCTCAAGTATCGGTCCCCCGGATGGTTTCTGTTTGTTGGACCTGCGTTCCGGTTGCAACGAAACGCAGGTCAATAGCGCGCCAGATGGCAATCAGTGACCATATTGGACACCGGGCAACCACAAGGCGATCTGCGGAAACGCCATCACAAGGACCAGGGCCAAAACCATGATCAGCACAAACGGCGTAATGGATTGATAAATGTCTTTAAGGGTGACTTCGGGCGGGGCCATGGCCCGCATCAAAAACAGGTTGTAGCCAAAGGGCGGCGTCATATAAGCAATCTGGCAGGTTATGGTATAAAGCACGCCGTACCACACCAGATCAAAACCAAGATGCCCGACCAGCGGCACATAGAGCGGCGCCACAATCACCAGCATCGCGGTATCATCGAGGAACATGCCCATCACGATAAACGACACCTGCATCAGGATCAGAATTTGCCAGGGGCCCCAGCCCATTTTATCGACAAATAAATTCTCGATCGCGCGCACTGCCCCAAGCCCGTCAAACACCGCCCCAAAACACAGGGCCGCAAGAATGATCCACATAAACATGCAGGTAATGGACAGGGTTTTGCGCAGGGTTTCTTCCATCACATGCGATGTCAGGCGCCGCTTGAATATGGCAGCAAGCGTTGCCGCCAACGCCCCCACAGCCGAGCTTTCAACCAGCGAGGTATAGCCCATCAAAAACAGACCGGTCATGCAAAAGAAAATGAAAAGCGGGATCAAACCGGCTTTTAACAGGCTGATCTTGTCCGACCAGCTAACCGCCGCCCGTTCTTCAACGCTAAGCGCCGGTCCCATTTCCGGTTTCAGCCAGCACCGCACGACAATATAAAGAACAAACAACCCAGCCATCATCAGGCCGGGAAAAACACCCGCCAGCCAAAGCTGCCCAACGGGCTGGCGCGCAATCATGCCATAAAGCACCAGAACCACGCTGGGCGGCACCAGAATACCCAGCGAACTGCCCGCCTGAATAACCCCTGTGACCATGATTTTATCATAGCCGCGCCGCAACAGTTCGGGCATGGCGATACTGGCCCCGATGGCCATACCGGCAACGCTTAACCCGTTCATTGCCGAAATTGCCACCATCAAAACGATTGTGCCAATTGCCAGGCCGCCGCGCACCGGCCCCATCCAGACATGGAACATGCGGTACAAATCATCGGCAATGCCCGATTCAGACAGCATATAGCCCATATAAATAAACAGCGGCAGGGTCAGAAGCGGATACCACTTCATCAGTTTCATTGCCGCACTAAAGGCCATTTCAGACCCGCCATCGCCCCAAAGTGCAAGCGAAAAAACCACGGCAACAACACCAATCGCGCCAAAAACGCGCTTGCCAGTCAATAACAGCAGCATCATTGATGCAAACATCAACAAGGCAATCATTTCATAACTCATTCCAAAACCTCCCCGCGAATACGGGCAAGATCCCGAAAGAATGTCGCAATTGCCTGAAGCAGCATCAAAAACACGCCAAACGTCATGATCATCTTGATCGGTGCCATCGGCGGCGACCAACTGGAATAACTGGTTTCGTTATATTGCAGCGCATAAGAGGTAGAGGAAATGCCGCCATAAAGCAGAAAGGCCAGATAAAAAACCAGCAGCAAAATGGTGAAGCAATCCACAATGGCCTGGGTCTTTGGCTTCCACGATCCGTAAAACAGATCCATGCGCACATGGCTATCTAGCTGCATGGAATAGCCACCGCCCAAAAGAAAATAGGCGACCATTAAAAACTGTGCCGTTTCCAGCGTCCAAAGGGCTGGAAACAGAAAAACCTTGGTAAATGACGAATATAAAAGAACCGCCAGCATCGCAAAAATCAGATACATGGCAAACCGCCCGATAATGCGGTTTATCCGGTCCACCCACCGGACATAGACTTTAATCACTTCAGGCATCTTTATTATCCCATCCCCCGATGTCTTGGTCTCTATGCGCGGGCCAGTTCTGTTAAAACCGGCACATCTGATTTTATATCCAGGCAGACCAAACGCGGTGTCGTACCCGCAACACCGCAAAAACTACCTTGCGTTGCAGACCAGGTTATTTGACGATGAAAAAAGCCATAAAGCACCCGTCACCAAGGCAGCATACCTTGATGTGGACCGATAAGAATGATGCAGAAAAAAAGCATCTGCTTGCTGGCAAAATCCCATATGACGTCAACCCCTGCATTGCCGAAACAATGGACGTTACGTTTATGCCGCCTCCCAGGCGATCAACTGCCAATTCAGGCAGCCATTTTTAATTCGCGCCACCTTTGATGGCATAGGGCATGTTTGCCTCTATGTAATGGACGTTACATGAAGTGGTTTTAAATGACAAGATTGTTAGTTGATGTAAAATTCATTACAATTCCATCCAAGGTGATGTGACAAATTCTGCAAGATCGACTATAGGAGGCGTCCCACCGGAAGAAACCTTCGCCAAAATTTCCAATTTCCAGCCCCATCACACGGGAACCAACGATTTGGATGCCACGGAAAAAACCACCCGCCCCAGTGTTGCCGAACTGATTACGCAAAAGGCAGATGCCCTAACCGCGTCTGAACGTAAACTTGCACAGGCATTGCTAAGCCATTACCCCATGGCGGGCCTTGAAACCGTTGCCACCTTTGCCGAACGTTGCGGGGTGTCGGCACCGACGGTTTTGCGGTTTGCAGGCAAACTTGGGTTCGAAAGCTATCCTGAAATGCAATCGCGGTTGCGCGGCGAGCTGGAAGCCCGGTTGCAATCTCCGCTCACGCGCAGCGCCCTGCCCCGCGCGGCTGTCGCGGCCAGCGGCCATCCGATGGGTGAATTGCTCCATCACATGACCGATGCGATCACATCTAACATCCGCTCATCGCTTTCAAACATCGCCCCAACCGAACTGGAGGGGGCTGTAAACCTGCTGGCGGACAGAAAACGGGCAGTTTATGTGCTGGGCGGGCGGTTTTCATCGGCCCTGGCGGTTTATGCCTACGAACATTTGCGGTCCATGCGCGGCAATGTGCGCCGGGTTTCAGGGCAAAACACCAAATGGACCGAGGATTTGCTAGATATTGGCAAACGCGATGTCCTGCTGGTTTTTGATGTGCGCCGTTATCAGCACGATGTGATCACCTTTGCCGAAACAGCATCGAACCAGGGTGCCAAGGTTATTTTATTTACCGATCAGTGGCTCAGCCCGATTGCCCGGTTCGCCCGGCATGTTTTCCCGGTCAGAATCGAAACCGCAACCACCTGGGACAGTGCAGCGGCAAGCATGGCCCTGCTTGAAACCCTGCTTGAAGGAGTTGGCCGCGCCGACCCCGACCATGTCCGTGACCGGATCGAACATCTGGAAAGACTACGCCGTCGCCCGCCTGGCGGATAATGAACCACAAAGGCACACGGCCCTCACCAGCTATTTAAGGGCGGTGACGCACAAATTATTGAAACAACACGCCAGCCAAGCTAGCTTGGCCCCTTGTTTAATCCATTGCGGAGACACCCCCATGCATCCCTTCTTCATTTTCGTGAAATGCGAACTTGGCAAAGCCTATGACGTTGCCGCCGCACTGGTGGAAGAGGTCGAAGGTGTTTCCGAAGTTTATTCGATTTCCGGCCCGTTTGAATTGCTGGTCAAAGTCTATATCGAAGACGGACAGGATATTGGCCGCTATGTGAACGAAAAGATTCACGCCCTACCCAATATCAAAGACACCCAGACCATCATCACCTTTAACGCGTTTAGTTAAACTCAGCCAAACGGCGTTACACGACAAGGTCTTGTTCCAAGGCAGCATTTCGATGCTGCCTTTTTATTTGCTGATTCATTCCCGAATGATGCAGATCGCAACGAATCTCTCCAGCCGCCAGCCGTGCGCCACTCAATAAAATGCCGGGACCAAACATTTAGAACCTTAAAATTCAATCACCACGGAAGGCGCATTGCGTCGTGCCTCGCCATGGTACACAGCTTCGATATTGTTTCCATCGGGGTCGAGCACAAAAGCGGCATAATATCCGGGGTGATAGGTCCGCTCTCCTGGTGCCCCATTATCTCGCCCGCCATGGGCCAGCGCTACGCGATAGAAAGTATCCACTGTCGCCCGGTCCTTGGCTTGAAAGGCCAGGTGATGGCGTCCTGTCAGTGCACCTCGTGCCGCCGGGCTTTCTGCCGAAGACACGACGAGTTCATCAGCCCAGAAATATCCGTCGGTCGTGCCGACGATGGGAATCTCCAACACGGCCAACGCCGCCGTATAGAAGTCCTGGCTAGCCTCTAGATCGCGCACTACGAGCTGGATGTGGTCAATGAGCCGACCACGATACAGTTGGGTGATTTCCATGTTGGTTCTCCCCGCAAAATGGGCTTGTGAAGTTTTTCTTAAGCGGCGATGTGAATAATAACAGGCAAACTTCTGCAACATGCAACACTCCACCGTGAGAGTTCGCTGTGGCAAACATTCCAGCATTCAAGAATAAATACTGCAATCGGCGGCAAATGGCCGACAAGGAGGGATTAAGCCCCCGGCTTACTGAAAAAAATATACGATATTTCAATTATTTATGCAAAATCAAACCGGCAGCGTGTCCCGAATTGTGTACCAAAATCGAGGACAAACCGTATTTCAACCCGGCGACACCGGTCGACCAAAATAGATAGGCCACGTATAAGACGTTGATTTCAGGTATTAAAACGAAAAAGACCCCCGTTAAGGGAGCCTTTATCACTGGCGGGCAAGGAGGGATTAGGGGGCATAACTTGCCGAAAAATTATTTGTTTTATTTCAATATATTAATCTAAATCGAACCACTCAACGTGTACCAAAATGTGTACCAAACCGTGTACCAGACTGAAAACAGATTGACGGCAATCTCGCCCTGCTTTAGGAAAGAACAAAACAGGAACATTTGAGGCAGACCAATGGCCGATAACCTCAATTACAAATGGGACGATATTACAGACCTGCACGGGTTTGCGATGAATGACGACCACTGCAACATCAGCTGCATTCATTGCGGATATTCAGCCAAGCTATATTTTGGGCCGCTGTTGATCAAGCACGGCCCCACCTTCAAAATGGGGCCGTATCTTAAAAACCTGCGCTGTTCGCAATGTAACGACCGGGGTGCAACCCCGCGTACCAGTTCTCATTACTACAACCGTGAGAAAGCCCCGTTTTTCTGCCCGATCAGCCATAAATCAATTTATGACTGCCTCAAAGGTGCTTGCAAAAAGGGATGCACCCGCCCAGCCCTGCCAGAAATGGGCGAGTTTCAAAAATGATCAGTCCTTATTGACCAATTCCCGAACCGCAGCCAGTTTGCCCTTGCAATCGTCGTGTGCCGATAACAGCCCGACGATATAACGCCCCACCTTTTGATCAGTTACAGGGGTATCAGGAACAGCAGGACGTACATCACAGGTCAGCAAGGCCGCAGGGATATTCGGCTTTACAAATTCAGTCCGCGTCACCACTTGCGGTGTCGCTGCGCAAGCGGTCAAAAACCCCGCGCACAGCAGGCCCCACGCAGCCATCAACCGGTGCATCATTTACCCCCTTTAACAGTTCTGAAAACTTGGTTTCCGCCTGCTTGCGCCGCCGCTGTTCGCGTAATATCGCCGCATCTGCCGCCGCACGATCCGCCTGCATACGTTCAATGGTTTTCAGGTTCGCGGCATTGGCGTCGACCAAAACCTGATAACGCGCCTGTGCTGCATCGGCACGGGCATTAGCAAGCCGGACCTGATAGGACCATAAAAAACCAGCGACAAGGAGAACCCCGCCGCCGATCAGAAACCAACGCCCGTTCGCCATCACAAACCGCGCTGCCGTGATAAACCCCATCGTCACCAGCCCTTTTTCATTTTGTCGAACCAGCCCCAGATGCTGGTGACATAGTTGATTGTTTCCCTGCTATGCCGCCCCGTCACATCTGGCAAACAGGCAACAATGCGATCATAAAGCACCGCCCCATTGCATTTGCGTTGGGCGGTAAGCAAATGCCCCAACCCGGCATTGTAACTGGCAAGCGCCAGACTATGCCGATCCCATTCCGGGCGCGGGCTTGACCACTCCGCCCGCAGCTTGCCCATATAAAAAGCTGCCGCCTCAATAGAGAGACGCGGCACAAAAGCCGATGCATCTGGCGGCAATTTGGCAGGACCAATAACCCCCGCCCAGGTGCCGGACATAAACTGACACAGCCCCATCGCCCCGACCGGCGAAACAGCATCTGGCACAAGACGGCTTTCCTGCCAGCACTGCGCTTTTAAAATGCGCCAATCCACCCCCGGCATGTACCACCCGGCAGCTTGGCGAAATTTCAGGTCATACCGCGAAGGTAATGGCGATTGCGAATAGGAAACAGACGGCCAGAATGCGGCAACCAAGATAAATCCCAACAGCATGATCGTTTTTTTCATCACTCACCCACCGTTTGAAATTGAAACCAGTTGCCCAGTCCAGCAATCGCAGCACCGCCCAGGCACAAAAAAAGGCCGCCGAAGCGACCAACAAACGGGATAGAAACCCCGAGCCGATAACAGCCAACATTATAATCGCTCCATAAACAGACATAAAAAAAACGCCAGCCCAAAAGACTGACGACAACCAAAACACCCGGCCAATAGCCAAACAGGCGTTATTCTTTCGGCGCTTGCCTTGCTACATAGGTTTGCAATATCCGGTCCACCAACGCCTCGGCCCCACGCGGCCCCAGCCATCCGCAAATGCCGATCACGGCAAGAGACTGATCGCCGTCCAGTGTCAAATATGCCGCGATGCCAGCCCCGACGATGGCGCTAAACGCGGCCGTTGGCACCTCCCACAAAAGTTCCCACGACCAAAACCGGCGCTGCCCCAACCGTACAAGCCGCTGGTGCCACAATAACCGCGCCACCATCGCAATACCCAGTGCCCCACCCCAACCGCGCACGGCGGAAATCCAGTCTTGCCCGACATCAGGCGGCAATTGATTCATTCCATCCACCCTCAAAAAAGCACCGCACTTTAACTAAAAAACCCGCATATAAACCGCAACGCCACGCGATCTCGGCCGGTTTTCACCCGCAGTGGGCACGATAAGAGATGCGTCTAACTGCCAGTAAGGGACAGTCGATGCCGCTTGATTGTTAAGGACAGCCTTTGAACCCGCAGATATTTTGAATGCGCCGGTTGGGGGATACCCTGCATCGCTCTTCCACGCGCCATCCCCATACACATTCCGAATGGCATCATCCAGCACTTCACCGGGATCGCCAGGACGGACAAACCTCTTTTCCGTCTCAATCAAATGGACTGTCCGACCATTCAGGGGGCTCCCTGAAACGCTAATAATTGCAGTGGCAGTAACTCCCGACGCATCACCAACAGCAGGGTCATAGGCACCTGCGTCAACCACGTTTTGCCCCGTCAATTTACCCTCATTATATTCTCCGGCTCCGGTCAAATCGGCGCAAAGCCGGATAAAATTCGCCGATTGCGGCTGGCTTGACCCCGTTAACTCCAGGCTTACAAACTGGAGTCCACCGACCGGAACACCCGCGATGTTCATGATTTGCGTGGACAATTCGACATCGCCGCTAATATCATTTCGACGTAACAAGGCGCTGGACAAATCCCCATGATCAATCCACGCCGTATTCGCTGCATTGCGCTGTTTCAAATGCCCGGTATTTGAATCTGCCCACCACATAAACGGGTATGTTGGCGACGGGGCTGTATCACCGGAATTATTGGTAACCAGCGCCGCCAACGCCGCATTAATATCGCCACGTACCGCAATACCGGTATTGTTGGCGATTTGCATGTCATGCTGTGCCATTTACCACCCCCGTTTTTTTGCAGTTGTCGTCATCCAGTTCGTCAAAGACGCTGGCACAACTGGCACAATGCCCCCGTCAATCAGGGCTTTTGCCAGATCATACAGCGCCTTTTCCGCGCTGGGGATTTGCCCTTCAATCGGCATAAACCGCGCTTCCCCGGCTTGCCATTTATAGGCCCCCACCTTCAAATCAATATCGGCGGACACAATCACCCGGCCATCGGCCTCACTTTCCGGTATGGCTTCAACCCCCAGAAAAACATCGTTGTCATCCAGTACCGCCACCGTGACGGTGGCAGTATTTTCAGTCTCACTCATTTGAAAAACCTCACATCAACGCATCGGCGCGGACCCGCACCTGTTCAACATCAACATTGTAGGATTGATCTGATACCGTCAGGCGCGTTTCAAACTGGCACCCCCGGCAATAAACCTCGGCACTGTCCAGCCGTTGCCAGGCGGACCATTCCGCGCCACCATCCGCCGGGTTATCTGGCGTGGTGCGATACCAGACCACGGCATCACCTTCTGCCGAAACTTCGCTGTCCCAGCTTGTCCAGCTATCGACCATACCAGACCGCTGATCAACGGCATCAATCACCGACACCACCGACAGATCAACAATCGCAGTCAACCGGCGGCGTACCATATCGCCAAAATCAAACCCGCTGGCATGGCGATAAGACCCGTTGGAAAGAATACCGCCCATCGCATCGAAATTGGCGATATCGTCAAAATCAGGAACATCATCAATCACGCCCGCGCCAGACAACCGCAACCCGCCATCCTCCACCCCGGACCCGTCAAATTCCCCGGCCCAAAACGGGCCTTCTGAAAGTTCCGAAATATTGGCAAAGGGCAACACGGTTGCCCCGTCCGTCGCCACCCATGTGGCATCCGAAACCGTGCCGCTGCTATCAATGAATTGCAGCAAATAGCAACCGGGCTTAAGCGGCAAAACCGCCATTGTGTCACTACCCGAAAGCACATCTCCAATACTGCTACTTTGCGAAATTACAGGGTCGGTAACGGCGGGGCTCCACCGGAACCGGCATTTACCCCCTTGCAACACGTCAAGGTCCGTTGATCGATCCCAACGCAGCAGGGCATAGCCCCCGGTGGTTGAAATCGTTAACCCCGTCGGGGCCGATGGCACCCCGGCCAGCCCGTAAATCTCCTTGCGAATTTGGGCGCTTTCGCTATCCGCCCCAACCCGGTTGACGGCATAAACGCGAAAGTCATAAACACCAGGCGCAAAGTCAAACACCTCCACCACCGGCGAAATGCTGATCGGTAAATCCGTCCAGTCCAGAACCCCCAGTTCCCGATAGGAAAACTGGTAAGATGTTACCATCGCATCGGGTGACGCCCCGGCAGTTAACACCGCCTTGGCCTTCACCCCTGATCCGTCACGGGTGGAATATAAAACCTCGCTGACATCAAGCCCGTTGGGCGGCTCCACATCGCCCATACCGGGCAAGGTGCTGGCCGCATTGGCCGCAACAATCACTTCCTCATCAACATCCCAGTCATAGGTTTGCGGGCTGGTTTCGCGCAAGGTCAGGTCCACCCCGAAATAAGGCACATCCCCATCATCACGCACCGCCAAATTCCAGCGAATCACTTCAAACGGTTTTTCAACCCACCCCCACGAGGCGCGGTTAAATTTGACCACGTCGCCCACAGTCACCTGAAAGGCAAACAGGTTGCATTTCAGGTCTACCTGCACTTGCTGGCGGTTTTTCAACAGGGCTATTTTCTGCAATCGCTGCCCGGCGGACACACTATCGGTAAACAGAAATTCCCGATCTACGGCAATTTCCTGCCCACCATCTTCTTCAATGAACACTTGCGATTTAAGCACCGGCAAATCGGTCGGCTGCCACAAAGTTTTGGCACTGGCATAAACCCCGCGCACCACGTTAAACGTGTCGCGTTTGGACTGTCTGGCCTGCACCGATATCGCCCCGGTTAACCAGCTTTCATCAATCGTAAGGGTTGGCGACCGATAGGCCCCGGCCAGTATCTTCCACTTGCCCCCGGCATTCACCACAAGCCCCGCACCGGGATTGATCAGTTCTTTCAGGTTATCACCAACCGGATTGTCGGTATCGATCACGCCATTGACGACATAGCGTTTTTCCGTGCCGCCATCAGCAAGGGGAATATCTTCATCGCTGATATTGGCCGACGCGATCAGATCGTCGGTATCAACATCGTCCCAGTCGGCATCAATACCAAGCGGGATCGCGATATAGTCGGCAACGCACAAACCCCAATTATTGCTATAGCCCCGCTCGCCCGTGCGCGGGTCCAAAATATCGTTCTTGCCTTTGACAATGCATTTGATCTGGGGAATCCCGCCTGCATATTTGTTATTGTCCCAACGCAACCGCGCATACAGCTTGGCACATCCTGCTTGCCGGTGTGTCGCTGTCCATTCGGAATGATAAGACCGCATCGCCGCAAGCAAAGCGGCATCGCCGGCATCCGTTCCGTCTCCCTTCCAGAACGTTGCATACCCCTGATATTTGCCTTGTGCTTCGCCCGCCCCGCCACCGGACAAAACCACCGTATCGCCGAAATAAATATCCCCGATTTCTTCAACCGGATGGCCCGCCAGCGTGATTAGAATATGCAAATACCGTTTGTTATCGGTTACCGCCAAATAGGTAATCGGCCCGGAAACAATCGTTTCCCCATAGATAATCCTGCGCGATGTAATCGGCTGTCGCACCATCCGCGTCGAACTGCCAAGGCTGGATAAATCCCCCGCGCTCGCCTTGGGTTTCTTGGCAAAGATCATCGCCCCGGCATAGGAAATTACAGCACCGACGACGGCACCGGCAATCGCCGCGACCCAGCCCGCGACGAACGCCGCAGCCGCCGCCTGCGCTGCCGATGCCGCCGCCGCCGCTGCAACCGCAATTGCTACCTGTGGCATGTTTCAAACCCTCCAGGCACGCAGCCCATCTTTCAACGGCACATACACAAGGCCCGCCTTGCCCTGCACCGCCCACGCTTTTCCCATGCACACGGCCAGCGCCGGGCCATCATCACTGTTCACCAGCCCGCAATCACCCCGGCGCGCAAACAGGGGCGGCACATCGCCAAACCCGCAGGCAGCAAAAGCCGTGGCGACAGTTTTTTCCACCCCACCCCCGGCATAATCACGCATCACACGAATGGCACCGGCCCGGTCATGGCACAGCCCGCGCAACCCATCGGCGGGGTCAATGCCGGTGATCGCCAAAACCGCGTCACAGGCGGTTAAACAACAGTCAGATTGCCCCCACAAAAAAGGCCGCGTTCCCGCGACCTTGTGCCAACCCTCCAACAACATTTCCCAATGCGGCAATCGCTGCGCAGCCTTGTTATCCATCAAAATTACCCCAGCCCTTGCCCCCACGAAATTTCCATTTCCTGCAAGCGCGTGACAAATTCAAACCCTGAATCGCCGGGGTACTCTGCTTTCTGGTCCTGATCGGTATAGCGCCGCGTCCGCGCGCGTTCCAAATCCACCAGCGCATTTTCCGCCGTCAAACCAATGACGCAACTTGCGGCATCATCGGTAATAACCGGCACATCGGTTTTGCCGGAAAACACCTGTAAAGGATCACCCACCAAAGCCCCGTCATCACCCATCGCCGCGATCAGAATTTGCGCTGGCAGCCCTTGGCGGATTTGACGCAAAGCCATGTCAACCAGTTCCGGCGAAACCCCCGACAGGGAAAACGTCACACCGTTGGCCTGCACATCGGCGGTTTCGGTAATCTCTGACACGCCAAGAAAATCCCCGCCCCCCAGCCATTCTTCCCCGGCATAAGCAAGGCTACCGATACCCGACCACATCCGCACATCACCTTGCGCCGTACCAATTCGACACAATACCAGCGGGCTAAGACTGGATGCCGTAAACTGCCCCGCCAGGTCCGCATTAATATCTCGCGTCATGCCAAAACCTCGACCGCACTAAAAGTTATATTTTCCACCCCGGTCCGAACACTTTCCATTTCAGGAATATTGCCCGAAACATAAAAAACCGATTGCGGTGTTTCTATTTCAATGGGTGCAAGGGTGGCGGGCGAAGCCGTCAAACGCGGCCATAGCAAAAGCATTGCCTTACCATCTTCGTCACTATCCGCATCTACCAGCACCCGATACATCCGCGATGAGGCTTCCGACCCAAGGCCGATATAATCGCCGGCCTTCAAAATGCCTGTCACGCCCGCCGTCCAACCCGATGTTTCCAAAGCCGCACCAAGCTGCCCGGCCCCGTCCACAACGGGTGATCCGGTGGCAACCCCACGCGGCCCGAAATAATCTTTCGGCCCCATCAGAAAATTACCTTCTGACCCATTCAACGACAAAAAAAACGCCGCCCATTCTGCCGCGTGCGCGCGATTGCGCAGCTTGGGCAGCGTGATATCCGCCGCCCAAGCCTGCCCTTGAAACACTTGCACCTGACTTTGAAAAGTAAACGGGCTTCGCGTGCGCGCAACAGCAGTTTGGTTTTTCCAGCGGATCGACTGCACACCGGGGCGGGCAGGAAGCGTCAAAGGATAAGTGATCATATGCGCGAATCCCCCCTTCGCTTTTGCAAATCCCGAACCGTGCCAACCGACTGTTTAACCGACTGATCAATAATCGCCTTGATCTCGCTTGCCGATAATGTCGAGTTTCGCGCATCAACCTGAAACATGGGCGCATACGTAAATTTCTCACCCGCGCTCTGATTGCTTGCACTTCCGCCCGTCGCCATTTGTGCCAACGATTTCAAACTGGTTGCCGTGTTTTGTTGCTGCACCTTGGTTAAAACCCGTTCATCATCCAGCGCAATAATCGCCCGTTCGTTATGGGCAAGCCCAACATTGCCGCCCTCATGCAGGCGCGGTACGCCGTCAAACGCCGCAGCGCCAACCGTGCGACTGCGACCGCCCCGGCCAATATTGCCACCGTCATGGTAAATCCCGGCGGTATAGCTGGTGCCAAAATCGGCCGATCCGGACAGCCCGTTTGACGCAGACGATGAAACACCGCTTGATCCACCAAACAGGCCCGAACCGATAGAAGAAAACAGCCCGCCCCAGTTAAACCCCGACACGGCATTTTCTAACGGCTTGGTCACAGCCATACGCAAAATAATCCGCGCAATATCCTGATCAAGGGCTTTCAAAATATCGCTGAATTTTTTCCCGCTAATCACAGCATCCTCAAATGACCGGCTGATCACACTGCCAAAATCCCGCGAAAACTGCCTTGCATCGCGCGCCGCCTCGGCTGTTGCTTCTTCCGCCTTGCGCAGCTGTTCCAGGTCCTCAACCTGTTTGCTGATCTGGTCACGCTGCTTTTCCGACAGCGCAATACCCCCTTCGCGCGCGATGGCCTCGGCTTCCAAAATGGCACGCAGCTTTTTGCGCTCTATCCCTTGCACCTGCAATAACCGTGTTTCCTGCGCAAGCGCTGCAATGCTGGCATCAATTTTGCCACGCGCCTCGTCCTCAGCCTTTGCCTTGTCATTCAATTCGGCAAGGGCCTGTTGCGCATCGTAATAGGCACCGGCAAGGTCACTTATTTTTCCCGCTTGCGCATCATTTGCCTTAATTCCGGCTTCCTGCAAGGCATTAAAAATCGCCTGTTCGCGGGATGTACGGGTAAGCTGGTCTTGCTGAAATTTCAGCTTTTCAATCACCTTGGCAATTTTATCAGCCTGGTCTGTGTCGCCACCTGACCCGCCACCACCGTCGCTGCTACCAGGTGTCACAAAGCTTTTTTCATCATTCAGCTTTGCCAGCGTTTGCTTTAAATCCTCCACCTGCTTGTCGGCTATTTCGATCTGGCTTTCCAGCATGATTTCACGGGCCTGCGACCCAACAGGCCCGCCTAAAATACCGTTGCCAGACCGCGTATTGCGCGCTTGCACCAGCTTTAATTCAGCCTTCGCCTGTTCACCCGTCGCAATCGCGGCCGCCAACCGTTCCCTGGCTTCCGTCCGCGCATTCTCTGCTGCCTTCGACGATATTTTATTTCCGCTTTGCAAAACCCCGTTCAGGCGCTCAATCGCGTCCTTATGGTCGTCAGCTGCCTTTTCAGCTTCTGTTTGCGTTGTCGAAAGGACATATATCGCCCCGGTCAAAACAGCAATCGCGGCGCCAACAGGACCACCCAACAGGGCTAATGCACCAGTCGCCAAACGGGTTGCAGCTCCAAAAGCCGTCACCCCAATCGCTGCAGCCCGGCTCGCACCGGCCATCTGTGCAAGCGTCACCTGATAACGGATGTTTTCCAGCGCAGCCAACCGCGCGGCAAGGGCCGCCGCTCCCATGCTGGCGACCATCGGCCCCAACAACCGACCGGCGGCAACAGCCCCCACCAGGGCAATCACATCGGCCAGCGTTGAAAGGTTTTCGGTCAATCCGTTTACCGCATCGGTGGCAAGGCCCAACGCCCCGGCCATGACGTCAATCGCCCCACCTTGCCCAATGGTGACATACAAATTATCGATCGAATCTTTCAGGTTCGAAAAAAGACCCGAAAGATTTTTCATCTTCTCGGCCATCGCACCACCAAAATTGGCGCGCGCCAAATTCTGTAAATATGTTTCAATTTCGTCGGCGTTTTTGCCGATTTCTGTCGTGATCCCGCGAAAGGTAAGGGCAACCTGATCACCCTGCGAACTGGCCTTAATGCCAAATTCCTTAAGCCGTTCAAATTCGCCGGTGGTGGCATCGGCAACGGCTTCGATAAAATCCATGATCGACTTGCCATCAAACGAACTCGAAAGGTCACCATAGGCAGTCAAGGCATCGACAGACGGATCAAGACCAAGATTTTTCAAACGAACAAACGCTGTCGTGACTTCCGAAAGCTGAAACGGGGTTTCTTTGGCAAAAACCCGCAAATCGGCAAAGGCCGCATCCGCTGCGGCGACCGAACCCGTCGCAACCTTTAGGGCGGTCTGCATATCCTGAAACTGCGTATTAACCTCGGCAATGCCACTGGCGATCTGGGCAACACTAAAACCAACACCCAGCGCACCAAGAATTTCAATCACGTTGCTTGCCGAAACGCCCAGACCCGATAAGGCGGTACTGCCAGAATCAGCAGCACCCTCGATCCGTTCAAGGGCAGCCTGCCCATCTTCGCCCAGACCCAAAAGGGCGCGGCGTACCGTGTCGCCATCGCGCAGCGACAGCCGGATCGAAACTGTATCACTCGCCGACATCGTCATTCACCCTTTCCGCAATCGCCGCCAGAAACCCCTGTTCGGCATCGGGCAATAAACGCGAAAGAATTTCCACGTCATAGCCGCGCAGTCGTGCCAGTTCGATCAGGGCGGGCATATCAAGGCCAATCACCCCGCCCATGCCCCCGGTGCGCAATTGTGTATACCCGGCACAAATAATATCCCAGGCAGCAAACCCGTCTTCGCTTTGCGGCTCATTTTCCACATAAGGGCACCGGCAGGTTTCACCATCGGCAGTCTTGCCAACCCCGCCACTCGCACAGGGCGCACCGCTTTCCCGGCACCCCGCGCAATATTCGGGGCCGCCACCAAAATGCCATTTGGCACGGCCCCTTAAACGTTTCCCTCGGCAACAACCTGCATCAGGGGCTTGGTAAATTCGCGCATAAACACGTCTTTAATGTCGCTATGCAGCAACACATCGCGCAGGTTTTCAGTGGTGATTTTCCCAATCTCACCGGCATCGGTTTTTACACCGTCGCCATCCCATTCAAGGATTGCGGCTTTCGCCAGGCACTGCACATATACAAACTGGCGCACCCCGGTGCACCAGTCAGGGTCAAGCAGCTTTTTTTGCAAATCGGCAACGTCATGCTCCACCATCAGCAAATCATCGCTGCCATTAATAATGTCGCCCATCACACGGGCAGCCATGGATCGCGCAGCCTCCACCAGCGGTGTGGTGCAAGGCCGCACCTTGACGCGCACCATCGGGTGCAGGTCAATCCAGTATTGTTCACGCGGCAAACTAAGTTTGATCATCACCATTCCCCCATAACAAAAGGCGGCCCGGTCAAAACCGGAGCCGCCAATATTTTCAACCGTCCCCATATGGGTACAGTTACCTATTTTTTATGGCCACCCGGCACCAGCTTAAAAACCGACTGCCCGACTTTCTGGCGGTCCAGCCGGTCTTTCATCGGTCCCCAGCCGCCCTTGGCCATCCATTCGTTAATCGCTTCACGCGGGAACAGTTTGCGCCCGTAAACATCGCGCAACACCGTGGTGTTAGGGCGGCTTTCGCAATACCGCGTCAGGGCGTTGCTGATCGCCTGAATAAATCCACGCGGGCGGACCTTAACACCCTTTTCAATCGCTACCTGCAAGGCCGGAACCGACGTTACCGCGCCAATTTGCGGGTTACAGGCAAGCTGCTGTTCCACCAGTTGTGGCACAATCTGGCGGGTAAATTCCGCCATCGCCTCCATAACAAACTTTTTCACCATCTGTTCAATGCCAACCGATGCCTGCATCCCGTCGCCGCGCACCGCCGCCCCGTGCGTCCAGTAATCATGCAACGCAATGGCCGATTCTTCCTGATAGAGCACAATACGTTCCCGCTTCACCGGGTCGCCAATCTTGTTCGGGTTGATCGATGCCAGCCACAAGGGCAGTTTACGAACAGGCATTGAGATCATTTGTCGCCCCTTACCATCACCACCAACCGTGGTGATATGCCCACAGTTGAATTTGCCACTTTCCGAAAGCAGCTTTTTCCGCTGTGTTGACCAGTCAATCCCCATACCATCACAAACCGACCGCATCGCCACATAAGGCACACCGTCATGGTCAAAGGTCAGCAATTTGTTGCCATGAAACTCCAGAACAACCAGATCACTGCCACCGGGATTATCATTGGTCGGGTTAAATTTACGCGCGGTTTGCATGGCAGGCCCCCTGCATGGAATTTACAGTCAATGCCGACAAATCCGCCCGCAGGCTGTTCATTTGCCGGTTTAACAAATCGGTCCCCTGTTCGGTCATGCCGATAAAATCAGGTGTGATCCAGCTAAACAGCACATCCACCTTGATCGACAATTCTGCCAAATCCCGCGCCGGTGTCACAAGCAACTGTTCTTCCAGCCATTCAATCAGGTGCGATCCATCATCCCCGTCACCAATATCACACAACCGCATATAAGTGCGGTGCAAGTCCGAAACGCTGGACAAAGCAGCTCCGCTTTGTATATAATCACCCATGTGATTTTTCCTTTATCACAAAGTTACGATCTCAAACCCTCGGTGTGTCAGCACCGGGGGTTTTCTCTTTGGCGTCACAGGCCGCCTCAACGGCCTCCCGGATAATCTGGGCCCGCGACGGAAAATCATCGCGCCCCCTGCGAAGACCATCCAATTTTTGGATTAATTCGCTATCAACCCTCATTTGAAATTGCTTTGATTTTATCATGTAAGTTCACCCCTGTGGTTAACGTGGTGTACATTACACCAAGTTGACCAAGTACGTCAATGTCTGTAACTACAAAAATAAGAATAGGAGGATGAGATGGACAAAGGCGCTCGCTTTGGAATGCGTGTCTCCACTGATTTTATGAATTTGGTCGATAGTTGGCGCAGACAGCAAACTGACATTCCCTCACGCGCCGAAGCCATCCGCCGCCTTGTGGTGTTCGGAAACGCCTTTGATGTTTCTGACGTAATGACTCTCGTTGACCTGGTCAGCGCCGCAGCAAAAGGCCCGCTTGACGAGGAAACCGTCAATCAGGCCACGGAATCGGTTCAACGCATTACCACCCGCCTCGATAACGCCTCACTGGTGCATGAAGATATCGAGATCGAGGAGGCTATAAAAAAAATGAAATTGTCGTTCACCCGCGAAGACTTAATGAAACACCCCGGCCCCGATATCAGACCACCAAAGCACTGGAACACGAAAAAAACCGATCGCTAACCGCAGGCATCTTGCCCGACCGAAACCATTAAATTTTGACTCCCGTTTAAAAATGGAATTAACTTCATCCCCTGATTGCAAAACCGGGGGATTTTTATGCGCACTCTCATTGCCGTGGCTATTATCGCTTCGCTGGCTGGCTGTACGACGTACGACAGGGCGCGGGCCAGCAATTTCGAACCCCTACCCGATGGTAAATTTCGCTTCCAGGCCGACAAACTTTATCCCTATACCGATCAGGACCTGATTGGCTGGCTGGAAACATCCCTGAAAGAAAACAACTATTGTCCAAGCGGCTATGAAATCACCGATAAAAAAGAAGTGGTCCGCGCCGAAACAATGCTTGGTACAGCAAAATCCCAGATATTTTATGGCCGCTGCAAATGACCACATCCGATCAACCGACAACCACGCCAGAAACTTTCAACCCGGGCCCGGCTCTCCGGTCTGGCCTTAACCTGATATGGGATATCGAATATGCGGATCGCGATGGTGTTGTCACGAACCGCCGCATTACGGTCAAATCTCTCCATGGTCAGAAATACCCGAAATTCGCCAAAGCATGGTGCCACCTTCGCAATGAAGAAAGGCACTTCGACCTCTACAACATTCAATCCGCCACCGAAGTATTAAGCGGCCAGCAAATACCAGTCACATACCAGCTTTTGACATTTCTGAATGATCAGGCCACCCGATGGCACCCTGTCGAGCCACCGATAAGCCTGACCATCACAGACGCCGAAGGACGAGTATGGCTGTTCAAAGCCGAACACGTCAGAGCATTCCAAAGCAGCGCAACCATCAGAGGCCACGGGCAGGTCATCAAGAGCGACAAGCAACGCAAATGGTCCGGCACCAAATCGTTTTACGCGAACATGTGCCAGTCAATTGCCTTCACCGAAACCGGCGAGGATGTTGGTGACATAGATGCATTCTTGTCGTCACTTGTCTGATCAATAGCTTTCCACATCATTCACCAGCGTTGCCCGCAGCATATAATCATCATCCGGGTCATTGGCGGCCTGCCAGTTATATTCCGCCGAAATACCACCGGGTCCGTCAATCGACTGTTTCGGTTTGGGTAAAAACACCCGCGGCAAACTGAATGTCAGGGCATAACCTTCACTGCCCGGAATGGACCAGCCAAATTCCATCGCCACCGGCGTTTGCGCCGCCACAGCATCGCGTACCGTTGCATCCGACGCATAACGCAATGTCACTGATCCGGTTGCCGTGGCCTCGCCTTCATCCGCTCCGTCAATCTTGTTATCGGACCGGATGGTTTCCACGGCTTCCAGATTATTGGAAAAACTGATACTTCCCGCCATCACTGATGCCAGTTGCGACCCGCCCAGTTTGACAGAACCCGTCCCTTGCGAAAACCGTTGCAATTCATATTCAGCAGGGGTGGCATCTTCACTGGTTGCCGCTGCCGTTTCGCCCTGTGCAATATTATTGTTCAGGGTCGCGTTAACCGGGCCGGATCGCGACATATCAATTTGAAACCCGCCAAGTTTTAAACCAGACACCATGTTAAACACCGGCACCGACAGCGCGGGAAAACCTGTTTGAACCGACAGGCTGGGCAAGACCCCGCCTGATGTGAAAACATGGCTATAGGTGCCATCTGCGTTATCGGTGGTCACAGGCGCACCAAAGACGCCCTTAAGCCAAAACCCGAACCCACGCAGGTCAACCGGAACCACAATGTCACCATTGACTGTTACCGGTTCATAATATGGATCCTGTGCATTGCGCCCCTGCCCCAAAAGCGCATCGGTTCCAAGGGGCTGTTCCGCCCCCACAGCGGTCGATTTAAACGACATTTTCGAATAAACACCGCCACCCGAACCATCGGGTGCGGTGCCATACACCGTTTCAAATGCACACAAAAGGGTGGCGTCCGCGCCAAGGGCACGCTGCTTTGCCATTGCAAATACTCCTGTTAAATGAAATTAGCCAAGCGCCGTTGGCGCGGTATAGTCCATAACCACCGGCACAGTTCCTGCCTTGATGGTGGCGGCCCCCTCTATCGGTTCATCAATAATTTCCGGCACGTCACAGGCGGCAAAATCAACCACGCCGCCCAAGGTCGGGTCAGCATCAATCGCCGCGGCGAGCGCCACCAGAATGGCATCAAATTGGGCATCCCGTGTCACGGCATCATTGCCCTGCACCAGCACCATAATTTCAGCCCTGTGTGAAATCTCGTAACGCAACGGCGACAAAACCGGGTCCGCTGTAAATGTCCCGTCGCCCAGGTTAACCAAACCCCCATCGGGGATATCATCGGGTTCCGGTTCGTTGCGTTTCACATCGGGTCCGGCAACCCCTTGTATCGCGGCAAACAGGGCCTTCAAGGCCGCTTCGCGTTTACTTTCGGCCATTACGCACCCTCAAATTTCGGATGATGTTATGAACAGCAACCCGCGCCCCATACCTTTCGGCTTCTTCCACATCAAACCGCTTTTCCAACTTTACCTGCCGAACAATGAAGAACATTGGCACCGTGGCAACCCCGCGCCCATAGGCACCGTTTTTAAGCCGACCGCCATTTTTACGCTGGCGCGACACCTTTCCACCCGCCTTGATGCCAACCCCATCAACAACCAATAATGATGCCCCTCTGGTCCGCCGCACCAGCCGCAACTTTCCGTACCGGGATACCGGGAAATTTGACGGGCTGATGCGTTTTCCATCCACGCCTTTTTTCGGGGCATTGTCGGTCGGAATAGCCAAAGCAAACGTTTTTTTACCGCGAATCAAAACACCCTTGTCAAAGGCATCTACAATTTTGGGGGCTTTGGTCCAAATCAGCGCAGAGGCATTAAAACTGTTCACTCCCGCCTTGGGATAGGCTTTGCCGCGCCAGCTATTGGCAAGGCGCTTTCCCATCCCGGCATTGCGCACCTGGGCCCTTAAATGCTCTTTAACCTGCGGGGATGTTTCGCGTATCCCCTGCGTTACCGCCCTTTCCAGTTCGTCGGATGTGGCTTTCATCACCTTGCGCAAATCCCGCGAAACGTCGACACCGATCCTCATGTTTCCACCAACCCAAAGCGCCACACCTTGCGCGTACTGCTGCCATGCGGCTTTTCGTTAATGGTATATGTCACCCCATCAATCACAAACCGGTCGCCACGCTGGGGCTGCACCACATCACCGGCGCGCACTTCCACAATCATGCTGGCCGACACGGTATTAAACCCCATCACCGCCGCATCTGTATCAGGCGACGAAACAATCACCCGCACACCCGGCACGGCCTCGCCTTCCTTTGGCAGGTAATCTGCCGATGTTGAAACAAACGGGTCATTAAAAACCGCGTCAAACACGCCATCAAACATCACCAGCCCCCATAAAAACGGGCGGGGAAATCCCCGCCCGCCGTCGCATCACCAACCGTTTATTTTATCAGGCCGGGGTTACTGTCCCCACCCCGGTATTGATCTTCACCACCACACTGGTTGCGGCACTTTCTGCGGCTTCCCACGCGGTGCAGGCACCCGTTACATCCCCCTCTGCGGCAACCGCAGACGACGGCACAAAGGCCGATGCCGATGCATCAAAAGCCACGGCGTCACCCTGGACAATCGCAGCGCCTGCCGTTTTAGGCAAACTGAAAACGCCTGTCATCGTCACAGTACCGCTTTCACCATCGACAATATCAACCGCAGCAACGCCGATCTGGCTGCCCACCACAACAGGCGAACCCGAAGCAATCGTGCTGCCCGTCGCATTCACAAACAGCAGGCTACCACCTGCCTGAATATAGTTTTTCATTGCATCATTCCTGTTTTGCAATTCACCAAACGCGAAACCGGGCAGCCATCGCCACCCCGTTTTCGCTTTATCCCGTCAAACCAGATCAGGCACCGGGGTTGTAATACCCGCCATAGGTGCCGGTTGCGCCAGCGGCAAAGTCATGCACAACGCGCATTTCAAAGCCTAGATAATCAAACCCTTCCTTAACCATGACCTGTGGCGCTTCCGCCCCGTTCAAATAACCATAGGCAATGACTTCCTCGGCATTCGGATCGCAAAGCGTATACCAGTGATTGCCATCAATTTCGGCATCGGCAACAACTTCCAGCTTGCCGGTAAACGGGTTCACCTCGCCAGTGGTTGCCGCAAGGATCGACGACATCACCTTTTCTGCTTCGGTTTCCTTGTCCGGCCCAACCAGCAGAATTTTAGCCATAAGGTTAAGTGTCAGGCCATCGGGCGTTTTCTGCTTGCGCATCGCTGCGCGTGCCTTACCAAGATTAGCCACATCAATCACCGTGCCAGTGGCGGCCTTGTTTTTATGATCAACGTGGAAAATCGCTTTACCATCGGCCATCTCGATACCGGCACCGGAATTGGCATTCAGGACTGCAAAAACAATCTGGTTTTCCTGCGCCGCGATCCGACGACCAACTTTGCCCGGCATCCCGGCAATCGCCCCCAGATTGTCGTTGATCAGCAAATTGCGACCAAATCCAATCTTCCGCGCCCAGGTATCAAGACGCATAGTTTCTTTGCTTTCGGAAAAAGTCCCGGCTTTCACCTCACCGTTTTCGTTCACCTTTTCAAGCGCTGGAAAATCGCCCGCGCTCAAAAAGCTATGCGGGCGAAAATCGGCAAAGTTTTTCCGTGCTGCAAACCGGCGATAGGACGGGTTGGCAATTTGGTATTCATTGCGCAAAACCATATTGACGGAATCAGCCATCAAATAGGGAAAATCGCTGGTTGAATGCAGCGCGGCACGCGAAATCATTTCGCGGTTCCGCGATTTAACCGGATTGCCACGCGACGCAAGGCTTTCTTCCGCAATCGCCATTGGGCCATAGCCCCGGTATTTTTCTGCCATGCCTTCCAGCTTGACGGCATTTGGCGACATGGAATGCGCCATTGCCACCACCAGCGCAGACCGCACCCGCGCAGGATCCTCATTCGATGCACCAAGGGCAATATGATTGCGGACCTCAACACCGCCATCACCCCCGGCATCGGCCAGCGCATCCAGTGCGGCACTGCGTACCACATCAATCGTGCTGCCAGCATCAATATGACGGGTCACAAATTCAGCATCAAGGCGGTGCCGGGTGGCAATGCCCTGAATATCAACAATGCGCTGGCGTTCGCCGGTAATTGCTGCGCTGCGTTCCGCAGCCACATCAACATTGTTGGCCTGCCCCTGCGGGGCGGGCTGGGTTCCATTTTCCGGCTGCTGCCGTGCATCAATAACATTGGGCATGTTTGGTTCCTCTATACCATCGTCAAGATCGGCGCAGCGCGCCGCCAGTTCCACCACTTCAACGGGGGCATCATTGCCCCCGTTACGAAAACCGGCCCCGGCATCTGCCGGGACCGCCACCAATGAAATCTCCATTAATTCCCAGTCAACCGCACGATAGACCGGTAATTTGCCTTCCTCGCGGGTGATTTCGTATTTGTAAACGTGATAACCAATTGACGTATTGGTCAGGATACGGGCCGCTACCTGCCGGTAAACCCGCTCGGCAATTTCATCGCCCCGGTCTAGCTTTGCCCTCGCAACACCTTTGCCATCGCGAATTTCGCCAGACAGGATCGCGCCCGCCAGGCTATCAACACTATTGCGATGATCCCGCAAAAGCGGGACCGCCCCGTTATTCAAACGATCCAGCCGCACATGACCGGGTTCAAGCGAAAGGACTTCCTCGTAAACCTGATCTTCCCAGAAATCGTACCGCCGAACAGCGGCCCCTGTTGTGAAAATCAGCTCAACAATACTTTCGTCCTGCTCACCCTTTTCATTTAGAACAGGCACAACCGTTGCTTCACGCAACTGCATCGGCAGCTGCGTCTTGCGCTTTTGATCTGGCATGAAATCAGTCCTCTATATTGGTCGGCGGCAAAACCGTGCCGTCGGGTCGTGCCTGTGTCAGGCCGGTCCGGCTCACTTTGCGCGGGTCAATATCCAAAACCAGCCCGTTGTCATCAAACAACTTGTTGGCGCTGGCAATGTCACGGGCCATCGTTTTCGGGTTGTAACCCTGTTCACGCACGGCTTGCGGCCAGCTTTTGAAACCGCTTCTCACCATTTGTAAAAGCGCGGTTGTGTCCTTGGTCGGGTCAATCATTTCATGGCCTGGTGGCGTATGTTCGGCGGCAATCGCCCCCGCTTTCCACAGCCCGGCCAATTCGCCAGCCTTGGTAAATTCCCGCCACACCGGTTCACAAAATTGCGGGATAAAGCACAACCATTGCCATTGCTCAACCAGACGGCGAAAATCAATCTTGCCCGCCCGCAGGCTCGAATAATTCGCCCCGGTCAAATCCCCTGTAAGCTGGTCATAAGTGACACCACAGCCAACGGCGATGGCCCGCAAATAGGTTTGCGATAGCAGAACATGCGCTTCCGACTTGCTCGGGTTGGCAAACTCCACACTTTCGGAATCTTCAATATAAAAGATCGATCCCGGCTCAAGTGTTTCTTGCCGGTGCGTGCCTTTCTGGTTTGCTTTGCCGGTTAACGGGTTTCCGCCAGATCCCCGCACAAACGCGGAAAAACAGGCTTCAACCTTTGCTTTCATCAACAGGGCACCATGATAATCCTGCAAATCGCGCAGGGCCGTCATCACTGAATGCAGCGTGGTCACCCCCCGCACCTGCCCAGGTCGCTGCATGTTGTACAAATGAATGATTTGCCCGGCGTCAATCCGCATCGATGTCAGGTTATTGCCAACCACATGCTGGTAAGTTTCGCCCGGATGTTCCTTGAAAATCCAATAGGCAATTCGTTCACCGCGCTTGTTAAATTCAATGCCCTGAACAATGTAATTGCCATCACCCAGCGGACCATTTTTCGTATGGTCGAGATAATCCGCCTCAATTACCTGCAACTGCAACGGCACCGTTAGGCCAAGCCGCGCAGCATCGGCCCGTGATCGCGACCGCAGCCTAACCAGAACCTCGCCAGTTTCATGCTTGGCAATGTCAATCAAACGCTGCAAACCATAAATATTGGTGCGGCCATCGGCATCGCATTGCGTGGTTTCGGCCCATTTTGCCCATGCGGTTTGCTGGGCTTCATCAATCTTTTGATCGCCGGTATTGGCTTGGCTCACAATGCCCGCCCCGATTTCGTTGGCCGCCATAATATCGACCATGCGTTTGGCATAGGGGTTATCACGCACCATTTGCCGCGCCCGGTTGCGCATAACAACAAGGCCGCCACCAACTTCTGAATTTGGCCCGCCCGACCCCGACACCCAGCCATCATCTGTTAGCCGCCGCCGTGCCGCTTCATAGGACCGAACAACGCCAAGGGCCTGCCGCGCTTGCGCCCGGCGGACCCCGGCAACCGGGTCAAAAAACCCGATCACTTTGTCTAATGGATTAATCCCCATGTCACGGCCTCCGAAATGCGGCCTGCGACACTCGCGCAGACGGGCCTTTAACATCACCTTCCATCATGCGTAACACCTCACGCATTTCGGCAATGCTGCGATATGTCACGCTCTTGCCATCGACCTCCACTTTCAGGGTGCCCGATGCCATCGCAATTTTCAGCCGGTCAATATCGGCCTGCGTAAATGCCATTACCCCATCCATCCTTTCGGTCTTTTGCCAAACCATCCACTGGCCGGGTTGTCATTCCCCGCTTGCGGGGCCGCCGCCGGTTCCCTCGCCACGGGTTTTGACACCACATTTTCCGCCGCCGCCGTTGGCGTGGCCCTATCCAGCAAATCACCCTGCGGCACTCTGGGCGGCGTGGTTCTGTCTTTTTCCAGTACCAGCCATTCCTCGGCGGTTAACCGGTCCATGCCCAAATGCGCCGCCATCGCCATGTTATAAATGCGACAATCAAGCAAATGGTTCGGCCCGCTCGCTTCCCATGTCAGGGTCGCCCGTCCGTTCTTGCTGCCTTTTTTCAGATATTCCGCCGTGATCTGGCGAAAATACTGCTCGTCATGCAGTTCAGTGAAATAGCAATAACCGGGCGGGTCGGCATCGGCGCCAGACCCGTCACGCAGCCCGTCCTTGTTCAGATTGGCATAAAACGTGGCCTTTAAATCCCACGTTCCCACATGCCATAACTCGGCCCCGCGCTTGCTACGCTTGCCCTTGAAATTGATTTCCACCTTGGTCGGGGCTGACGAAATCGCCGCCTTGCCCCGCTCGCCGTTCCCCTTGATCGCCCGGGCCTTGGGCCGCGATCTGGTCCACAAATAGACCTGATTTGAATTATAGCCCGAATCAACGGCAAAGGCGTCGGCCTGCCAGTAATTGCCATAAGCATCCGGGTAGCGCCGATCATAAATCACATCCAGATCAGACCACACCTTGTCATCAGGATCGGCTGTGTTGCCGCGCAAAAACCCGGCATCAATCGACCAGCTTTTGCGATCCCGCCCCCAGGCAACAACCTCGTAATAAATCCCGTCAGTCTGCACATCGCAGCCAACGGTAATCACCAACCCGCCGATCGGTATCACCCGCGCCGGGTACATTTCCCGACGAACAAACAACCGTTGCCAATCCGGCGCATCGCCCTTTTCTTCCCATGCCTCGCCAAGCCACAGGTTGGTAAAGGCTTTCAGTTTGTTGGGATCATCCTTCGCTTTCACAAATGCTTCCGCCACCTTGTCCCATGTGGTCAAAAGCGACGATATCGCATCAATGTGAAAACTGGGGTGCCGCCCCGGTTCCGGCTTTGTTGCCCGCCAGCGCCCGGCCTGCACCATGGCGCGTTTCTGGTGATGTTCAATCGGGCACCCGTTTTCAATGCAAATGTAATAGGCGTTGTACGGATATTCCCGGTTAAACTTTAAACCGTGCTTCACATCCTTGCCGCCGAAAACAAGGCGCTGGTAATGGCCACACCCCGGACACGGGCATTCAAAATACCGCTGGTCGCCTTCCTCAAAGGCGTTATCAATCCGGCTGATCCCCTTGATTGTCGGCGTGCTGCCTTCAAATTTCTTGTAATCCCCTGTGGCATGAAACGCGATCTGGCGCGCATCCACCATATCCATCGGGTCGCCCTGCTTGTCCAGGTCAAGCGGCCATTCGTCCACCTCGTCACAGCACATAAATTTAATGGTCTTGGACCGCAAATCCGATGCGCTGTTTGCCCCTGTCAAAACCAGCGACCCACCGGGAAACCGTTTCGACAAGGCTGTTGATTTCTGTAATGACCGCGTGCCGCTTTCACGCACCTTGTCGCGAAGCGCCACGGTTTGGTCAATCGCAGGGGCCAGCTTTTCACGGTTAAAATCCTGCACCGACAATATGGTCGGAAACACCAGCATCGCCTTGGCCGGGGTGCAGGCCATAATCGTGGCCAGCCATGCAATCATTGATCCGGTCATGCCAACCTGTGCCGACTTTCTCACCGAAACCCGCGTAATGCCGTTATCGGCGGCAAGGCAATCCAGTATCCCCGGCGCATAGGGTGTTAATTCCGTCGACCATTTTTCCCCCGCGATAGGCCCATCTGCAACCACCAGGTTATCCCGCGCCCAGACCGATGGTAAAACAACCATGTCCGGGGTCATGCCCCGCGCAAGGGCGGCAAAAATCAGCCGCGCCGCCTCACTGGTTTCCGTCCTCGCTGTCTGGGTCATCGGTTGTCAAACTCGCAACAATGGTTTCTTCCAGCCCGCGCACCCGGCTTTTCAAAATCGACCGCACGGCCTGCACATCACCATCTTGCGCGGTTGAATATATTTCATCGGCCCAGCCAATAATCGCATCCATTGCCTGCCGCATCCGCCGCCCGGCAGTTACCATTGCGTCCTCAACATCCTGCTTGTTCAGGACCTTGCCAACCTTTTCCTCGTAATCAAGCTGCGCCATCTTCGCGTTGTATCGTTCGCGAAGCGCCCGGCTTTTCTGGTAGCTGGCATCACCGTTTGTTTCCGGTGCCGCGACCGGCTGGGCCGGTTCGGATGCCGCATAATCAAACAAATCATCGCGATTTTTTCCGGCGGCATCTGTCGCAACCGGCCAGTGCCCGGCCCCGGCACCGGCATCGTCTAACGGATCAGCCCGGCCCAGCGCCATTGCCCGCGCCGGGTCCGCTGTTTTTTGCAAGGCCCGGTCGGCCTGCACAAAATCAATCCGGCCATTGGGCAGCTTTTCAATCCGCCCGGCTTTCAACCATTTTGAAACGGCCTGCCGCGTAACACCGCAATGCCGTGCATAGTCGGCTTGCGACCCGACAAGCCCGGCATCATCCGCCATCAGCACCACCAAAAAACAAAGGCCCATCCGCAACGCGAAAGGGCCAGAATGTCAACTTGCACAAGGCTTTAATGGCAACACCGTCAACCGTGTAAACCTGTCAACCTCGTTTCAAAAACACCAAACTACCGAACACCCGCACTTTGCACACCCGTATACGTGGATTTTCCAGAAGGACCCAAAGCCGGGGGCCACCCATCGCCAAAAACGGCGGATTTACGCCATTTTTCACCAAAAAAAGGCAAAACCCGGCACAATGGCCGGGCTTTGCAGATTCAACGAGGAGGAAAGCGGGTCTCGGCATCCGGTCAAAAGAAAACGCCCGCCGGATTTCTCCAACGGGCGCGGTTCTGTTCTCTAATTCCAAGTCAATAGCCCGAACTCTGTCAACTGTCAACAGCCCTTTTTCGCCCATGCCATGGAAGGCGCGGAAAGCCGGGCATTTCGATCACTTTGCCCAGCCGGGTGCTGGTATTTAACCTCATGGACAAAACAGCCAGCGCATCCCAAACCCCAATGTATTTAAGGCGCGACTCTTCAACTTCGCGTCGACTCATTCCACCCTGCCAGCCCCCAGGCATCCAGTCGGGCAGATCAGCCAAGCGCGCCGCCACGATCATATCGGACACCGGCCTAGCCTTGCGCAGATAACGCTGCATCTTCACCGGCACCCCCTCGAACAACCCGTCAATGGCAATCCCGGCCCGCTCATCGCGCAACATCCCCAGCGCCACCAGCCATATGATTTCCGCATCAAACGCCACATCCGGCCCATTGCGTGGCCCGCCACCATCCACACGCCCGCCCAACATGGCCTGATCCATCATCACACCCGTCACGCTATGGCGCGGCGATAACCCGGCATCGTCGATCCAGTCATCATTGGCGGCAATCGCCAGATCAACCCGTTGATCATGGATCGCCCAGCACAAAGCAGTCCACACATCCATCGCACCACGTTTGCCCATGTCAAAACCCTCCACGTACGGACTGCCCAAAACCCGCTGTTACACCCCATTTTGCAAGTGTAACACCTGTGTAACGGCTAACTAATTGATTTATATATAAAGTTACAATGTTACAGTTGTTACATAGTTTATATACATATGCGCGCACGCGCACACATGGGGGGATGTTTTCCTGTAACAGGCGTAACATTGTAACAATGGTTATTTTATAAGGGGTTATCCGTAACGCGGGTGTTACAAACGCCGTTCCGGGCTGTAACATCTGCCGCAAAACCCACACCGGAACCCGCTTCAAAATCTGCGAAGCACCCTTTAAATCACGGGGTGCGGGGGTGGTATAGGTCATAGGACATCACCATTGTTATCGGGTTTGGCAATAATGGCAAGCGGGATTTTGATGCACCGGGTAAGCGCCCCGCCCAACCGCAACGGCCCGGCGGCAACAGCCCCCTCCAAACGCGCCAGCGCCTGCCGGTGAACCCCGCCCTGCCAGCGCGTTTCGCGAAACAACCGGGTTAAGGACTGGTGCTTGTTGGCCACCATCAAATATTCAAACCCGCGCTGTGTGCCCCGGTTGGCAGGGCCAAGTTTAAGGCCATACCCCGGCAAGGTTTCCTCATTCAGCCGTGCCGAATCCCCGTCACCCCGCGCACCAAGGTCCAACACCTTGGTAAGCAACTGCCCCACCGTCAAACGGTCCCCGCCGCGCCAGGTATCGACCTGACAGGACATAAGATGGTTAAGGCATTCGTCGGCCTCGGTATCGTTCTGTTCGGGTTCTTCAAGGCCCCAAACACTAATCTGGTCCGCTGCCGTACCGGCGTTGATCACAACATCATCCAACAACGTTTCCGCTGCCGCCAACACCGGGGCAAACTTGTCGGTTAACCGGCGCGAATAGGCCGAAGCCCCCAAAACACCCTGATAAACCAACAAATTTTCCAAAAAGCGCGGATATCCCAAAATCATCCGCGCCCAAATTTTCGGGCCAATTTCCTTAATCATGCGGGCGCGGGTGTTAAACGTTTCAACTGCGGCCGCATCGGCGCTAAGCGGACCCAGTTCCATAAAATGAATGCGCGACTGGTCCTGTGGTTTTGGTTCCGGGTGCAAAATACTGCCAAACACAAACTGCGCGGTAATCCGCTGCAATATCGCTTTCTGATCAGCACTGGCGCGCCCTACCCCGGCCTGATCATTGGAAAATCCAAGCCGGGCCAGTTCCATCGCCGCCGCCGCCCGTGGCCCCGGTTCCATTTCGTCCAAAAATACCGGCCTTGCCGCGCCCTGCAATGCGGCGCGCACAAACGCCGCACTGGCATCAGACGACCGCAACGTGTTGTCCAGCCCGCCCACAGGCTCGGTTAACAGCGTTAACAACTCCGTCTTACCAACTCCGGCATCGCCGATCAGCCAAAGCGTAGGCCGCCGCTGCAAGGCCCCGCAAATGCAAATCAAACCCATAATCCCAAGGCAGATATGCGACCCGGCAGGCGATAGAAAATTCCACGATTTCAAATGGTCATACACCATCCGCATATCGCCAATCCGCGCCGGGTCATTCAGGGCCGGGCGCATCATCGCGGGCAAAGGCGGCTGTGCCGGGTAAACCCACCCGTCATCCAGCTTGCGCCCCGCCTTTTCCACCTTATGGCCCGACGATAAAACCAGCCGGTCGCCACAATGCACAATCAGCCCGCCGCGAATATCCTTCCAAACGCCAAGCCCGCGCACCTTGTCGGGCGAGAATATGCCCTTTATCGCACATTCCCCCATAAACCATTGCCCCACCATCGGGTAATTTGGCCCAACATAGCGTTCTTCCTTGTCATATTTGGGAAAAGCCGCCCCGGCCCAGCCAAGTTTGGTTTCAAAAAGCGCGGTAATTTCCTGCCGGTTGCCAAGGCTTTTGGCCGCAAGGTCGCGCAACTGCCCGCTGGGCGTTACAAAATAAAACCGGCCATCATTATGCCCCAGGCACTGCACCGGGCACGGCCCGGCATCCGGCAGGGCCGTGGCACCGTCTGCCGCATCCTGAAACGGGTTATCCTCGTCGATCCGGTCAAAATCAACATTCTCGTTGGCCGCTTGCTGATATTCCACTGCCATCACATCCCCCGGACCATATCGTTAAAATCCATTCCCGCCGGGGGCATTAACACCCGGCTTTCATAGCCAATATTCTGAAATTTCCGCCGCGCCCGTTCAAACAGGCACGCAGCCGCAACCGGGTCCTTGCTGTCATTATCGGCCAGTACCGTCACCCGCTGCACATGCTGCACGGTTTTCCAGCGCGAATATTCATCATCCCCATAAGGCGGACGAAAACCGGGCCGGGCCATGCGCGGGGCCTTGCTGGGCAAGCGTTTTTTCGGGTCATCGCTGCGTTTGCGCCCCTCACCCAGCCCGGCCCCGGCCAAATTATCAAGGCTATAGGCCGCTGCAATGCCCCAGTCGGGGCGGCGCAGCATCCATGTCAAACCGTTTTCAATCCCCTCGGAAACCGCCATATGCGCCCGGATCGGCGTTAACCATATCCCGGCCCCCGAAAGGTCCGGCAAGGCCGACCGCACCTTTTTCGCCCCCAAAACCTCGCCCGTCACCGGGCAAACCGGTTGCGCCTTGCCGCTGCCATCGGGCGCGAGATAGGTCATATGCAACCCGGCAAAGCGCCGGTCGGGCATTAACATAATCGCCACCATGACGGGGAACCGCCCGCATAAAACCGCCTTGCGCCCCTTGTCGGGACGGTTCCAATACGGATGATCGGGCAAAAAGCCCAAGGTCGGCGGCACCACATCGGGCAACACCTTGCGCGACGCCAGGTAATCCGCCACAGGCGCCCCCAAAACCGGCAACCGGCTTTGCCATATCGCCATTAACCGCCCCGCCTCGGTCTGCTTTTGTGCCGCAAGGTCGGCCTCACGCCGGGCGGCATCACGCCGCGCCTTGTGCGCCAGCCGCTCGCGGGCCGCCGGGTCATCAATGCCCGCATCCGATGCCAGCGCCCGTATCGCCTCACTGGCACCTATCCCGCGAATTTCGGCATAAAACGCAATCACATCACCATGCCAGCCACAGCCAAAACAATGAATAACCCCCTTGCGGTCATTCACCTTGAAACTGGGCGATTTCTCGCCGTGAAACGGGCAAAGCCCTTCCATTTCCACCCCGGCCCGGCGCAGCTTCACAAACTGCCCCACAACCTCGCTGGGCCGGTATTGCCCCTTGATGGCATCCGCCATATCGGCCAATGAACGTTTAATATCCATCATGCCGCCTCCGCCGAAACATCAACATCCGCAAACAACCGCAATTCATGCTTTATCCGCCGTGCGGACAATGCCGCATATTCCGGGTTCAACTCGCACAAAATCGCATCACGGCCATGATGGCCCGCGACAAGCCCGGTGGTGCCAGCGCCGCCAAATGGGTCCAGAACAACACCGCCGACCGGACAACCCGCCAAGATGCAAGGTTCGATAAGCGCCAGCGGAAATGTCGCAAAATGCGCTTCCTTAAAACCGATAGTGGCCACATTCCAAACACTGCGCTTGTTGCGTTTCGCAATATCCCATTGTCCATCATCGCGATCCGGGCGGTGCGTGCCCATGGTTTGACCGGGATGTGCAACACATCGCTTACTGTCTTCGCGCTTGAAACTATCGCGCTTGCTGCGCGTCACAGCTTTCATCCGCCCATTGGATTTGCCAACGACACGATCAGACCCAGCCTGATTTTCAATATCCTGCGCCAGACGTGCAACCGATGCTGGCGCAACCGGCTCCGAAATCGCCCCTCGATCAAAGTAATAGCGGGGCTTTTTCGTCAGCAAAAACATGTATTCATGCGATTTGGTGCAGCGGTCCCGCACACTTTCTGGCATCGGGTTCGGCTTGGCCCAAATAATGTCTTGGCGCAAATACCAACCATCATCCTGCAAGGCAAACGCCAGCCGCCACGGCATCCCCATCAGGTCTTTATGCTTTAACCCGCCAGGCAACCGGCTTTTGCGCCGGGCATTGGTGCGGCGATATTCCGCCTGCCCGGATTGCGTCCCATCTAGCGTCGACCGCCCGATAGAACCGTTCGGCTTGCTGGCATAACTATCGCCCAGGTTAACCCATAACGTCCCGTCATCACGCAATACCCGGCGGACTTCTCGAAAAACATCCACCAGCCGAGCAATGAATGCACCAGGTGTTTCCTCTAAACCGATCTGCCCAGGCATCCCATAATCGCGCAAACCGTAATAGGGCGGGCTCGTCACGCAACAGTTGACCGATTGATCAGGCAGGCCCTTAAGCCGCGCCACAGCATCACCAATAAGTATTTGAACGCCCATCAAACACCCTCCCAAACAGCACGGCCAATCACCACCCCGACCGGGATGTGATAACGCACACCTGAATCATAAATCTTGCAGCGGTCAAACCATGTCGGCACCGGCGGATCGCCAAGGATCGTTACCAGTTCCGGGCCACGGCCCCCGCCCTCACAGCGCACCACAACCGCCCGGTCGCCCCGCGCCGGATTGCCATCACGGGTATCAACAATCACCCGCTTGCCTGCGATGGCAAACAGGGCATGGCCCGCATTCAGGCGCGGCATATCCACCCCCGGCGATGGCATCCTTGCGGCCAAATCCCGCGTCACATCGCGCACAATATCGGCCTTCAAGGCCGCGACCTGATCATTGGAAAAATGAAAGCTGCTTACAGCATCGGGGTGCGGGGCTGGCGCGGGCTGTTGCCCAGCTACCCAGTCATATACCCAGTTTGTCACCTGCACGGCGAACCGGGGCGACAACCATTGCGCAAGATGGATCGCCACTTTGGGATGAACCCACGTACCCTGCCTGAAAGCCGCCGAATTTCCCTTTTTCGATACAATCAGTTGTGAAGCGGGAATTCCCGTTTCACTCGCCAATTCGTCAAGATATTCGGTTGCAGTCGACGATCTGCGATAGTCATTAAACTGCTTACCAACTGCGCGGCACATGGCAGTCGCATGGACATACCCGTCACTTGCGCGCTGGTTGATAACGGAATCATTAATGGCGTGTGGAATAAGCTGTGCGGTCATAACAAGCCCTCTGGATAGCGTTTCACAACACCACCAAAACGGCTTCTGACGACCGCACTGGTGGCGGGAGGTTCAGAACCTGTCCAGAGGCAGGCGGGTTTATTCCCCTTTCGGGTCTTATATTCACCGCCCTCCCGCCCTAAGCGAGAAGCTGCACCCGGAATCCGGGCGCAAAAATAGCCGTAACTGACGTGACGGCTGGCCGTCTGGAAACGAGGGTTCTGACGCCCCCACAACGGATTTTTCCCGTTGATAGGCCAAACCATACGCCCGACGCCCCGCCCGGTCAATTCCAAAAAAATTCGCTTTATAAAACGCACTTCTAAATTGACTCCCTGCCCGACCACCGGGCAAGCTGCAACCCTTGGGGGAACATCGGAACAAAGACAATGATCAGAAGACGCCGCAAGGTTTGCGTTGCCATCAACCGCAATGGCAATTTCCATGTCGGGGCCACCCATGACGCCAGCCTTGACATTGTGGTTGAAAGCCCGTGGAAACGCATCGGCAACCCGCCAGCATGGGTTAAACAGCCATCCATGCAAACGCAGGGCGTCCCGCCCCGCTACCAGTTCTTGCCCGGCACCGTCTTTTACGACCATCAAAACGGCTGGGACGATGCCACCAAAATGATCAGCATCACCGACACCACCCCGCAAAGCATCGATCCGGCCACCGGCACCGACATTCCCGGCACGGTTGAATATTCCCTTTATCACCTGCGCCCCGGCCCCGGATCGGGCAAGGACCGTATTACAGGCAAGCAACACCACACCACCACCGATACAGACTTTGCCGAACTGCTTGGTTGTCAGGTCGAATTGGAAGAACGCAAAAGGGGAACCGCCACCATGAACACCGATACCAACAAACTGATCTTTGAAATTGAAGGCAGCCAGGGCGACCTTTACACCGTGACGTTTCACCGCGTATCGCCCGGCAACATCAACGCCATTTGCACCTGCCAGGCCGGGGCCAGCGGCATCTATTGCAAACACCGCTTTGCCCTGCTTGATGGCGATACCGAAACCCTCACCAGCGACAACGCAGACGATTTGCACATGCTGGCAAGCTGGCTGCCCGGCACCGACATTGAAACAACCTACAACACCGTGATCGACCTGCAAAAACAGGCCGACGTCATTAAAACCAAACTCGCCGCCGCCAAAAAGGCGCTGGCAAAGGCGATGTATCATTAAATGACCATCAAGCGCCTTCGCGAACAGCCAAACATTTTTTACATAGTCGTTGCCGCTCTTGTTGTATTTGCAACAGCAATCGCCATTTTCGGCGTGGTCTTTGACACAATGGGATACTGCGATAACGGCGCGATATGCCGTTTTGCCCGAAGGTTCCAGTGGGAAACCTTGTGCGCGGGTCTTTATGGTCTTGCGGGTGGTTTGGCGGTGATTGCATCGAGCAAGGAACAGATCGCAAACGCAAAAGAAGGCGCAATTAAGGAACTGCTGTTTGATGTTGATACGGTAATACTGGCCGCCGAAACGCGAATAGAAGAAATAAAAGACGCCCTGAACATGGCAGAAAAAGCCAACACCAGTGATGACGCGCCCCAACGGGAAAAAGCGCAAATGTCCATGTCCGGCAAAGGAGACCTGGCGGTAAGAGCAAGAGAGCAAATCGCTCGTGGACACACACTGCCCCATTCGCTCAAAGATGCAGCAGCCTCTATCTACAAGCCGTTTAACCCATTCTGGAAGCTCGGAAAACCAAAAGCCTCGACTGACTATACCTATACGCCCGATCTGGCCGAAGACGTCGCCCATTACCGGAAGTGCCTTCTCCGCGCACAAGACGCCGTAACCAAACTGGTCGCCGAACGCGACCACTACGCCGAAGTCCTGCGCAAACGCTGACATCATCACCCCCAAACCGCCGCCACGGCGTGACCGGGAACAACCCCGGCCACGCCAGCAACGATAACCAGCAAAACCACGACACACAGCGACGGCATGATCACGATACCCAGCGCCACATCACGCCAACCGCCCCGGCCAGCAGGATAACGACACAGCAAAACATCAATGCCGCCAGCACCCATGCCGCAATGTCTGGCGCATCGGACGGCACGGCATTGTATTTATCGGGTTGGTTTTTCATGGCCGGGCCTCCTTTGTTTCCACCCGGTCCAACCGCTCAATCTCGGCCAAAATCAGGGCACCAGCCTTAACAAGGTTCTGGCGATGCCCGGCGGGTTTCCACCACCGTTCATCCCAAGGCCAAACCCGCATGAAAATGTCGATAAATGACGCCTCGCCAACATTTGGGAACGCCGCCTTGGCGGCATAACACGCTGCCGCCCGCGCCAGTTCGTGCCGGGTATTGGCGTCGTCATGCGCTGTATCAAAGCCTTCGTCCGCGACCTGCCGGTTGCGTTCGGCGATCACATCCCTTATCGCCTGCCCAATCAAGTGCCGACCTTCCGGGATGTACTTTGCCGCGTCATACGCGGAAACCAGATCGCGCAAATCATCCAGCCGGACCATTTCCCAGCCCCCGGCCTGAAAATTCACCATGGCCACATCGGTCACAGGCTGCTTTGCATCAACCCGGACGAGAAAGCCCTTAACCCGCTCCACTGCACAGGTCATAGCGCGGCCCCCACAATCAGGGCACCAACAACGCAGCCCATGGCGAACATGAAAATATGAAACTGGTTTTCGGTCATGACGCCCGCCGATCAGCAGCACACGCGCCGCAATCCCCGGCGCAGGCCGTAACCGGCACCGGCCCGGCAACATTCACCACCTGCAAGCCCCGGCTCCGGCTGCTAGCACCGTAGGCATCAAACCATTCGGCTTGTGTCTGTCCGTTCTGCGACCAGGTAACAAGGTCGCCAGCCCGCCCCATCAGGTCGGTGACAGATGGTGCGTGGCAAACCGCATCACCGGGATACGTGCCATCGGCATCATCATCAATCACCGCAACCGGCAGGCTGTAATCAACCATTGGCCAGCGCGGCATAATCGTCAGACCGGCAAAATCCAGATCATTAATCACCCGTGTGACCGTCGCCTGCGCGGTTAAATTGTCGTTCGCCGCTTCGCGCAGCGCGATTTGCAAAACCTCATACCCGGTTTTCATTGCGCACCTGCCTTGCCATATGGCCCGCAGAAATTGTCATTGGCGCTGCCATCAAGCTTGCCGGTCGCGCCCGAAAGCGGGTCCGTCGTGGCACCGGGATAGGCGATATAATGCCCGAACAACCCAAGCCGCTTTAACAGGCCGTTGGCGCGATCAATGGCATTGGGCACGCTATGCACCACGCCGCCGACCACGATGGAATGGGCCGAATTGCGCCCCTGATAAAAGGTCGTTTCGCACCCGTAAACGCACTGCAAAACCGACACCGCACGGCCAACCGGCCCGTCCACGCTTGGCCCGCGTAAAACATTCTGCACCGCCAGGCGCAGGCTTAAATCCATATCCACATCCGGTAATTTATCCATCTTGTCCGCCTGTATTGTAACGCTGTGAAGCGGGGCATTCCCCACGGCCTTAAGCCCCACCCCGCCGTTAAGCTGGGGTAAGGGGCCGCAAAAACCGGCGTGGTTTGGGGCACTTTCGCCGGGTTTATGCCGGGGGTCGGGGTTACATCATCGCCTCCATTTTCAGGGGTGGACGCACCGGGCATTTTGCGCCTGCCCGGCGCGATTTTTACACGCTGACACCCCGAATCCCCGCCCCGGCCTTCAAGCCGGGGTCGGGGTTATGTGTAAGGCTCACGTCAAAGGACGGTCATATGGGAACAGGATCGGGTGGACTGGGAACGATCTGGCTTTTCTCGCTTTCCTCTCGCTCCAGAAGGCGATCAACAATTTCGTCAAGCTGCGCCATCGCAATGATAAAGAACGAGTTTTTCGCTAAGCCGTGCTGCGTCCGCGCCGCAATCTTAAAGTTCACCTGCGCCGCCTCGCCAAGTGCGACATTGTCGTCGGTAAATGCGTCATCCATCGCCTTAATCCCCTTTGCAAAAGGTGTGCGGTGCGGGCCGGTCGCTACCCGGCGGGGCGTGTCCCGAAATCAGGTCAACCGGCAAGGCCGGGCCATCACGTCAATGTTTCTCGCGCTTGCCGCCGCACCGGCAACCTGTAAGCGGTCGTTACAGGTTGCCGCTAGGGCAGCAATTTGCAGATTTTGCAAATTGGTCATCGATAAATTTGCCGGTCGCGGGTCGCGAAAGGGAGGCTCGCTGTTCCACCGGCTGACGGGGTTAAAGGGCGCCGGACACTCGCCGTCTTGTCCGTCGGGCCGCCCGCAAGGAAAGCCCGATATGCGCGTTCAAGCATTTGAAACCTGCTTTAATTCGGCGTCGTCATTGGCCGCCATTATCGCGGTGCGGCGCATCGCAACGCCGCGCCCCCACACCGTCGTAATCGTCATTTCAGACCCGACGCGTTGCAACAAATGGCGCAACTTGCACACATGAACCTTCAAAACATCGCGCCAGCCATCGGGCATGTCATCCGGGTTCGGCCAAACCGATTCACTCAAAGCCAGATAATCAACCACAAACCCGTCGGGCTTGCCGCCAACCGCCAGCAAAATCATTACCGGGGCCGGACCAATCCGCACTGCGCCCAGCGGGCCGGAAACCACCATGTAAGGGCGCGCCGCACAGGGGAAAAACAGCCGCGTCGTCGGCGATGGTGGCATATCAACCGCACCAGTCTTGCGCACAGCGACCCGCCGAAACCCGCGCCCACACGGCACAACCGACCTGTTCAAAAAATCCCGAACGATGCCATCGCGTTGAACCAGCGCCATCACACCCCCCGCTCAATGCGGAAATTGCCAACCAGCTTTTCGGTGGCAATTGCGCCATCAGGCCCATGGACAAACCGCCCGTCGCGCCCCACGACCAGGCGGATTAACCAGCCCTCATGCGTGTTAACCTCGCGCACAAACGCCACCGGCTTGCCCGTGTCGCAGTCAATGACTTGCAAATCAAAGCAATCGGAAACCCGCGACGCATGGACATACCCACCGGCATCAACATGCCGGGCCTCGTTATAATCGGGCAGCCACAAAAACCGCCCCCGGCTTTTAAGCGCCGCAATCACCTTGCGCAGAGACTTGTGCGCAGAGCCTTCGCACCCCCGCATTTCATCGGCATTGATGAAATAATGCTGTTCGGCCAGCCGGTTCAAAACCTTGGCAAACCGGGTGGTGAAAACCGCGTCAACGGCATGGTCATCGGCCAACTGGCACAACCCATAGCCGACCATCATCAGCCGCGACGTTTTCCAGCCACCATCACTCCCAATCTGGCGGTCCACCATCGCCGCCATTGCCACATCCACCAGCTTGGCAAATTCATTGCGAAAATCATGGAACTGGCTGGGCAGCATCAAATCGGCCCATTCCTGTTGATCGGCCAGCAAGGTATCGATCACGTCTCGGCTGTCCGCTTCGCGATCATCGAGCATCCCAACGGCCACAGCCCAGAAATAGCGCGGGAAAAAGGCGCGCTCGACCGCAAACCACAGGTCAAACTTGCGACGCGGCACCACATCACGCGATACCTCACGCAACCCCCGGCGCAGCGCGCCAGGCACCGGCAACCGCGCTACATCATTGGCCGCAAGACCAACCCCGGCCAACCGCATATCAGACGCCAGTGGCGCGCCATATTTAAGGGCGATGCTCATTCCGAAACCTCCCCGGTTTCAGCCGCTCGCACGGCACGGGCAAAGGCCACAACCGCCGACGGGTCCGCCGCCAGGGCGCCACGCTGCGCACGGGTCATCGCCATGCACATGCCAATATATTCGTCCGCCGTGGTTTCACGCGGCAGGGCCGGGTCGTTGGTCTTTGAAATCATCCAGGCGATCTGCTTTTTGCAGGCATCAATCAGCCTGTCATTGCGCTCTGCATGTGTCAGGCGGGGCTTAACCTTCTCTGCCACAAATGCCGGGTTCAAATTCCGGGGCGGATGCGGCGGTTTTTTGTTTGGGTTCCGCGTCATGCCGCACCTGCCTTCGACAAGGCCGGAAACGCCGCCACATTGGCCACCTTGCCATTGCTGGCAATAAAATCACCCAGCAAGCTATGGATCGCCGCCGCCAAATCAATTTCAAGCGCGACCTCCACATGGTCCAGCCGGCCATCGGCCATATGCTGGGCATGGGTCGCGACAAATTCGGCAACTTGCGCATTAATACCGTGCAAATCAATTTCGCGCCCGCTCATGCGTTTGGCATTGCCAAAGCCCGCAAGGGCAAGAATCTCGTTGGTAAAGCTGGCGGGCAACGCCGCCTGAATGCGCACCATATTAATCGATGATGGCAGGGTTTCCCCATCGCGATAGGCTTCCAGCGTGCGGCCCTTAATGCCGGTGCGCCGCGCCAGTTCCGCCAGTGTCATGGCCTTGTTCTGGTTTTGATAGGTGCCCACCACACGGCGAAACGCAGCGGTAAAAACCGCCTGCAACGTTTCATGGGCAATTGGTTGTGACTTAACCATAAAAAACAACCTTGATATGTGAGATTGTAACCGGGTGAAGCGAACCGACGACTAGGCCGCTGCGCTCTTGCATCCGCCCGCACGGGCGCAGCAGCCCCCGCCACCATCGCCGCTATCATTTTCGTTGGCAGACGCCATAAATTCAGGGGGAATAACCGCTTCGAACTTGGCCAGCGTTTTAAAGGTCGGGTTCCAGTCCGGGCCATCGATGCCACGTATCGGCGGCTCGCTCACACCGGCCAGCCGGGCATAACCACGAATGGACAAACCATGTTCCCGGCGATAGCGCCGGATGCCATTGATCAGCATTGTTGACAGCATAAACAAAGCCCTCTCTGCGTTGTTGATGCGTTAAGTTATGCGTTAATAATATCGCATGTCAACGATAATTCGATATTAATATTCATATCTAATGACGGGGGCATGTCAGACAATGCCATACGCCGGGGATGCAAGCCCGCAAGTCTCACCAAACCCACAGGCACCGATGCAAACCGAAACGACCGACGCAATCGAACAGCAGCGCGAGAATTTTTCGCAGTGGCTGATCAAAAACAAGCTAAGCCTGCGCGCTGTCGCGACCGCCGCCGGGATGACCGAATCGCCGTTACGCTTCTATAAAAACGGCAAGACCCGCGATCTGCGCCACGAAAACAAAATGCGCATCGCCAGGGCCTTTAACACAACCATCGCCGAAATTTTTGGCGACGCCAGCGGCATCACCGAAACCACCCCGGCGTTACAAAGCACGGATCGCCACGCCATCCCGATGACCGTGCCTGTCATGGCGCGGGTTGATAATGAAGAACTGCGCGAAACAAACCACCCGGTTTCCTTTATCGAAGCCCCGGCAGGTATGGTGCTTTCGGGCAACGTTTATGCCGTCAGAACCCCCAACACCTCAATGATCCCGCGCTTTCGTCCCTTTGAAGTTCTACTGTGCGAGCCCGACCCCCAGGTCGGCGCGGGCGATGATTGCGCCGTGCATATACAGAATGGCTATATTCACATCCTGCGGTGCCTTGTGCATGGCCAAAGCGGCGATTTTACCGGCACGACCTATGCGCAACCGGACACTGAAATTCAAATTCCGGGCAAAGACATAACCAAAATATCCCGGATTGTCGGGTTGTTGATGGGGGTATAAGACCCCCTACCCTTTGGGTGCAAAAAATCCCGGCATCCCTATCCTGAATCATCCATTGCACTTAATGCGTTATTTTTACAATACTTTACCAGCCTCCGAGTAAGGGAGGCCGATGGCGCGTCAACGCCACCAAACAACGCTGTCTGCACAGCGCCCGACAATCTAATGCCGCTCCCATACCCACGCGGGCAGTGACACAATCACAAAGCGGCAAAGAAGAAACCATCCCCATTTACGGGGAAAGGGGGGCAATGTGACAGATAACAGCCATGCGTTTTTGCGGCTGACCATTACCACAACCGACATGATCCCGCGCTTTTGTCCGGGCGACACCCTGATTTTGCAACGCGTCGCGCCAGACAAACAGACCATCCGCGCAGGCACCGAAATCGCCTGCACAACCAGCGATGGCACCGCCACGCTGGGCACGCTTTTGCGCACCGGGGCAAATGGCATCACCCTTTCGCGGTCATCGCCCGAAAAACGCATTTTCATTGGCAACACCCGCAACCCGATTCTCTATCGTGTTATCGGCCTTGAACGCTATCGGCCTTCCCGTATTACCCCCTGAAACCCGCACGACGCGCAAAACCCCAATATATAAAACGATATATATAACGCATTTTCGCGTTGACAATAACGCATTTAATCATCACCCTTGCGCCATCATCAACCGCAAAGGGGGATATTCCCATGCCAACCAATGATAAAATTGAATCACCGAACCCGGAAACACGCCGCATCACGGTGCAAGCGAAATACTTTCTCGCCGCGTGGCAGTTCACCAGCACCGACGACACCCGTTATTACCTTGGCGGCGTCCATATTGAACCGCACCCCGATGGCGGCGCCCTGCTTGTCGCCACCAACGGACACATCCTTTGCGCGATCCACGACGAAACTGCAAAAATTGGCGATGGCGAAAGCTGGATTTGTTTTGCCCCGCAATCGATCCGCACCGCGCTGAACAAACGCGATGCCGGGCACCTGCATTTCGTCGGCAACTCCGCCTATGTCACAACACAGGACTGGACGAAACGCCAGGGGGCAACCGGACAAAGCCCCGACATTCTGACAGAACACCACATCGCTGTAAGCTGGGCACCGCCGATTGACGCAACATATCCGCAATGGCGCGCTGCATTACCGGCAACACACACCACACCGACGGGCGAAATTGCCATCAATGGCGACAACATTGCGCGCATCACAAAGGCGGTAAAGATGGTGGACGACCCCAAACAGCCCCCGATCCTGAACTGGTTCATACCAGCTATCCCAAGTCACCCGGTCATTGTGCGCACCGAAATCAATGACAGGCTTTTTGCCGTCATCATGCCAATACGCGGACGCGACAACAACACAGCTTATCCCGCATGGCTGCCCGAACCGGAAACCGCAAAGCCGAAAGCGCAGCCCGACGCGGCCAACGATAGCGCCCCGGATCAGCCTAAAACCGAAACCGCCGCCTGATCGCACCAGCTTTTGAACGCGTCAACGCTTCACAAGGACGACCCAAAATGACCAACATTATTTTCCTGCCGGTGCAACCGGCACACGCCTTACCACCTTGCTTGCCCGCACATACCGGCACCATCACCGCCCGCATCGATGGCTACCCGCGCAACGCAAAAATCATCGTGGCGCTCGATGCCGACCGCATCCTGATCCGCTGCACCGATATCACCCTGTCGCGCTGGATCACCGCCAACGACATCATCACACCGCGCCGGTTCGGGGGTGCAGCATGAAGGCGACACCAATCCTCTTTAGCGCCCCGATGGTGCAAGCCATCATCGCGGGACGCAAAACGCAAACGCGGCGGATCATTAAGCCGCAGCCAACGCCGACACCAGAAGACTATACAGGGCCGACCGGTCATTGGTGGCCCAGCAAATCCCATCGATCAATGATCCACATCGAAGATGAAATGCAAAAATTGGTGGGTCTGGCATGTGATTGCAGCCCGTATGGCCGCCCCGGTGACCCGATTTATGTTCGCGAAACCTATTTCCAACGCGGCCATTGGGAGCCAGTAAACGGCAAGAACACCAAGGGCGGCAAACAGAAATGGGAATTTTCCCCCGAAAGCCATGAAATCCAGTTTGTTGAACCGGCTGAATATCGCAAGGCCCGTGACGTAAAGGACCCTTTTACTGTGGTATGGCACAAGCGTTTGGGCCGGTTCATGCCACGGCGATATAGCCGGATCACCCTCGAAATCACTGATATCCGGGTGCAGCGAGTGCAAGAAATAGTCTCGCTTGACGCTATTGCCGAAGGTATATCCGAATACGCAACCGCAGGAACCACGCGCGAACATGGCATGGCGTGGGGCGAAGTTCCGAACGGGACACCGGACGACGCCGTTTACTGGCTGGCGGACTATAGCGCAGACCTGCCCGAAGACGCCGACCGCGCCATTACCCTTGATCCCCGCGAAAGTTTCAAAGGGCTATGGCAAGCCGTTAACGGCGCAGAAAGCTGGACCAGCAACCCGTGGGTCTGGGCCGTTACCTTCAAGCCGCACACGGTCAATGTCGACCAGTTTATCAAGGAAGGGGCGGCGTCATGACCAAGATTGAATGGACCAAACGTGCGGGCACCAAAGGCGAAACATGGAACCCTATCCGCGCCCGCAACAAAGCAACCGGTGGCGTTGGGCATTTTTGCACCAAGGTTAGCGCCGGTTGCCAGAACTGCTATGCGGCTGATTTCCAAAAGCGGTTTAAAAACGCGGTGCGCTATGCCGCACAGGACGCCGACCAGGTGGAAATCTATCTGGATGAAGCAGTCTTGATGCAGCCCCTGCACTGGAAAAAGCCGCGCACCATCTTCGTGTGCAGCATGACCGATCTGTTTTATGACGGGCATGATGATGAATGGATCGACAAGATTTTTGCGATCATGGCGCTTTGCCCCCAGCACATCTTTATCGTTCTGACCAAAAGACCGGAACGTTTGCGGAATTTCATAAACCATATCAAGGCTGGATCTTGGCTGGAAATTGAAGATTACGCGATCAGTATGGGATACGACCCACGCGGCGCAGACGACCATGGCTTTGACTGGTTGAGCAACAAAGCAATGCTACCCAACGTCTGGCTTGGCACCAGCGTTGAAGATCAGGCGACAGCGAACGAACGCATTCCGGTCCTGTTGGATACTCCGGCAGCCGTGCGGTTTATCAGTGCCGAACCGCTACTGGGCCCGGTTGATATGGGTGTGCCGCGCCCGCAATCGTGGCCGACACCGGTAGACGACATCACCGATGAAATCGACTCACTCCGCTACCTCTCCGGCCCCCGCATTGACTGGGTAATTGTTGGCGGAGAAAGTGGACGCAACGCAAGGCCAATGCACCCGGATTGGGCACGCAGCTTGCGCGACCAGTGCAAGGCCGCTGGAACCCCGTTTTTCTTTAAGCAGTGGGGCGCTTGGGCACCGAAGAGTAGTGTCGACTGCTATTGTAACGGACCAGATCGGAACAAGCGTGAGCACCCCAACAGCGAGGGGATATCTTGGCGGACCGTTGGCCGGATATGCTATCAAGATTTCACGATCTCCGAGCACGCCCGCAGAGTTCGCGCAGGCGAGGCATTTAATTCCCGCGCTGTAGAAGTCGATGAACAGGCAATTAGCGATCTCGCCGCGTCTTTAAAAGACGAAAACCGAAAGATCGACAACACGCTCGGATATCAGTGGATGTACCGCGTCGGCAAGAAAGCCGCAGGCCGCCTGCTTGATGGCCGTGAACACAACGAGTGGCCAGCCACCGACCAACGGAGGGCCGCCGCATGAGCGATAATAACCTGTTCGCATATATCTGTTCGCAAGCAACGCTGTTGCGCCCGACATGGCACAATTGGAGGGCAGCAGCATGAGCCACTTCAAACCCCAATGGAACCTTGATGCCGAACTGATCGTTGATAACTTCGCCGGTGGTGGCGGCGCATCAACCGGCATTGAAATGGCGCTGGGCCGACCGGTCAATATCGCCATCAACCACGATGCCAACGCCGTCTTGATGCACCAGGCGAATCACCCGCACACAACCCACCTTTGCGAAGATGTTTTCAAGGTCGATCCCGTCGCGGTCTGCAAAGGTCGCCGCGTGGCACTGGCATGGTTCAGCCCGGATTGCACCCACCACAGCAAAGCAAAAGGCGGCAAGCCGCGCAGCAAGAAAATTCGCGGGCTGGCGTGGGTTGTGATCCGGTGGGCGGCAAAGGTCCGCCCCCGCGTGATCATGCTGGAAAATGTAGAGGAGTTTGGAGACTGGGGACCACTCACCAAAGACGGTAAACCCTGCAAGGACCGCAAGGGCCAAACCTTCAAGATGTGGGTTGCACAACTTGAACGCCTTGGATACCGGGTGGAATACCGCGTCTTGCGGGCCAACGCCTATGGTACACCGACCATTCGCAAACGCCTGTTCGTAATTGCGCGGTGCGATGGCAAGCCGATTGTCTGGCCCGACCCGACACACGGCGCACCCGGCAGCGATGCCGTCAAACAACGCAAGCTGAAACCCTGGCCGGTCGCGGCGGACATTATCGATTGGGATTTACCCTGCCCGTCTATCTTTATGGACCCGGCACAGGCCAAAAAACTTGGCCTGAAACGCCCGCTTGCCGACAATACAATGAAGCGCATCGCACGGGGAATGCAGAAATTTGTCTTTGATGCCAGGAAACCTTTCATCGTTACCGCCGCACACCCCGCGCATGGGCCGGTCACGCCTTATGTCACGCGGTTTAATCAAAACGGCACAGGCCAACCGCTCGACGAACCCATTGGCACCGTCATGGCCGGGGCAACCCGTTTCGGATTGGTTGCACCTTTCATTCAGCACGTTCAACATTCATCAAGCGGCGGCGTCATGCCCGCCAATGACCCATTGCGGACGGTAACAGCATCCCCCAAGGGGGGCGGCATGGCCGTTGTTTCCGCCTTCATGGCCCAGCATAACAATACCAGCAGCGACAGCAGGAGCATGGCGGCACCCGTTTCCACAGTTACCACCACCGGATCACAACAGGGCCTTGTCACGGCCCACATCACCAAGTTCCGCAATGGGGCCACCGGGTACGACCCCCGCGAACCGGTCCACACCGTTACCAGCGGGGGCGCGATGAAACGTCCGGGCGGCGCAAACCCGCAGGGAATTGTGGTTGCCCATCTGGACAGGCAGTTTGGCAAAAGCATCGGCTCCGATGCACAGGAACCTGCCCCCACCATCACCGCAGGCGGCACGGGGAAAACAGCCCTTTGCACCTCGCACCTGGTTAAACTGCGTGGCACCTGCCAGCATGGCCAACCCGTGAATGATCCAATGCCAACCATCACGGCCGGCGGAAACCACGTCGGCGAAGTCCGCGCCTTTCTCACCAAATACTACGGCACTGGCGAAGGCCAACCGGCAACCGATCCGCTCGGCACTGTCACCAGTCACGACCGCTTTGGCATTGTTACCATCGCAGGCCATCAATATCAGATCACCGATATCGGCCTGCGTATGCTCACCCCGCGTGAACTGTTTCGCGCCCAGGGCTTCCCCGATAGCTACAAAATCGGAGACTGCGACAGCGACGGCTTTAAATTCAGCAAAAGCCAGCAGGTTGCCAAATGCGGCAACGCCGTTTGCCCACCTTTGGCTGCCGCCCTTGTCCGCGCCAACATCGCGGCCAGCAGTTTGTTTGATACCGGGAAAAAGGCAGCGTCATGACAACCCACGGGTCTTTCAATCCGAAAGGCTCACGCCGCACCGATGCGGGGGAGCCGATGACGGTTGCCCGCATCGATGCCGCACTGCGCACACTGGCGCGGATCATGCGCGATCATGGCGACCGTTTTGATAACGGCGACTTGATGAAAATGGCGCAAAATCTCTATGACGAACGCAACCGTATCAGCCAACCCGACAGCATAGAAAACCTTATGGCTGATTTAATGAAGGTCGCATAAGGGCAATGCGCGCCAGCCATTCCTGTTTCTGTTTGAGCGTTGGACCCGCCCCATATTTAGGGCGGGTAAATTTATGCCCCATCACCGACGCCACAAGCATGTCAGGGGCCTCGACCGCAATAAACCGATCCTGCAAGGCATGACGCAACGAATAAAGGCTTTGCTGATTGGTTTCAAAGGCCGCGTTTTCACGCAAAAACTTGTTCACGCCGGTTGTAAAACTGCCATTCTTGCCGCGATAGCGCACAATTCCACCCGCTGCCATCAATGCCTTGGCGGCTGGTAACGCAGCCCCCACCAATGGCAAATTGCGAATAGACATACTGGTCTTAATTTCGCGGATCTGGTTTGGCCTGATCCTGATATGCGGGATCGGATCATCAAGAACAAAATCAGCCCGTTCCAGACCACAAATTTCCCCCGGTCGCGCCCCTGTCTCCGCAAGAATTGCAACGATATGCCGGGCTTCGTCATTGATGCCGCCGAGAAGGCAACCAGGTGCCAACAGCGTTTGCACAATCCAGTCACGCGATACCGTTTCACCCCGACTTTTGCCCTGCGTCACATGGTTGCGAAATGCAATCCCCTTAAACGGGTTTTCAACACCCAGTAACCGCGCATCGCTGACAACGCGAAACATGGCGCGCAGGCAATTCACTTCCTTATTGGCCGATTTAACCGATAGCTTTTCATCGCGCAAACGGTCGCTCCACCACCCCCGAAACTGCAACGCATCCTGCCGCGACAGTTCGGCAACCGGTTTGTCACCAATAACGGCCAGCAGGTTTTTTTGGGATCGCCGATGCGGGTTTAAGGCAAGCTCCACCTGCCGGGGCGACTTGCCAATCCGGGCATCAAAACTCAATTTCTCGTATTCATCAAACAGCGTCGACACCATAATCCGGGGCATGGGAACGGCCCCGAGAACGGCATCAATGACACGACGGTCATCAACAGTTTCAAGGCTTTCAAGCCGGGCAACGACATCCTTGGCCGGGGCCTCGGCAATCTCCCCCGAATGCTGATACCGCCACCCCAGCCTGACAGCCAGATCACGCGCCCGCTCATACCGCTCTTGCGCGCCAGCAACCTTGCCCGACGCCCGCAATTCATCCCAATACGCGATAACGCTTTCATTCACCCGGCCCACGGCCAGACAAGCGGAATCATAGCTATCTGTCTTAAGGGAAATCTTGACTTCGCTGCCCAGAATATCGACCAGATCAGCAGGCACACGACGGCGATAACTATATCGGCGACCGCGACGAATGATGTAGCGGCTAAGGTCCTCGGGCATGGCCTGTGTCCCAAAATGTGTACCAAACTGTGTACCAAAATTGAGAACCAACCGTATTTGAACCCGATAGCACCCGTCAATCTAAATAGATCGACCGCTTATAACACTTTGATTTTACTGCCAGAAACGAAAAAAGGCCCCCGTTAAGGGAGCCTTTATCACTGGCGGGCAAGGAGGGATTCGAACCCTCGATGGGGCTTTTGACCCCATACTCCCTTAGCAGGGGAGCGCCTTCAGCC
>TARA_R110000751_G_scaffold39159_2_pt1 | contig 51435 bp, 65 predicted proteins | sample TARA_R110000751 | Tara Oceans TARA_R110000751 (sample SAMEA4398001) | marine metagenome | biome: Polar Biome; feature: [MES] marine water layer (ENVO:01000295) within the mesopelagic zone...; material: water (ENVO:00002006), including particulate matter (ENVO:01000060) such as...... | reverse complement strand
GCCGAACATTTCCTTGGTCCGGTCCAGGATCGGCGTGTTGATGAAGACCGGGTGCACCGAGTTGCAGCGGATCTGGCCGCCCTTGGCACAATGCAGGGCAATAGATTTCGAGATGTGGCGCACGGCGGCCTTGGCCGTGTTGTAGGACACGTAATTCGCGCTGGCGATGATGCCAGCAATGGACGAGATATTGATGATCGAGCCGAGGCCATGTGCGCGCATCAGCGGGATGCCATACTTGCAGCCAAGGAAGATGGAATCGACGTCGACCGTCTGCACCTTCTTGAACATGTCGTAGTTTTCGTCTTCGACCGAGCCAAGCGAGCCGATGCCGGCATTGTTGACGAGGATGTTAATGCCGCCCATCGCGTCATGCGCGGCAGTCAGCACTTCCTGCCAGCGGGCTTCGTCGGTGACGTCATGCTGGAACGCAAAGGCTGTGCCCGCGCCATGCGCGGCGTTGATCTCGGCAGCCACCTTTTCGGCGCCTGCACCGTTCACATCCGTCAGCGTGACCTTGGCGCCTTCCTTGGCGAGCATCTTGCCGATGGCTTCGCCGAGGCCCTGCGCGCCGCCGGTGATGAATGCCATTTTTCCCTGAACTCTGCCCATACCTGTTTCCTCTCGATTTTTTTCTGCGACCTCATTCCTAGCAGGCGAAAGCGACCCGGGCCAAACGCATTCTTTCCGGAATCCGCTTGATGCCGGGTCCATTCGGGGTGATCCTGACGCCCATGACACGGGGCGCAGATCCTGAACGGGCAGAAGCCCATTTTCACCTGTTCGATACGGCCATCGGCCCGTGCGGCCTTGCGTGGAATTCTGCGGGCCTGATTCAGGTCCAGTTGCCCGAGGCCAGCGAGGCGGCTACCGAAGCACGCCTTGGCCGCATCGCCTCAGCCTCATGGAGCGAGGCTCTGCCGAAACAGATCTCCGATTGCGAATCCCGCATGCACGCCTATTTCGACGGCAAGGAAATCGAATTCGCCGACATCACGCTGGACTTTGGCGGCGCGAATGAATTCACGACGCGTGTCTATACTGAGTTGCGGAAGATCGGCTGGGGCCAGACAACCAGCTATGGCGCGCTGGCGAAAAAGCTGGGCAAGCCCAACGCGGCGCGGGCAATTGGTGCGGCCATGGGCAAGAACCCCTGGCCGCTGATCGTGCCATGCCACAGGGTGCTGGCCGCCTCCGGCAAAATTGGCGGATTCTCGGCCTATGGCGGCCGGGCGACCAAGCGGCACATGTTGCAACTGGAAAGGGCCGACGCCGATGGCGCCGCGCCCATGCTGCCGGGCCTGTTTGACTGAAATCAGCCTTTGTCACGCTGGTCCTTGCGCTGCACTTCCCAGCGGCGGCGCAGCGTGGCGACGCGGTCCGGGAAGCGGCCAAGGGTTTCGGCCTTGCGCACCCGGTCCGTGCGGAAGTGGCGGAAATCCTGACGCAGTTCGCACCACGCACCGATCAGGCGCACCTCATCCCAATAGGCGAGCAGGAAGGGCCAGATAACCCGGCGCGTGACATTGCCCACCTCATCCGCATAGTCGATGGCCATTTTAGTCTGTCCACGAATTGAATGGCGAACCAGCGCGACATTGAAATTGTCTTTCGGGCGCTGACGATAGCTGACCGGCATAAGGCCGGAATCGACAATCACGGGCTGCAATGCGCGCGGCACCGCAACGGTCAGCTTAGCGATCAGGTCGCGTGCACCGCGTGACAGGGCTTCATCTCCCCGTGCGGCCACCCATTGCGCGCCGAGGACGGCGGCTTCCAGTTCGTCTGCCGTGAGCATGAGCGGCGGCATGTCATAGCCATCTTCCAGCACATAACCGGTGCCCGCCTCGCCGCGGATCGGCACGCGCTGAGCGATCAGCTCGGCCATATCGCGGTAGAGCGTGCGCAGGGAGACTTCGAGCTCTTCGGCCAAGGCCTGCCCTGTCACCGGCGCTCGGTGGCGGCGCAGGACCTGGATGATCTGGAACAGGCGTTCGGTGCGTCTCATTTTTTTTAGCCTACTGCCACGCTGCTGACACCATGCTGTCAGCAGGCCTCTCGTATCAAGCCCTTATCGCAACCTTGATATGGAGACAGACAATGATCACGCTTTACGGATGGGGCCCGCTATTCGACTGCCCCTCGCCCAGCCCCTACGTCATGAAATCGGAAATTCAGCTGCAGATGCTCGGCCTTGAGTTCAACCGCGCCATCGCAGACCTGGATGCAGTGTCCAAGCACAAGGCACCGTATGTCATGGATGATGACATCCTGATCCAGGACAGCAATTTCATCCGGGCCTATTTCGAGAACAAGCGCAGCCGCCACCTGACAGCGGGCCTCAGCGATGCGGACAGCGTGACGAGTTGGGCGCTGGAACGGATGGCCGAGGATCACCTTGCCACAGTCATGATGATGGAGCGCTGGCTGAAGGACGACAATTTCTTCAAGGGGCCCGCCCTGTTCTTCAGCGACGTGCCGGAAGACGCCCGTGAAACTGTCATGCAGGAAACCCGCGACGGCATCGCCGCCGGGCAATATGCCCGCGGGATGGGCCGGCATTCCGAAGCCGAACGCATGCAGCTTGCTGCGTGGGATCTGCAAGCCATCGCCATCCAGCTTGCCGGACAGGACTACCTGTTCGGAGATACGCCTACCGTCGCCGATGCCAGCGTGTCAGCCGTTCTGATCGCGTGCGCGACGGAGTATTTTGACACGCCCCTAACCGGCCTCGTACGCGGGCATACCAACCTTGTCGGCTATATGGACCGCATGAAGGATCGTTACTTTGCGAAGAACCTGTGGCCCGTTCCTGCAATGGCCTGACCGGACGGGCGCGGCCCACTTTCTGTTTGTGTCGCGCCGTATCGAATGTAGCCTGCGTGTTCGAGGGAATGCGCAGGCTGCTGCGCATCGGGGCAAAGAGGCGCAGCGCGTTGAAATACCTGCAATTCATGACGCGAACCGATGGTCCGCGAATCGCTTACCTGGCCAAGGCATTCGGTATGGCGCTGCTCGGCATGGTCCTGATGGCCACGCTGATTAGCCTATTGATACCCAACGATGCTGCACAAGACCGGAGCAGCAACGCGGCAGCACCCTCGCTCACTGGACTGCTGGTAATCTGGCCCATCCTGTCAACGCTGGTAATCTGGGTCGTCCTGACCGGCGTGAAGCGTGTCACGCCCACCTACTGGCATGCCGCCGCCGCGTCAGCTCTGGTGTTTTTAGCGCTGTTCACATTCGCTGCGGGCCTGCAGACGGGGCTGATCTTTGTGTGGCCTTACTTCCTGTATTCGCTGACATTTCTGGCCTGGCAGATGGAATCGGATGTAGACGCCATCATCATGACCGGCCTGCTGCAATCGGCGGTCATGTCCCTGCCCGCGATGATTATCAGTTCTCAGGCCTGATTCCGGCCCGAAAGATCAAATTTACAACACCGTGTTCAGCCAGCATATACCGTGCGCGTGGTAGCTGTTCTGCATGCTCCGCAAGCTTATCGCCTCGCTGATCACGATCTACGCCATCGCCTTTGCGTTTGGTGCGCTGGCCGCTGTGCGCTGGCCGTCCATCATGATGGCCGTCAGCTGGATGGTGCAGGACGACATTGCAGGCGGTCTTGAGTCGGTCGACTGGCGCGCGCTCGGCATTGCCTATGGAGCGCCCTACCTGCTGGCCGCGCTCTGCTTCTATTGCTCTGCCGCGATGATTGCCGGCCGTCGGCCCGGCAGCGTGCTGTGGTACGTGATGGGTCTGTTCGCCGGCTTTCCCACTGTCTACCTTGTCAGCTTTGAAGATGGCTGGTGGCAGAATCCGAGCCCGGCCGAAGGCGCCGTCGCCGGGGCTGCAATTGGTGCACTGTTCCTGTTGAGCGCTGTTTATGAGTTGCGTCGGCGCGCTCCGGTGCGGGTGCCACGGACCAATGCGGAAGCGCCGGAAGCAACCGTGTCTGCCCCCGTACCCCCACCTTCGCCCACACCGGAGGTTGCCATCATCCGCCCGCGCCCCAAACCGGCAAAACCTATTTTTGTACCGGCCGCCATTGCCCGCCAGCGCGCGAGCTTTGCCGCCCACGGGCGACGAATGAACGCAAAGCGCAACCAGACCCGCAGCATCCGTCTGTTCTGATAGGGCATTGCTGCCCGTCCCGCTTCGGCTTAGCCTGCCTCAGGAGACCAAGGGAGGCACGCCAAAATGAATATACGACTGATCGCAGCCGCTGCACTGTCGCTGCTCGCCGCCTGGCTATTCTGGCAGGGCCTGTCCGCCGTCATCATGATCACCGGACGCGGCAGTCCGCTGGGTGACGCACTGATGCAGCCGCCGACCAGCATGATTCGTTTGCTGGGCAGCGCGATCGTCCTGATTGGTGGATTACTGGCCGTCGCCCAGCGTGCAGGCGGCGCCATTCTTGCCGCGACCGGCACGCTGCTATTCCTGTTGCTGCCAATCCTGATGGCCGCCGCCGGGACGGATTCGGTGATGTGGATGGACGAAGCGATTTATTCGGCGCTTCTGATCGTGCTCACCATTGCGCTTTTTGTGATCAAGCGGCGAAAAGCCTGACCGTGCGTCAGCCGCCGCATTGATTTCACACTCAAAATGCCTAGGTTGCAGGCTCTCGCCCTAGAGGCCCTTTCAGCAAGGCAGAATTCCCATGTCAGAGACCTATGATGTCGTCATAATCGGTGGCGGCCCCGGCGGCTACAATTGCGCCATTCGCGCCGGACAACTTGGTCTGAAGACCGCCTGTATCGAGATGCACAGCAAGCTGGGCGGCACCTGCCTGAATGTTGGTTGCATTCCATCCAAGGCGCTGCTGCACGCATCGCAAATGTACGCGTCGGCGCAGAATGATTTCGCTGGCATGGGCATCAAGATCGGCAAGCTCGACCTCGACCTGCCAACCATGATGGCGCAAAAGGAAGAGGCTGTTGAAGGCCTGACCAAGGGCGTCGAATTCCTGCTGAAGAAGAACAAGGTCGACCGCATCCACGGCAAGGGCAGGATTGTCGGCGCAGGCAAGGTGGAAGTCACCGATCCTAGCGGCAAGAAAACCGTTCTGGACACCAAGAATATCGTAATCGCCACAGGCTCTGAGCCGACCAACCTGCCAGGCATCGAGATCGACGAAGAACGTGTTGTCACCAATACCGGTGCGCTGTCGCTGACTTCCGTGCCGAAGCGGCTTGTCCTGATTGGCGCTGGTGTGATCGGCCTGGAAATGGGTTCAGTCTGGGCGCGTCTCGGCTCGGAAGTGACCGTGGTTGAATATCTCGACCGAATCCTGCCGCCCGCAGACGCGGAAGTCGCCAAGGAAGCCCAGAAGACATTCAAGAAACAGGGCCTCGAATTCCGCCTGGGCATGAAAGTGACAGGCGTCGAGAAACTGAAGAGCAAGCTGAAACTGAGCATGGAGCCAGCCAAGGGTGGCGACAGCGAGACAATTGATGCCGACGTCGTGATCGTGGCCGTCGGGCGGCGCCCCTACACGGACGGCCTCGGCCTCGAGAATATCGGTGTGACGCCAGACAAGCGCGGTGTGATCCAGCCAACGGACGGCCATTTCCAGGTGGCGGACGGTGTGTGGGCGGTGGGTGACTGCATTCCGGGACCAATGCTGGCGCACAAGGCCGAGGATGATGGCACAGCCGTCGCCGAACTGATCGCCGGCAAGGCAGGCCATGTCGACTACAACCTTGTGCCTAGCGTCGTTTACACAAACCCGGAAATTGCCTGGGTCGGCAAGAACGAAGAAGAGCTGAAAGCGGCTGGCGTTGAATACGTCAAAGGCAAGTTCCCGTTCATGGCCAATTCGCGCGCACGGACCAATCACGAGACCGTCGGGTTCGTCAAAATCCTTGCCGAAAAAGGCACCGACAAAATTCTCGGTGCGCACATGATCGGCGTTGGCGTTGGCGAGATGATCGCCGAAATCTGCGTCGCGATGGAATTCGGTGCAGCGTCGGAAGACATTGCCCGCACCAGCCATGCTCACCCGACCCTGTCTGAAGCCGTGCGTCAGGCCGCGATGGGCGTGGAAGGCTGGACCATGCAAATGTAGGCACCATCCCCCCCAGGGGGGTGGTTCTATATTCAGAGGCACGGATAGATTGGCACCTGAACACGTTCAGGGGCGCTTAAATGATCCGGCTATTGAAATTGACGAGTGCGGCTTTCTGTCTGGCTGTTATGGCCGCGCCGGTGATGGCGCAGGCCGCCGACCAACGGGCGGCAGCGCCAGCAGCGCCCAATCCAAATGCCATTCTCGCAGAGCTGTCGAACGTGGCGCAGATCACGGCAGCGGCGAAGAAATGCAGCTGGACTGATCCGATACATGTTCTGGCCGCAGAATCGATGCTGGCTATTAAGGCGGCAGACCTGAAGGCCATGGTGGCACCGGACGTTCGCGGACAGGTGGACGCTGCCCTGGCGCAGGCGGCAGGAAGCATCAGCACATTCGCGTGCCAGCAGCCTGACGGGACAGATCAACCGCAGCAGCAACAGATCAGCATGTTCGTGACGGACCAGTATTGGCGCATGGTTGCGCATGTCGACGTGCTGGGAAGCCTGCGCTGGGGCGAGGTGTTCCGCTACACGTCAGCAGAGCGCGCAATGCTCGACAAGGAAATCGCCAAAGTCCAGGAATCCAAAGGCTATGGCTATTACGAGGTGGCTAACCCCCTAGAGACACTGGCGGACAAAACGATCACGCTGGCCTGCCGCGAGCGACCGTCGAACGGGAAACCATGTCGGCCGGTACCGCCGGAACTGGAGGGCAATGCGGCGACCATCAAGACGATGATCGAGTCGACCGAGGCATTCGGCAAGGCCGTTGCAGCAGGCCTCATCGAAGAACAGAAGGTATTTGAAGCTGCGGTGGATGATATCACAGCCTACAGCGCGATTGGTGAGAAGGAGTGCACCAAAGACGCGCTAGTCGTGAAAACCGCAGACGCCATCACAAAATCGCAAGAGACCGAGGACAGCTTCGGGTCGATGACTCACGACGTGACCTTTGTTGAGAAATTCCGACTGGGCAAACCGGAAGCCGTGGGCTGGGTCCTGCTATTCCGCAGCATGATGTCGGGCAGTAACAGCGGCCCCTATAAGGTGGTCGCCGAGAATGGCGGCGAATGGGACGAAGAATCGGCGCGCATAGGCGCTGGCGATGTGACGAATCTGTATGCTGAGCAGGTTGCCCTGATTGAAACCCTTCCCGTCGACCAAAGGGCCAAGGCAACACAGGATGCAAAGGACTCGATCTCCGAAACCTATTTCACAAATTTCGTTTCGATGGGCCTGATGCAATCCATAACCGGGAGTGGCGGCATTCATCTCACCCGCTGTCGTGCGGACTGATTTTCGAATCGCCTGACGGCTGGACGCGCGGGCAACCTCTCCCTAGTCTGCGGGGCATGTACACGCATGCCGGATCTGGTTGGGCAATCAGGCCGTTCCTCAGGGGCGACCGCGTCTCCTGCCTGCGGATTTTTTCTGACTGCCTCCGCGCGTTTCCGTGGCGCGGCGAATGGCAGTCATACCTACCTGCCCTGCATCATTCATTTGATACGGCGAGAACCCTCATTGCGTTCGAACCCTCTGCCGGCACGATTGCCTTCGTGACAGTGAATGTGACAACCGGCTATGTCGACCATCTATTCGTGCACCAGGACTGGCGCTTGTGCGGCGTCGGACGCGGCCTGCTTGAAGTGGCCCGCAGGGAAGCAGACAAACCACTGATCCTGGATGTCGATACCCAGAACATGTCCGCGCGTCATGCCTATGAAAAGCTGGGGTGGCGTGTGATGGCGGATGCCAAGCCCGCGCGACCCGGACAACAAGTTCGCCTCATCAGCCCTTGAAGGACCGGTCCATGGATCTCGGAATTGATCAAGTAAACGCCATGCTGCGGGCCAGCGTGATGGCGAGCAATCCAGCAGCGACTGTCGAAGAGCGACGCGCCGGGATGCTGGCCGCCACGGCCATAATGCGTCCGCTGGAAACGGTTGAGATTTCAGAGACGACGCTTGCTGGTCGGCCTACCCTTTCGTTCCGTCCCTCGACAGCGACGGCAGGCAAGGCGCTGCTCTACCTGCACGGCGGCGGATACGTGATCGGCAGTCCGGAAACCCATCGCGGCATCGTCTCGCAAATATCGAACGCCATCGGCGCGAATGCATGGTCACTGGATTATCGCATGGGCCCTGAAGACCCGTTTCCTGCAGGGGTCAATGATACTGTCGCGGCCTATCGTGAGCTTCTTGAGACCCACGCGCCGGGCGACATATTGATCGCGGGTGACAGCGCAGGCGGCGGCCTTGCACTTGCGTCTGCCATGAAGGCGCTCGATGCGGGCCTGTCCATGCCAGCCGGTCTTGTGCTGTTGTCGCCCTGGGCCAATCTCAACCAGGTCGGTTCAAGCCATGACACAAAAGCCGAGGCAGACCTGATGGTCAGCCGCGAGAGCCTGAACTGGTATGCCGAGCAGTATCTTGGCGCTGACCAAAATGCTGACGATCCCTATGCTTCGCCTGCCTATGGTGACTTTAGCGGCCTGCCGCCGATACTGGTTCAGGTCGGCGCGGATGAAGTGCTCTATTCAGACAGTGTGGCCGTTGCCGAGCGCGCCGGCGCGTCAAATGTTGCCGTCACGCTCGAATGCTGGCCGCACATGCCCCACGTCTTCCAGTCATTTTATCCTTTCCTCGCAGAATCGCGTGCCGCGATTGTGAGGATCGGTGAATGGAGCACGGCGCAGCTGGCCCGATAGGACTTATTCTGCTGCCCGCATGAGCGATTGCATCCGGTCGAGCCAGGCAACCCAGCCCGCTCTACCCTGATCCGTGAGGAAGACACGCGTCTGCGGTCGCTTGCCAACAAAGCGCTTCTCAATGCGGACATAGCCCGCCTCTTCCAGCTTGCGCAAATGAGTCGACAGGTTGCCATCAGTGGCGCCAACCATGGCTTTCAACTCACCGAAGACGGCAGGGTTGACCGATGTGAGGTAGGCCATGATGCCCAGCCGCAGTCGGCCGTGAATGACATCGTCAATGTCGTTGTGATCGAAGGGGTTCTCGCTGGTCATGGCCGCTTACACTGTCTCGGACGGCTCGCAGCGCAAGAGCACGACCCCCGGCAAGAATACGGTGAGGAAGGCAACGGCTGCGCCGAGCAACCACAGAACGTTTGAGCCGATCAAGAAGACGGCCGCGGCGACACTGGCAATCGCGCCCCAGCCAGCCATCGTCAGCACCTTGTTTCCGGCAATGACGCCCGAAGTCAGCTGCGACAATCCATAGACCCCCAGCACGAGTGGCACGGACCAGAAAAAAGCGTCGCTGGCCTGACCATCTGCAAATGAACGCAGGATCGCACCTGAAAAATAGGCAAACAACGTGATGCCAGCACCGGTCCAGACGAGCCCGGACACTTTGTTACCCGTTGATGCAGCGCCGGGCTTGCTGGACGGGAAGGTCATTTGCAGCAGCTTGTAACCGCCGAAGCCCAAGACCCCGTATGCGCCCCACATCCATGCGAATGCGATTGGCTGCAGCCCGATCATGCCTTCTATGATCGCGTAGTGGCCGAGATAGGCCAGTGCGGTCAGGCCGCCCCACCAGGCCAGGAATCGTCCGCCCAGAAGTGGCGCGTTGCTGCCCGCATCAGCCATGTCCCGCAAATAAGCGAGGTCGTCGGTCAAGGATTGGTTGCTCATTGTCATAGTTCCTAAATTCACTTTGAATTTCAAAGTAGTTTGTTTTTTTGAACGCGTCAAGCGGCTCTGTCGGCATGCATGCCCGCAACACTCGCCTTTGCCGGAAAACCTCGCTAAGCGGGGACATGACCGAGACCTCTGCCGCAGACCCCGAAACTCTATATGCCGCGCCCGCCAAATGGGTCGCTTCCGGCGCCGGGGCGCAAGGCAACCTGTTCCTCACGGGGCGTGCCGGAACCGGCAAGACGACGATGCTGCGCAAGTTCCTCGCCGGAGCGGGTGACAAGGCGGTCGTTCTCGCGCCAACGGGCGTCGCGGCGATGAATGCCGGCGGCCAGACAATCCATTCCTTCTTCAAACTGCCGCCACGACTGGTGGAGCCGACAGATATCAAACGCCTGCGCTCGACCCGTCTGATCAAGGCCGTTGAAACGGTGGTGATTGATGAAATCTCGATGGTGCGTGCCGACATGCTGGACGCGATTGACCGCTGCCTGAAATTGAACCGCATGTCGAAGCGACCGTTCGGTGGTGTGCGGATGATCCTGTCCGGTGACCTGCACCAGTTGCCGCCGGTGGTATCCAACAGCGAAGCGCCCATTCTTGAGCAGCGCTATGGCGGCAGTTACTTCCACAATGCGCCTGCGTTCAAGGAAGCCGAATTCGCGCTTCTGGCGCTGAAACACGTTTTCCGGCAGGAAGACCCGCGTTTCCTAGCCTTGCTTGGTGCGCTGCGCACTGGACGCGTCACCCCGATGGACGAAGCCGTGTTGCGTAGCGTGGTCTCATCGCGCAGTGCGGTCGATGCCTCCGAGACGCATGTCGTTTTGACGCCAAATAATGCCAATGCCAACCGGATCAACCAGGCCCGGCTGGCCGGCCTGTCTACGAAACCCAAGATTTACCCCGCAGAGGTGCAGGGGCAGTTTGACGAAAAATCCTATCCGACAGAAGCCGATCTTGAGCTGAAGGAAGGTGCCCGCGTGATGTTGATCCGCAATGACCCTGAAGGGCGATGGGTCAACGGTTCTCTCGCTAACGTGGAAGGTTTCTCAGGCAAGGGCGTGATCGTGTCGATCGATGGTCATGCCTATGAGATCGAGCCATCAGCATGGGAAAAGTATCGTTACGAACTCGATCCCGAAACCAAGAAGGTCAAACGTGAAGTCGTTGGCACATTCAAGCAGATGCCGCTGCGGCTAGCCTATGCCGTGACGATCCATAAGGCGCAGGGCCTGACGCTGGACAAGGTGTTCATCGACTTTGACAGCGGCATGTTTGCGCACGGACAAGCCTATGTGGCCTTCTCGCGCGCCCGCACCCTTGAGGGGCTGGAGATCAGCCGTGAATTACGCCCGCGTGATCTGGTGCTTGACCGCGAAGCATTTGCCTTCGGCAAACTCGAAACGATCGAAGATACGGACGCTTATTTGCTGGCGAAGTTCGCCCGTGATGGCGACTCGTTGATCTAGGCGGTCACACTGAATCCCGCAGGATCAACCCGACACCGAGGGTTTGCCGAATATCAGGGCAAGGATACGGCGAGCGAAATTGGTTTGGCCAACGGATGTGTCAGTCTTTTCCTGACGCATGCTGCGCTCAGCTTCAAGGAAAGCCCGCTCTTCGGGGGACAGGTTTCCCGACGGATGTGCGGGCGTTCCGAAGACACCAGCCTTGGACGTGCGCGTGTTCTTCTTGCCGAAAATGGCCATCCGGTATCCCTCCGTTTGGCCAACTTGATACACGCAAGGATTTAGAATCGCGTGGAATGGAAGGGATAAATTTCCTGCCCTGGGTTAACAGATCGGGTCAGGCGAGCTTGCGGATCTCGTCAGCCAACTGGCGATCATTGTCCGTGACGATCTTTTCAAGCACGTGAACACGCTCTTTGAGGCGTTCGATATCCGCCTGCATACGCTGCACATCCTTGTCCGAGGCGGCGTCGTGCTGCTGGTTCTCTTTCATCTTGAAATAATTCTTGAGGACGCCTGCACCGACTGAAATCAGTACGATGATTACGACCATCTGAAATGGATCCATTTTTAGCGCCTCCAAGCATTATCGATATTCGATATATGGGCAAATTTTCGCCCGATGCAAGGACCTTTATCGTCCGGTTGATCCGAAACCGCCATCCCCCCGACTTGTTTCGTCAAGGCTGTCGACTTCCTTCCAGCCAAGCTGGGTCACTGGCGCAAGCACCAATTGGGCAACGCGTTCGCCCCGGGCAATGGTGAAAGGCGCGTCGCCAAGGTTGATCAGGATAACCTTGATTTCACCGCGATAGTCGCTGTCGATCGTGCCCGGCGTATTCAGGCAGGTAAGGCCATGCTTGGCAGCGAGGCCAGAGCGCGGACGCACCTGAATCTCGTAACCTTCGGGAATTGCGACGCTAAGCCCGGTGGGCACCATGGTCCGGGCTCCAGGCATGAGCACCATCGGATCATTCTCCGGAACGGCGGCGCGCACGTCCATGCCGGCAGAGCCGGTCGTTTCATAGGCAGGCAGGCTCAGGCCTTCGAAATGCGGTAGCGGGCAGACGCTGACAGGTACGTTTTTCATGGCCAGAAGCCGTCTTTGAGTCGCAGGTCCGAGTCAAGGCAGGGCGCGCGCCAGATAGACGACTTCCTTGGAATCGCCTGCATAACTGCGCCGGCCAATCTCCTGAAAACCAAGCCTGTTATGGAAACGCAAAGAGCCGGGATTGGGCGGCCGCAGGTTCACTTCGCACGTGATCCAGGACATCTTTCCGGCATAGGCATGAAATGCCGCCGCATAGAGGGCGACGCCAGTTCCCTGCCCCCGGCCCGCTTCAGACACGGCAATCCGGTCGACATAGATGAAATCATCGCCCCAGTCCTCCAACCATCGGAGGTTGGCGCTGGTATAATCCATTGTGCCAGGCGGCAGCAGATTAATGAATCCGACGGGCGTGCCCGAGATTTCGGCAACACGCGCATCATGCAGACTGAGCCATTTGCCGAGCGTTTCCAGCGTCTCGTCGCCGACACCGGGTACACCAGCCTGGTTGATAATGTGGAGCGCGGCAAGATCAGCGGGATCGTAGGGGCGGATAATCATGTGTCGCGGGTGCGATAGCGTCAGGCGCATGTCAAGGAAGACGAGCGAGGTGGCCACTTATCAGCTCGGTTTCCGTGTGCAGGATGTTCGACCCGCAATTCTCGACGACGTGAAACGACACGCCCGCGCGATGCGCCATATGATCGGCCACTTGATGAGCTGAGATGATGGTACAGTCGGCGCCCTGCAGCCATGTTTGCGGGCAGGAAGTCGAATCAAGGTCCCCCGACCAGTCCGTCATCGCTGCTGTTCCATCACGCAACCAGGCTTCGACGCCCTGTTCGACAGCATGATACAAACCCTCTGCCTGCACTCTCATCAAATCCGGCTGGTCGAGCGTCGCCAGATCACCCTTGGATCGGGCATATTGCGCCATCAGAAAGGCCCGCGAGCCGCGCCTTTTATAGACTGGCAGGCCGAGGCTCATTGCCATCTTCATGACCGATGGCGCATGGCGCGTCGCGATGGCTGCAAACCGCGTCTGACGGTCCATGTGGGCGAGGTGGACCTGTTCATCAATCGGCACGCCGCCGCCTATGACAAGGAGTTCGCCGACACGATCCCCCAGCGCATTTGCAATCCGGAACCCATGAGAGGAGCCGCCCTGATGAATGCACAGGCTGATGCGCGCGACACCGAGATGGTCCACGAGTGCCAGCGCATCTTCGACAACTGTGCGGTCGAAATCCGCCCGCGACTTGCTCGGGCTGGAGTAGCCGAAGCCAGGCCGTGAGGGGGCGATGAAATGAATGTCGGCCGCCGCCAGACCCTGCAGCATGGCATCCGTAAAGAAGGGGCCCTGAAGGAAGCCGTGAATGAACAGGATGGGCCGTCGGCCTGATCCGACCTTGTACCAGGCAAGTTCGCGCCGACCGGGGCGTGGCAGACGGGACAGGCCGCGCTGGGGTGTTTGCCATATTTCTGCGCTGGGGGGTGTTTCACGTTCCGGCAATTGACGCATCAGATAGGCGATGCTGGCCGATAATTGCACAACGTCGGACATGCGCGCGCAACCGGTCTTACGCAGGATGCTTTTAGATTGGCCCTTCACCGTTTCGAGAGACCGCCCTCGCTGACTGGCAATGTCCTTCTGACTCAGGTTTCCCAGATAGCCTTCCAGAATTTTGGTCTCGCTGGCCGTCAGGCCGAACGCCTCGCCCAGCCGCACCATCAACCCGGCCGACCAATCGATATAGGACAGCGACACTTGCAGCATGTCTTCGTTGTCTTTTGGTCTCTGTATGAGGGCCAGACAGGCCCGCACCTGAACGGTTTCGATACTGGCCAGGATGATCCGGTCCTGTGCCTGGAAAGTCGTCGCCCGCATGGCCCGGCGGATTTGGGACAGCGCGACAGGATCAAGCGGAACCTCATCCAACCCGCATGGAAATACGCGGCCAGTCAGCTGCGCAGCTGCAGGATTACCTGAGACCTGACCGGTGCGCACGGATATAGTCATGACTGCGTGAAACCTTTCAGCAGAAGCAGACTCGCGCCTCGATGCCGCCTCCACGAGCGCGCCGATACGTTCGGCATGGCTCTCCAGCATGTCGTCATTGCCATCAAGGCGCGGCACATCGTCGGCCAGTTCACCGCTGTCACCGCCAGCAAAGAAATAGGCCATGGCGGCTTCCAGGAAGACATCGAACTGGCCAGATTCGGACGGCACGTCATAAGCCGCACCGAGCATGTCAAAATAGCGTTTGTTCAGGGACATGTCGGGCCCGCTTAATCCACAGTTGAATCCACACTCTAGCCACCGGAATGGTTGCGCAACAAGCTGTTGCTGCTGCGATTGTTTATTTTGGGTTATCCCCCCCGCGGGTCATGAAAGTTGTCCTTCAGCGCGTGTATCCTTGCCCAACAAAAAGCAGGCTAGGTGGGGATCTGGCATGCCACGCGAGAGGGATACTGCGAGGTGCATGGCACCATGAACAACAATTCGAACCGGAACATTTGCAAATAGACGTAAGGGGCGACGTGGTGAAATTCGCTGCCGGGCTGACGCTCGGTGGCGGATTCTTCGTCCGAACCAGGCTGTCGCTCTGCTATTCCGCCGCGAGGCGGATGCCCCCATCATCATGGCCAAACTCGGCAGCGATTTTAAGTGCAAGACGACGGGCTACATCGTCCTTGCCCATGCGCGGCCAGCGCTCGGCATCACCGTGCGAAATCAACACGACCTCGTTTTCTGCGCCACCCATCACATCGCCGGACACATCATTGGCAACAATCCAGTCACATCCCTTCCGGTCCAGCTTGGCCCGGGCATAGTCTTCCAGATCATGCGTTTCGGCGGCAAAGCCGATGACGAGGCGCGGACGATTCTTGCGCTTGTTCGACAGCGTCTTGAGAATGTCGGGATTCTCGGCCAGTTCCATTGAAGGAGCCTCACTGCCCGCACCCTTGATCTTCAGCTTCTTAGTCGCTGCCCGCGCGGGTCGCCAATCTGCGACGGCCGCGACGGAGATGAACACGTCGGCTGGCAGCGCATCTTCACAGGCTTTCAGCATCTGCCGCGCCGTTTCGACTTTCACCAGCGTGACGCCGCGCGGCGCCGCCAAAGAAACAGGGCCCGAGACGAGCGTGACGCGCGCACCCTGCGCTGCAAGTGCCCCGGCGATCGCATAACCCTGGCGGCCGGAGGAATGGTTCGAGAGATAGCGTACGGGGTCCAGTGGCTCACGGGTTGGGCCTGCCGATACGAGCGCGTGGAGACCTGTGAGAGCGCCCTGCCCGGGTTCTTCAAGCCGGGATTCAATTTCGGTCACGATCGATGCAATCTCCGGCAAGCGGCCCGGACCAAACTCACCGCACGCCATCGCGCCTTTATCAGGCTCCATCACAGTCACGCCATCGGCGCGCAGCTGGGCGACATTGCGGATGGTCGCTGCATGCTGCCACATGCGCACGTTCATGGACGGCACCATCAGGACCGGCTTGTCAGTGGCGAGCAGCATGGTCGAGGCGAGATCATTCGCGAGGCCCGCATTGGCCTTGGCCATTAGATCAGCCGTGGCCGGGCAAACGACGACGAGATCGGCAGAGCGCGAGAGCTGAATATGGCCCATCTCGGCTTCTTCATCGAGATCGAACAGCTCGGTATAGGCCTTGTCGCCGGATAGCGCAGAGACAGACAAGGGCGTCACGAATTCCTGACCAGCCCGGGTCACGATGCAGCGGCTGGCAATGCCGCGGCGACCAAGCTCGCGGATCAGCTCAAGGCTTTTATAGGCGGCAATACCGCCGCCTATGACAAGGAGGATGCGCTTCTGTTCCATAGACCTCAGATAGGTTGCTGATGCCTTCTTACCGCAAAATCCTTGCACAAACCCCACAAAAGCCCGTGAAAGCGTGGCTTCTGGTAAAGATTCAGGCTGTTTCAGTCAGCATTTCGCCCCGTGCGTATCTCACGAACGGATTGCGGCGCATATACGATCACGGTCTTGTAAGGGTTGCGCGGGCGTTTCTTGATGCGGGTTATGGTTCGGCCCGAAAAAGCGGGACCCGCCTGAGTCGTGCCCGCTTGCGTTACCGAACTGCCGCGGAAAACACGAATACCGGACTGCGATGTATCCTGCCTGGAACCAACCGAGATGATCCGGGTCTGGCTGGAGGATTGTGTAGAATGCCCAGCCGTCCCGCCCAGCAGTTCCGGGGGAATCGACGTGGCGGACGGGGGGAAAAGACCGGAATGATCGACCGACGTGCCGACGCGGATCAGATCACGAGCGAGCGCTTCGGGCGCCATCAGGATCAGGCTGGCCGCTGCAAACAGGAATGGCTTCATGACGGGTCCCTTCCGACTCGGAAAGGCAAACCCTACTGCAATCGTTAACGCGCATTAAGGACTTACACCCTGCGCGGGAGTGCGGCCCGCACATTACGCCATCGGGGCCGTGTCAGTTCAGGTGAACGATCCCGGCATAGGTGATCAGGGCGAGGATGATGGTGAGACCGAACCATCCCCACCAAGGGGCAAAGGGCGGGCGACGGGGGGGTAAGTGGGGGGTAGGTACGTCTAGCGACGCCTCGAAACGGTCCATGACTTCCGGCAGGCGTTTCAGACGGTTGGTCACTTCCCGCAGATTACCACTGACCATGCGCGCGGCGCCTTCGGGCCCGAAGCTGCGCCGTACCCAATCACCCACAACCGGTTCGGACGCCTGCCAGATATTGTGCTTCGGATCGATTGCGCGAGCGACACCCTCAACCTGGGCCATGGTTTTCTGCAGGAGAACCAGTTCCGGGCGCATCGCCATGCCGAACGTGGCTGTATAATCGAACAGCTGCAGAACGACGCGGCCCATGGAAACATCTTCTGCGGGCTTGCCATGGATCGGTTCGCCAATTGAGCGCAGGGCCTGTGCGAAATCGCCAACCGACTGGCTGGAGGGCACGTATCCAGCCTCGAAATGAACCTCAGCGATACGTTTGTAGTCGCGCTTCAGGAAACCCCAGAGGATTTCGGCAAGGAAGCGACGCTCGGTCATGCCGATGCGGCCGATAATGCCGAAATCGACAAGGGCGACCTTGCCTTCCGGCGTGATGATGATGTTGCCTTCGTGCATATCTGCATGGAAGACGCCATGCTCAATAGCATGGGTGAGGAAGCCGCGCGTGATGTCATTGGCCAGTGCGACCCGGTCAATAGCAGGATTGGCTAGCGCGTCCGGATGCGTCAGCGGGATGCCCTCGACCCAGTCTGTGGTCAGCACCCGGCGGCCCGTCCGGTCCCAGTCAACGCGCGGCACCTGGAAATAGCCGCTCTTTTCACTGAGCTCGCGCATCTCGTCAGCGCCGCCCGCTTCGAGACGTAGATCAGTCTCGCGCATCATGGCCGCGGCAATCGTCTCGGTGAAAGCGACCGGCTTCAAGCGGCGGCTATCCATCGAGACACCTTCGATAGTGAGTGCGGCTCGCCGCATCGCTGACAATTCACGCGTAAGCTGGCCTTCTATGCCGGGGCGCAGGATTTTGACTGCACGCGTGCCGCCTGATGTTTCCATCTTGTGGACCTGCGCAAGCGAGGCTGCGGCCAGCGGAGGACCCAGGCCGGGAAAGAGACGGCTTGCTTCCTCCTGGCCAAATTCCGTGACAAGTGCCGCGCGCGCCAGTTTGTCCGAGAACGGCGGCAGCTTATCTTTCAGGCGACTGAGATCGCTTGTGACTTCCGATCCAAAGACGTCGGGGCGCGTCGCAAGGAATTGCCCCAACTTGATATAGGCAGGCCCAAGCTTTTCCAGCGCGCGGGCAAGGCGTTCGCCCGGGCGACCGCGAGCCCCGCCGCCGAAAATACGCAGCACACCACCAGCAACGCGTGCAGGCACTGGCAGGCGCGATTTATAGGCCGCTGGCAGGATGACATCGTGGCGCGCCAGCGCGGTGCCCGCCCGCATGAGGCGAAGATAATCGGAAACCATCCCCATCAGATAGTTCCGTCCGAGCGGGAACCATCGCACTGCCGCGTGCGTTGGGGTGCTGAAATTAACAACACAAAGGGGCCTGACATGGCTGACTCAAACACGAATTCGAACGGCTTTCTGTACTTCCTGGTCGGCGCACTTCTTGTAGGTGTGATCGGTTTCGGCGTGTACTATTTCACTCAGGACAACAGCGCCAAAGCCGACCTCGAAATATCGGTTGGCGATGAGGGCATCAAGGTTGATGGCAACTGATCGACCCGGCATCAGACCGCCCAGCCAAAGTGCAGGGCGGCGATGCCACCCGAAAAATTGGTCACGGAGACGCGGGCAAAGCCCGCGCTTTCCATTTCTGACCGGAAGGTTTCCTGATCCGGGAACTGACGGATGGATTCCACAAGATATTGATAGCTTTCACGGTCACCCGCCACGAGACTGCCGAGGCGCGGAATAACATTGTAGCTGTAAGTATCATACGCAGCCTGGAGGGCGGGGGCCGTCATGTGGCTGAATTCGAGAATGCCGAGACGTCCACCCGGTTTCAGGACGCGGCGGAATTCCTTCAGGCCGGCGACCCGGTCTGCGAAGTTCCGGATACCGAATGATACGGTTACCGCATCGAAGGTGCGATCCGGATAAGGCAAGTTCTGGCCATCCGCACAAACCCAGTTGAGGCGGCCATCCCATTTCGCATTGTCAGGCCGCGCCTTGCCAGCTTCCAGCATGGCATCATTGATATCGCAGACGATGGCCGTGGCTTTATCCGCAATGCCGCGGCGCTTGCCCGCCTTGTCAGCCAGTTCAAGAAACGCGCGCGCGAGTTCTCCGGTGCCGCCTGCCACGTCAAGATGGCGCTCGCCCGGCTGAGGGTTCAACTTGTTCATCGCGTCATGCTTCCAGAGGCGGTGCACACCGGCGGACATGAGATCGTTCATCAAGTCATAGCGGGACGCCACCGAACGGAACACGCCCTTGACCCGGGCGACCTTCTCGGACTCCGTCACCTCTTCGAAACCGAAAGAGACCTTGCGCTCTGATTGCGTGTCTGACATGCGCGCCACCATAGTTACCCTGACTGCCATAGGCTATATGCGATAAGAATGCCTGAATTACCTGAAGTCGAGACAGTTCGCCGCGGACTTGCCCCTGTGATGGAGGGTGGGACGATCCTGTCATTGCTGCAGAACCGGCCAAACCTGCGCTTTCCTTTCCCGGAACGGTTCGTCGAACGCGTCAGCGGCGCCCGAATCGAACGGCTGGGGCGGCGGGCGAAATTCCTGACCGCCGATCTATCGACAGGCGAGGTGCTGGTCATGCATCTGGGCATGACCGGGCGTTTTACGGTCGGGGTTGGCGCGACGGCGGATTTCCACCATGCGACAGGCAGCGACGCCCGGCATGACCATGTCGTCTTCCACATGCAGGACGGTCATACAGTCACCTATAACGACCCGCGCCGTTTCGGCTTTATGGAGCTGTGGCCCGCTGCCACGTTCGATGCCTATCCACGCCTCGCCGCGATGGGGCCTGAGCCGCTGTCGAACGGATTCTCTGCGGCCTATCTGGACACGGCGCTGAAGGGTAAGGCGACGCCGATTAAGTCGGCCCTTCTGGACCAGTCAATCATTGCCGGACTGGGTAATATCTATGTCTGCGAAGCGCTTTACCGGGCCGGCATATCCCCCAAGCGCAAGGCATCCAGCATACCCGGTCAACGCGCCGCGCGGCTGGCGCCCGCCATCAACCAGGTGATCGCCGAGGCGATTGATGCAGGCGGATCATCGATTTCAGACTTTGCCAGCGCCAGCGGCGAGCTTGGCTATTTCCAGCACCGGTTCGACGTCTATGACCGCGAGCACAAGCCGTGCAAGACGTGCGGGGCGAATGTGAAGCGGATTGTGCAGTCGGGGCGGTCTAGCTTTTACTGCGGCACCTGCCAGCGCTAGCGTCCGGGTTTCAGGCCCAGCCGCCAAAGCGGCGCACCAAGGCCGCCGGATACCATTGCCGCCAGAACTTGCGGACCGGGCCAGATGCGGCTGACGGGCGCGGCGAGCCAGTCACGGATCAGCGGCAGGATACGCGAGTCTGACTGGTAGACCGGTGTGAACAGAAAGCTCATCAGCTGGAACAGGCGAACATGGCCGGCGCGCATGCGGGCATAATCGGCGAGGGCATCGCGGATGTCGGCCTTTCGGCCAATCGCGCGGGCGAGGGCAAAGGCATCCAAAAGCGCCATATTGGCCCCCTGCCCCAGTTGCGGGCTGGCGGCATGCCAGCTGTCACCGAGGTGCACCAAACGGCCTGCGACGGTGGGCCAATGGGTGCGGTGACGGTAGCGTGCAAAGGTGAGGTCAGTGTGGGTCTTGACGGGGGTAAGGAGAGGTTCGGTCTCCGGCCAGAGGGTCAGAGCGGCATCGCGCCAATGGGTCAGCGGGGCGGCGCTCCAGGCGGCATGCTGGTCGCCGCGAATGGACCAGAAATAGGTCACTGTTTCCTGCCCGCCGTCTGACAGGCTGCCCGACGGCATGACACCCGCCATGCGGCTGGCGGCTTCATAGCGTTGTTCAAGGGCATCGGTATGGAAGCCCCCGGATGCCGGCCAGGGCAGCGTCGCCCATAGCGCGCCATAGGGAAGTTCGCGGCTGGGCGACGAAGCGAGGACGGAGCGCACGCCAAGTGCATCCACCAGCAGATCAAACGGTCCGTGCATGGCACCGCTGGCGTCGAGCAGGGTTGCGTCGCGGGGATTTGCGGCCGTGATGCGGGTGGAAGCGACGATGCGCGCGCCTGCAGACAGGGCCGCCTGATGCACCAAGCTGAACAAGGCTGGCCGCTGGATGGAGACGCCCATCAAGGCCGGCCGCAGGGACCCGTATTTCACGTCCAGCACGGTGCGGTCAGATGGCTTCGACAGGCCGTAGAGACGCCGTATCGGCGCACCGAGCCTTTCGGCCTGTTCGCGCAGGCCAAGTTCATTGAGAATGGTGAGGCCGGTTTCCTGCAGGATCAGGCCGGAACCGACCGGCGCGGCGGTCTCGAACTGGTCGAACACGGTGACACGGTGACCCTCGCGAGCCAGCAGGGCAGCGGTTGCCAGCCCGCCAATGCCCGCCCCGGCAATGCCGATATTGAGGGACTCATTCAAAGTGTTGTTTCCCCCAGAACGGGCCGGCTCGCTAGACCATGCCGCCATCGGTGGGCAGGCCGAACAGGATGCGTCCGGTCAGTTCCCATGTCGACGGCGCAGTGACGATGTGTTGCGTGATGGCGTGGGCATCGCGGAAGCGACGTTGCAGGTCTGACGCCTCGAACAGGGCTGCGCCGCCACCAAGATCGTAGAGCGTGCTGCAAATATCGGCGCCGGTGCGCGTCATGTGGGTGCAGGCCATGCGCAGTGCGGCACGGCGCTCCATCGGAATGGCACCCTCCCCCTCTGCGACGGCCCATGTCTTGTCGATCTCATCGAAGAGATAGGCGCGGGCGGCACGCCAGGCCGCTTCGCATTTGGCAAACTCGGCCTGCATGGTCTGGCGCTCGGCAAGCGTCTTGGATGAACCTTGCGATTTCTTTGCGGTGGCTAATTCCGCGAAGGCATCCAGCGCGCCGCGCGTGTTGCCGAGGGCGACAGCGCAGACGCCAAGTGACAAGAGGCCAAAGGCCGGAAACTTGAACAGGGCGCCTTTTTCATGCGGCGGGTCAGACACCAGTGACACGGACCGTGCCTTGGGCACGAGAATATCCTTCACCTCCATGTCGCCCGAGCCTGTGCCCTTCAGGCCCATGACATGCCATGTATCGAGCAGGGTCGCGTCACTTGCCGGGAAGACCATCATGCGTGCATCCGGCGCACCGCTGGCCAGGCGCTTCATCTCGCCATTTTCCCAGATCGTGCAGCCACCGCACAGCCATGTGCAATTGGCCGAGCCGGAGCCCCACTGCCAGCGCCCGGAGACGCGGTAATGATCGCCTTCGTCGACGGCCTTGCCCATCGGCGCGAAGACACCGCCGGTGATGATGTCAGGATCGGAATAGATCTCGCCAGCTGTGGCCGGGTCCATATAGGCGGCATTCATGGCGGTCGTGGCGCCGATCATGGCGCACCAACCCGCACTGGCATTCGCCGTGGCAACGGCCTCGACCGTTTCGACAAAATCGTGCGGCGTCAGTTCCAGCCCGCTGAAACTTTTCGGCGTGATCATGCGGAAGACGCCCGCCTTTGCCAGTTTTGCGGCAAGGTCTGCCGGCAGGCGGCGAACTTCTTCCATCTCGGCCGCGCGGGCGGCGAGTTCAGGAGAAAGAGCGCGGACATTGGCGATGAGATCGGTGAGCATGTGTGAGTCAGGCATTTGCGAAGCCTAGACTGGAAAGCGAAGGCGTCAAAGCCTCAGTTCGTCATGATGCTTTGGCGGAGCCGCGTGACGCCACGACAAGGTGAGCGCGGAACGCATCGTGATTTCATCGCATGCGGCAAGGCGGATGGAGGTCGCGCCCTTCTCACCCCACTTGTTGGGCACCTTGAAGAAGATGTCCGGCTCAGCCCCGACCAACATGGCCTGTTCCTCGGGCGTCAGGAAGACGTTGCAGGTCTCTGCATCTGCGGCGAGCGTGCAGAACATCTTGCCCTTGGGCACATCGACGCGGAAGCCTGCACGGTCGAAATGCGGCTTTTCCAGCGCGTGGGGAAAGGCAAGCGCGATGGCGCGCATTTGGCTTTCTGTGATCAAGCGACGGTTCCCCTCTCCCAGACATATCGAACATCCGGTTCGGATTCTTCATTGCGGGCGCCATCGGTAAATTCCACCGCTTTAAACCCGTGCCGCTCGTAAAAATTACGGACCAAGGCGTTGCGCTGGAACGTCCACAATTGAAGACTGGGACCGCTGGCCTTGGAACGGGACAGCAAGACCGCGCCCAAGCCGATGCCCCAGGCGGATGGCTGAACGTAGAGGTGGTCCAGCCAGTCTTCCTTTCGGGCGCTGAACGCAACGGGCGCAGAATCGATCAACGCGACTTCCGACTGGCAATTCGGCAAAACCTGATCGCGAAAGAAAGCAAGGTCTTCTTCCGGCGTGTGGACGATGGCCAGCCACGGCATCGCCTTTGCCCGCGCTTCCCTGTGAATGCGCGCCATGGCCGATGCGTCTTCTGGCGTGGCCAGTCGAATGTCTGGCTCACCGCTCATGCAGGCGCCTCACAGCGACAAGGCCCCCAGGATGACAGCTATCAGGAGGGCGGTCATCAGGATGATGAAATAGATGCTGTCCAGTGTGATCGTTCGCAGGAATGAACTGAACGGGTTGCGCCCGTAAACGACCCGATTGAGGCGGTAGAGATAGACGTTCGAGTAGACCACCAGGGCAACGATGACCCAGCCGAGCCCGATGATTGGCGCCAGCAGAGCGCCGATGGCCATCGCGAAGAACATGGCCGAGTGGAAATGCAGCGAGACGATAAGATGGTCAAAGAACAGGAATTGCCGACGCCAGATGTAGACCAGCGCCAGCAGGCAGGCATAGACCGGCAGCAGCACGAACATCATCCGGGGGATCCAACGCTGCGTCTGTTCGGCGAGCAGGCCGGGCTCGTCCATTACCTTGGCAAGCCGGGCAGCTTCCGGGTCGCCGGCCTCTCCGGCTTCGCGTATCGCGTCGAGCGCCTCTTTCGGCATGAAACCGGCCCATTCTTCTTCCGGTGCAGGCGGGGCAGCTTCCTCCCCTTCAGGGACAGGCGGCGCGGGCGTTACCAGGCCGGGAATGCCGCCGCGCCACAGGGCCTCAGCCTTTTCGAGCCCCTGGATCGAGGACTGGTATTCCTCCTCGGTCATGTCGCCGTCCTCGTAGGACTGCTCTATCCCTGCGCGGGCTTCTTCAAAACTCTGATCGGCCTTCGGAGAGAACGCGAGACGCTGGCCCATCAGAATCGGGAGGAGCACGAAGAAAACCAGCGAGGCGAGCACATAAAGGCGGAAGGGCGGGATGAAGCGGGCGCGCTGGCCATCGAGATAGGCGCGCGTCATCCGGCCCGGATGAATTAACAGGTCAGGCAGGGTTCGCGCAATGCGGCCATCAATTGAGAACAGCGTTTCAGCGCTCTCCGCCAGCAGGGCCCAGAAAGGACGCCTGAGACTTTGGGCGCTTTGCCCACAATCAGGACAATAATCACCCTCCAGCGCCTTGCCGCAGTTCAGGCAATGCATGTCATGTGCCTCGCCGTTCCCGCCCGCGAGCCCCGCCGCGGCGTCTGCCCCCGCATGGGCGATGGCCCCGTCGACGGCGTCTCCAAACGGATCACTCATGATCGCCCTCCCCAAGGTCTACCGGAAAACCAGCGGCTTCCTCGCCATGAACCGGCGCGTTGCCGCATCATATCGCAATGTCTGCCCCACCGGGGCAAGCCCGTAGGTTTGCGCCCGGAGGAATTCCATCAGGCCTTTACGCTTGCCGGCATCCTTCAAGGCATCCGGGGTCAGCGTCTCGCCGATGACGACGGGAAGGGCCGTTCCCATGCGCCGTTTCACTTCGCGGAACACGAGCGCGAGGCGCAGTTCCAGCGACAGATGACTGGCCATCTGAAACAGACGCGAGTTCTGACCCTCGAAATAGACAGGCGTCACATGGGCACCTGAATGCGTGATCAGCTTGGCGGTGAAAGGCTTCCATTCATCGTCCACCGCCGTGCGGTCAAACAGGCGCGGCGTGGTCGCAACCCCGCCGCCGGGGAAGACGATGACGCAACCGCCAGCCTTCACATGCTCTAATGCTTCCTTGCGCATCGCGACATTGGCGCCGAGGGCTTCCTTCGTGCCGGAGAAATCGACCGGCAAGATGTAGGGCCGCGCTTCCGGCACACCGTCGAGGGCGGAATTGGTCAGCACCTTGAAGTCCAAGCGGCGCAGACTGGTCAGCCAGCAGATGACGAGGCCATCAAGCACGCCGAAGGGATGGTTCGCGACGATGACCAGCGGGCCGATGCGCGGGATTTCTGCCAGTCGCGACGCTGAGAACTGCACGTCGAGATCGAGCAGGCGCATAGCGGCCTCGAAGAAAGGCACATCATGGGCGAGATGATCGCGATAGTGCTCGTAGAGCTTCTTGATCTGCGGCTGGCCGGACATGCGCTCGACCGTGCGTATGAGGCGCCGCTTGAGCGGATCGTCGAAATAGGACGCGTAGGAGAGTTCGGGGGAATCCTGCGCCGCGACTGCCATCTACAGTCTCAACATCCGCGCCAGATTGTTCTTCTGGATATCCGATGAGCCCCCGACGATGGGCATGCCGAGGAGATCGCGAACATTGCGCTCGATGTCATAGGCATCCGACAGGCCATAGGCTCCAATGACCTGCTGGCAAATCAGGCCGATCTCGACGCCGGTATCGGCGACATAGAGCTTGGCCATGGCGGTTTCGACGCTGCACGGCAATTGCTCACTGGCGAGCCAGGCGGCATGGTAGAGCATGTGGCGGCATGCGGCGAGTTTTGTCCGCGCGGTGACCAGCTTGTGGGCGATGGCCTGATGCTTGGAGATCGGCTTGCCGAACTGGGTGCGTTCCTGCGCATAGGTCCAGGCTTCCTCCAGCGCGGCGCGGGCGATGCCGTAGGCGACGGCCGTGATCTCGATCTTCTCGACATCCAGCGCCCGGCCAGCGAGCGCTTCCCAGCCCTTGTTCCATTTCTCCGGTCCACCCACGATGGCGCTTGCCGGAAGGCGGATATCATCGAGGAAGACATCCATGGAGTCAGTATAGCGCAGGTTACTGTGTTCGATGGGCTGCATCGACACGCCGGGCGCGTTGGTGGGCACAAGGACGAAAGTCAGGTTGCCGTGGCGGTCTTCTGGCCCGCCGGAGCGGCAGAGGCAATAGATATAGTCTGACCAGTCAGCGCCCGTGCACCAGCGTTTGGCACCGTTGATGACGATCTCGTCACCGTCGCGGGTGACGCGGGTTTCGACGCTTGGCAGGTCGCCGCCGACATTGGGCTCTGACAGGCCATAACTGAGGAACATTTCACCGCGCGCCAATTTGGGCAGCAGCGCCTCTTTCTGCTCTTTCGACCCGTTCTCGGAAATGTTGAGACCGCCATAGAAGGCAGCATGAATGAACGGCCCGGCCATGCTGACGCCACCCTGGCAGAGCTCGTCGATCACGGCGGCAGCGGCATAGATATCCTCGCCCTGCCCGCCAAATTCTTCCGGTATGGTCAGGCCGATCAGGCCCATCTCCGCGAGCTCCTTGAACAGGGCACGGTCCCACGTATGGGCCTTGTCCCATTCGCGGCGTTTCTCGCGCGGCATCTTGTCAGCCACCCAGCGGGAAAGCTGGCGGCGCAACTCGGTGACGTGGTCAGGTTCAGTGGCGAAGCTATGGGCCATGCGTCTGTTACTCCTGCGCAACTAATTGAGCGAAGCGTAACAGGTATCCATCCGGATCCTGCACGACGCACTGTCTTTGCAGGACAGTATCCTGTTCGCGGCGATAGGAAACCTGTTCCTGTGGGGAAAAAAGCAGCACACTCGCTGTTTCAAGCGGCGTGAGGATTGCGTTCAAATCCGATACTTGAATCTGTAGATTTACACCCCGCCCGAAGGGGGCTTCCAGCCGTGCCGCGAGGAAAGTTCGACCGACCGGTTCCTCCAGCATCAACTCCGCCCCCTCTCTCTCAAGATAGGCGAACCGGTTTTCGGGGCGATCATAGCGAACCGTGAAGCCGAGCAGGCCGCAATAGAAGGCAAGACTGACGTCGAGATCACTGACCAGAAATTCCGGAACGAGTGGCGCAGACGACTTCACGGGTTCAATCCTTGCCGATGTCCGCCGGATCGAACGGTGTGGTCTGATAGACTTGGTTTATCCAGTTGCCGAACAGGAGATGCGCGTGGCTGCGCCAGCGGTTCAGTGGCTGGGCCGTGACATCATCATTGGGAAAATACCCATGAGGCGGCCGCACGGCTTTTCCCGCTGCCACGTCGCGCTCATATTCTTCCTTCAGCGACGTCGAATCATATTCGATGTGATTGAAGCAGTAGAGATTGCGCTGATCAGGCTCGGACAGGAGGCACGGGCCGGTAACGTCTGATTCCATCAACAGTTTGAGCGCCGGTGCCTTGGCAATGTCTTCGCTGCGCACTTCCGTCCACCGGCTGACGGGGATCTGGAAATCATCCGAGAAGCCGGACAGGAACGGCGACGTCGGATCCAGATTATGGTGGCGATACACGCCGAACGCTTTTTCCGGTAACGTATGCTTGGGCACGCCGTGCAGGTGCCAGGCGGCAGCCATGGCGCCCCAGCAGATGAAAAAGCTGGAATGGACATTGGTACGGGTCCAGTCGAGAATTTCGGTGAGTTCGTCCCAATAGCCGACCTCTTCAAACGGCAGCGTCTCGATCGGGGCGCCGGTGACGATGAAGCCATCGAACTTGCGGTCCCGCACTTCAGCCCAGTCCTGGTAGAAACTGAACAGGTGCTCTTCGGGTGTATTCTTGGGCGTGTGCCCGCCGACCATGACGAGCGTCAGTTCCACCTGCAGCGGCGAGGCGCCGATCAGGCGTGCGATCTGGGCCTCGGTGCGTATCTTGTTTGGCATCAGGTTCAGGAGGGCGATCTGCAGGGGTCGGATATCCTGCCGGATGGCATCGGTTTCGCTCATGACGGGCACGCCTTCGCGCACAAGCACATCGCGGGCGGGCAGCGTATCGGGAATCCTGATGGGCATCGCCGTTATCCAATCCTACTCACATCGCATGAAAGGAAGGCGGAGGCAGGAACCTGCAGGCATGTCCGCGCGGCCTTTTAGCGACTTGTTTAACGTGGCTGCAAGCCGACCGGCCAAATCACCACAAAAGCCCAGATAGCGCCGCTTGGCTGGCGCGTCAATTTCCTCGATTGGCCATTGGATGAAGCCGGTGCACGAGGCGTGGCAGCATGCGGCCGGAAATCGATGGCGATTCCGCCTCGCCATCACGCTCGGCGCCCATGCGCAGGTAGAAATCCATGGCATCAGGGTCGCAATCGATCACCAGATCCTTTGCCCCGGAGTCCTGCGCAATGCGGCACGCCCAGACGTACATCATCTGGCCGGTCCCTTCGCCGAGACGCTTGGGTTCAACGAAGAGTTTTTCGAGCCAGGCGGTGTCGCCATCAATTGCCACCTGCACGACACCGGCGACGCCGCGTATGTCATCGGCGACCACGATCATGTCCGTCTCGGCATCGTCTTCGGAGATCGTCAGCTCGGGGCGAAACTCTTCAAGCATCTCAGGCGGATAGCCCCAAATCGCTTTCGACCGCATACAGAGGTCTGTCAGTGTCGCGAATTCGTAATGACTGGGCGCGCGCAGACGCATGTCAGTCTCCTGTCAGTTTGGGGGCGCGTTTTTCCTTGAAGGCCGCAACGGCCTCGCGCCGGTCGCCTAAATAATTCGAGACACTTTCCCAGCCGACGCTGGCATCCATGAGCTGGGCCGCGAGCGCACGCAGTGGAATGTTGGCGGTGGTCTTTGTCCAGCGCACGGCCCACTTCGGATTGGCCTGCAGCTTGCCGACAAGTTCTGCGACCTTTGCATCAAGTTCGGCTGCGGGAACAGCATAGTTGATCAGGCCAAGACGCTCGGCCTCTTTCGCGCTCAGCAGGTCGCCTGTCATCAGCAATTCCTTGGCCTTCGCGAAACCGACCAGCTGTGGCCATATCAGCGCGCCGCCATCACCCGCGACCAGACCGACCTTCACATGCGGATCGCCGATCTTGGCGGTTTCGTCCGCAATGATGATGTCGCACAATAGCGCGATCGTTGCGCCGAGACCGGCGGCTGCCCCATTCATGCGGCAGAGGATCGGCTTTTCCATGTTCAGCAGCGTGGCGACGATTTGCTTGGCATCCCAGCCAATGGCGCGGAAGCGTTCGGGATGATTGATCTGTTCTTCGAACCAGTCGAAATCCCCGCCTGCACAGAAGGCCCGGCCCTTGGCAGTGAGGATGATGATGTCGCTATTGGTATCGCGCTGCAGGCAGTTGAAAACGAGCGCGAGTTCGGTGTGCATCTGCTCGTCGACGCCGTTGACCGGATGATCGGACGTGATGGCGGCCGTCAGAACCCGGCCGTCGCGCGAGAAAGTGAAGCGTTCCCATTTATCCTGGGCGATGTCGTAATTCATACTCATGCGTCTTCTCCCACTTTGACCACGCGGCGGCCGAGATTTTCGCCCCGGAAGAGGCCGCAGAACGCTTCCGGCATTTTGTCGATGCCTTCGAAGCGCTCTTCATTGCTCTTGAGCTTTCCAGTCGCCAGCAGGCCCGCCATCGTCTGCAGCGCTTCGGGAAATTCGCGCGCGAAGTCGAAAACGACGAGGCCCTGCATGTTTACGCGGTGTGTGATGAACGGCTTGGTATTGACGATGCCCGGCGTTTCTTCCGGCGTCAGGTTATAGTCAGCGACCTGGCCGGAAATGCAGATGCGCCCGTTGAGAGCCATCATCGGCAGGACACGGTTGACCATTTCATTGCCGACATTGTCGAACAGGACATCCACGCCTTCCGGGAATTGTTCTGCGATAGCGGCGGTCAAGTGCGCAGCGGTCTTGTAATTGATTGCGGCGTCGAAACCGGCCTCGCCTGTCAGGAAATCACATTTCGCGTCAGAGCCCGCAATGCCGACGACTTTCGATGCGCCCCATGCCTTGGCGAGCTGGCCCGCTGTCGCGCCGACCGGGCCGGCCGCAGACGTCACGAGCACAGCGTCGCCTTCCTTGAATTTCGCAACCGTCTTCAGGCCGAACCAGGCTGTCAGGCCCGGCACGCCGAGGACGCCGATCCAGGCGCTGAGCGGCACCGGCCCCTCTGGCACCTTGCCAATAAAGCCCCTGCCCGACTGAATCGAATGCGTTTTCCAGCCACCGGCGCAGAAAACTTTAGTGCCGACCGGAAACGCCTCGTTCTGGCTGGCATCAACAAGGCCGACACTGAAGCCGTCAATCGGCTTTCCCAGCGGCAGCGCCATCGCATAGGAATCACCGCCCGACAGACGCGAACGCGTGCCGGGATCAACCGAACACCAGACATGGGCGACGCGGAACTGTCCCTCTTTCGGCTCAGGTAGCGGCGCGCTTTCCAGCCTGAAGTCTGCCGGGACAGGTGCACCATCACAATAGCGCGCCAGAACGATCTGCTGCATCTCTGTCATCGGGAAATCTCCTCAACCTTTGCGATCCAGCATAGGCTGCAAGTAGGCGCTGTCACGCCATGACTTAGGGGCAAAGGCTGTCCCGGGCTGCGCAAAGATCCATCGGCGGTATTGCCGGTTGCGCTGCCGTTGGGGCAGACCGGCACCAGAGAAGAAAAGGCAGGAGACATTATGACCAGCAAGCCCGTCAAAACGCGCATTACCGAGATGCTCGGTATCGAGAAGCCGATCATTCAGGCCGCAATGGGCTGGATTGCCCGATCGCACCTGTCATCTGCCGTCTCCAATGCCGGTGGCATGGGCATCATCGAAACCTCGTCAGGCGAACTTGATGCGATCCGCGACGAAATCATCAAGATGCGCGACCTGACGGACAAGCCGTTCGGCGTCAACGTGGCGCAGGCCTTTGTGCGCGACCCGAACATCATCGACTTCATTATCAAGCAAGGCATCAAGTTCGTCACCACGTCAGCCGGCGACCCGATGAAATATACCAGCATGCTGAAGGAAGCCGGCCTGACCGTGTTTCACGTTGTGCCCAGCCTGCAAGGTGCGCTGCGGGCGATTGAAGCCGGAGTGGACGGCCTTATCGTGGAGGGCGGCGAAGGCGGCGGCTTCAAAAACCCGAAGGATGTCGCATCCATGGTGCTGATCCCGCTTGTCTGCGAGCAGGTGAACGTGCCGATTGTCGCTGCCGGCGGGATTACCGACGGTCGCACGATGGCCGCCGCCTTTGCGCTCGGCGCAGAAGGCGTGCTGATGGGAACGCGCATCCTGTCATCAACTGAAAGCCCCGTTCATCAGAACTGGAAGGATGCGATTGTCGGCGCGGAGGCGACAGACACAGTATTCCTCAACCGCTCCGGACCGGGCCCGGCCCTTCGCGCGCTGCGCACGGAACGCACCAGCCGGATCGAGACAGATGGCAGCGACAACATCTTTGGTGAATTTGCGGATACACAGGCGGTCTATTTCGGTGGTGATCTCGAGGCCGGGATCGCGTTGACCGGCCAGGTTGCCGGTCGGATCCATGCGGTTAAACCCGTGGCGCAGATTTTCGAGGAAACGATTGCGGAATACCACGAAACGATCGCGCGTCTGGCGCGCTGACCCGCAACAATTGGCGGCCCGATGCTGGTTTTTGCCCCGTTTCCACGTTAAACGGGGTTAATTCCATCCAGAGGACGCCTTATGACCACTAAACATTTCCTGCTCGGCACAGCTGCCGCGCTCGCGCTCACCCTGTCGGCATGCGGCAAGAAACCTGCTGCCACACCCGAACAAGCCGAAGTCGCACAGACTGACACAGCCGAAATGCCGGAAATCGTGGTGACGGAGGCTGAACTTGAAGGCAACCCGTTCCGCCAGGAATGGTCATCCGAATATGGTGTGCCGCCCTTCAGCGAGATCACCGATGCGCACTACCTGCCGGCGACCAAGAAGGCGCTGCTGGAGCTGCGCGAGGAGATCGCGGGAATCGTCAATAACCCGGACGCGCCAACCTTCGACAACACGATTGTTGCGCTTGACCTAGCCGGCGGCTCGCTCAGCAAGGTGATCCTGACCTTCAACAATATCACGAACACCGACACCAATGATACGTTGAGCGATCTGGAAGCTGAAATCTATCCGATGCTGACCCGCGAAACCGATGCGATCAATTTCAACCCTGATCTCTTCAAGCGTGTTCAGGCAGTTTATGCAGAACGCGACCGGCTTGGCCTCGACGAGCAGGATGCCCGCCTGCTTGAGCTGACCAATCGCAATTTCGTTCGCAATGGCGCGTCACTCAGCCCCGACGTGAAGGCAGAGGTCGCCAAGATCAATGAGGCGCTGTCGGCACTGACGACAGAGTTCGGCAAGAATCTGCTCCTCTCGACCAAAGCGTTCAAACTGGAAGTCACCGACGAGGCGCAGCTGGCGGGACTGGCCGATGATTTCAAGAATTCGATCAAGGTGGACGGTGAAGACAAATGGATCCTGACCGTGGATCGCTCTGTCTACGAAACCTTCATGACGCAGGCCGAAAATCGCGAATTGCGAAAGAAGATGTTTGATGGCTATCGCCTGCGTGCCTCAAGCGGCGAGTATGACAATGGGCCGATCCTGATCGAGATTGTCCAGTTGCGCGCGAAACGGGCAGAACTGATGGGCTATTCTTCCCACGCGGCTTACCAGCTCGAAACGCGTATGGCGAAGACACCGCAACAGGCAGAGGACTTCCTCAAACGTGTTCTGGAACCAGGCCTAGAGCGCGCCAAGGAGGAGCGCGCCGACATGCAGAGCATGATTGGTGACGAGTTCACGCTGGAAGGCCAGGATTGGTGGTTCTATTCCGAGAAGGTGCGTCAGGCCAAATATGCCTTCGACGGCAATGTCCTGAAGCCCTATTTTGAGCTTGGGGCGGTGCGGCAAGGCGCATTCGACGTTGCCACCAAGCTGTTCAATATCAGCTTCACGCCTGTTGAAACGGAAACATGGAATCCGGTGGTTCAGTCATTTGATGTGAAGGACCTCGAAACAGGCGAGCACCTTGGCCTGTTCATGACTGACATGTACTCCCGTGATTCCAAACGCGGCGGCGCGTGGATGTCGTCCTTCCGCAATACATCAAATGTGGGCGAGAACATCCGCCCGATCATCACCAACAATCTGAATGTCACCCCGCCCGCCAAGGGCGAACCGACCCTGCTGACCTATGACCAGGTGGAAACGCTGTTTCACGAATTCGGCCACGGGCTGCACGGCCTGTTGACGCAGATCAAGTATTCGACATTCTCCGGTGTCGACGGCCCGCGCGACTATACCGAGTTTCCTGCGCAGATCCTGGAACACTGGGCCGGCGACCCGGAAGTGCTGGCCGTGTATGCGCGCAACCACAAGACCGGCGAGATCATCCCGCAAGACCTCGTCGACAAGATGAATGCCGCGTCGAATTTCAATCAGGGTTTCAAGACGACCGAGTTCATCGCTGCGTCCCTGCTGGACCTGCGCTGGCATATGCTGACATCTGAAGAGGCCGCCAAGATCACGGACGCCCGCGCGTTTGAACAGACGGTGCTGGAAGAATACGGCATCATTCCGGAAATCGAGCCGCGTTACCGGTCCCAGTATTTCAGCCACATTTTTGCGGGCGGATATTCAGCGGGCTATTACGCCTATCTCTGGTCTGAAATTCTTGATGCAGACGGCTTCATGGCATTCAAGCAGACCGGGGACATCTATAATCCGGAACTCGCTGGCAAGCTCAAGAAATGGGTCTATGAATCAGGCGGCCTGCGCGAAGCTGACGAACTTTATCGCAATTTCCGCGGGTCCGACCCGACGATCGAGCCGTTGCTGGAAAACCGCGGGTTCGCAGAAGAAAAGCCCAGCGAAGGCTGATCGGCCACTACGACCTGAAAACAAAAGCCCGCCGGACGCACCGGCGGGCTTTTTTTGACTGGGTAATGTAATTCAAGTCAGCTCGTGGATTCGACAGACACTTTGCAGATAATCGCTTTGACCTCTTCGACCGTGTTTGCCTCGCGCAGCGCATCACGCACAGCACCCTGACGGAACACCCGGCTGACTTGTGCCAGCGCCCGCAAATGGTCAGCGCCGGCTGACAAGGGAGCCAGCAACATGAAGATAAGATCACAGGGCCGGTCATCGACAGCTTCAAAGTCCACACCCGTCGCCAGGCGCATGAATCCGCCAACCGGTGCCTCGATACCCTTCACACGCGCATGCGGAATGGCAACGCCTTCGCCGACACCTGTCGACCCAAGGCGCTCTCGCTCCATCACCGAATCCTCGATTTCGCGCGCCGAAAGACTGGTCACATTACCGAGCTCTTCAGACAGGGCGTGCAGCGCCTGTTTGCGGCTGGTTGCCTCGTAGCAAGGCAATATAATCCCGCCTTTCAGCAAGGAGCTTAAGTCGGTTGCCATTGACGCTGCTTCCGTGTGTGCTTCAGTTCCGGGGCGTATTGGCCGGGTCTACCCAACCAATGTGCCCATCCGGACGGCGGTAGACCATATTCAATCCGTCATGGCCAGCATTCCTGAACATCAAAGCAGGCACCTCCTGCAGTTCCAGCTGCATAACCGCCTCCGACACGCTCATCTTTCGGATACTCACGGATGTTTCCGCCACAGTCAGGGCGACGTCTGATACATCGACGATATCGTCATCGACGTCATCAGCTTCAGGGCCATGTCCGTTCAGGGTGAGAACGGCACCTGTAGCAAGCTCCATTGGAAGGGGCGCAACCGGATTGGCGTGGTGGTCCTTCAGGCGGCGCTTGTAGCGGCGCACCCGTTTTTCCATCTTGTCGAGGCTGTCTTCCAGCGCGGCGTAGGGATCGCCAGCCTTTCCAGTCGATTGCAACACGATGCCGGAGGGAAGATGGACATTGCAGTCGACCTCCACGAGATGGCCTTGTTGCGAGACGTACACGCTCGCCTCCCCCGTTCGATTGAAATACTTACTGACCGCCGCCTCGAGCCCGTCTTCGATACGGCTCCTGAGAGCAGCTCCGAGATCCATATGCTTGCCAGTAATTTGTATCTGCACGGGCGGTCTCCTTTGCTATTTGAGGCTTCTAAGTATGGCGCAGATTTGCGCCGGACGCGAATCGAATTCCCGGACCTGTCGCAACCGTAACAGTGAACGCTCACATTACGGCTGGTTCACGCCTCCGGCTTGCCTGGTTTCTTTCCATAGCCATGCTTCTTCAAAAGGCCCCGGAACTGGTGATAGGTCAGCCCCAGCGCATCTGCCGCCCGACCTTGGTGCCCCTGGCTGGCGGCCAATGCCTGATCGACCAGACGCAGCTCAAGCCGGCTGATGGCGGCATTGAAATCGACGGCGCCATGAATCGCCGATACGTCGGCACGATCAGGTGCGGGGGCCGCGGGGGCTGCCGCTGGCTTCGCACCGGGACGCCATGGCGAGGCAAACGGGTCCAGCGCCATCGGATCAAACCGGACCGGCTCGTCAGGTTCTGTGAGCATCGAGCGGTGCGCGAGGCGCTGGGCGAAATTCCGCAATTCGCGCACATTGCCCGGCCAATCATGCGCCTCGATCGCCGCAATGGCTGATGGCGCAAAACCCGGGAAATCCTGCGCCATTTCAATGGCGATGCGCCGGGCAAAGAAATCTGCCAGCAGCGTCGCGTCTCCCTTGCGGGCCCGCAATGGCGGCAGCGTGATGACATCGAAGGCGAGCCGGTCGAGCAGATCGGCGCGAAAGTCGCCCCGCTCCACCATGGCCGGCAGATCCATGTTCGTGGCAGCCACGATACGTACGTTTGTCGTCATGACCCGCGATCCGCCGAGACGCTGGAACTCACCATATTCAACGATGCGTAACAGTTTTTCCTGAACGGCGCGGCTCGCGGTTGCGATCTCGTCGAGAAAGATGGTGCCGCCATCGGCCAGTTCGAACCGCCCCTTGCGCTGCTCGGTCGCCCCCGTGAAGGCCCCGCGCTCATGTCCGAACAGTTCGGAATCCAGCAATTGTTCGGATAGCGCCGCGCAATTGACCTTTATGAACGGCCCCTCCCAGCGTTTGGAAAGGAAGTGAAGGCGTTCGCCAATCAACTCTTTGCCCGTACCGCGTTCGCCGATCACCAGAATCGGTCGCTCCAGCGGCGCGACACGAGAAACATGCTCCTGCGCGCTCAGCCAAGCAGGTGCCTCACCTATCAGTTGGGTCGATTGGCCAATCATTTGGTGAATATTACTAAAATATCCTTATAAGTCGACTAATTTTTTAGCTAAAATTACTAATTTTTCTTGAGGACAGTTTGCTGAAATTATTTTTTTGCGTTATATTTCAAGGTACTAAACAATTAATTTTCACTTGGCACGGTCCTTGAAATGATATTGGCACTCAGAGCGACGGGGGCGTCGCAACCAACAAGAAGGACAAGGCCCAAGATGGACGACCGCAATTACCGAACAGAAGCTCGCAGTGACGCAGGCCGCTTTGGCCGCTGGCTGTCGACCCGCCCAGCCGAAAGCTGGATGTTTTTCGGCGCCGGTATCCTCCTCGGCGGCCTCTTCTTTTAATCCCCTCCCAGTCAAACACGAAAGGATACCCCATGGGTCTCTTCTCCCGCCTCGGTGACATCATCAACTCCAACATCAACGCGATGCTGGATGGTGCTGAAAACCCGGAAAAAATCGCCCGCCTGATCATTCAGGAAATGGAAGACACATTGGTCGAAGTGCGTACCGCCGCTGCTCGCGCCATGGCCGACAAGAAAGAAATGGAACGTGAAATCGTCCACTTCACGTCTGCCCGTGACGAATGGGCCGCCAAAGCTGAACTCGCCATCGACAAGGGTCGCGAAGACCTTGCTCGCGGCGCCCTGATTGCCAAACAGAAGGCTGATGGTGAAATCACCCGCCGCACGGTCGCAATGGACGCTGCCGAAGAAGCCTTCGAGAAGCGCCAGGACGATCTGGCCAAGCTGCAGGCCAAACTGGACGAGGCGAAAGCCAAGCACCGCTCCCTGATGATGCGACGCGAAGCTGCCGAGCAACGCATTCGCGTCCGCAGCCAGGTCTATGACGGCCGAGTCGATGATGCGCTGGCCCGCTACAACACGATCGAACGCAAGGTCGACGAAATGGAAGCCTATGCGGACACGATCAAGGGACGCGAGCCGAGCCTCGAAGCTGAATTTGCGGCACTTGAGCAGAATGAAAGCGTCGAGAAGGAACTCGAAGCCCTGAAGGCCAAGCGCTCCAAGGCTTCGTCCAAGTCCGCGAAATCGGAGGCCTGATCCATGGTATTCTCAATCATCTGCCTGTTCGGCTTCCTGACGGTGATCTGTACACCCGGCCTGATCGCCCAGTACCGCGAAGAACGGCGGGAGGTCTAAGCCATGGAAGTTCTTATAGGACTCATCGCCGTCCTCAGCATTTTCGTTATCCTGCCGGGCATGACGTTCCACTACATCACCCAGTGGCGCAAACAAAAGACGCTCCAGCCTGACGATGAACGCATCATGGAAGACCTTTGGCGCTCGGCCAAGGCGATGGAACGCCGCCTCGAAACGCTCGAAGCGCTTCTGGCCCACGATGATGACGACACCAGGGAGCGCGGCCGCCCCGTGCGCCGCCCCCGCTCAACCCTAGACGACTAAGGAACCCCACCAATGACCCGCCCCTATTCTGACCGTGACAGCGCGGAATACCGGTCTCCCAACCCGAAACGCTATTATCGCTCACGCAATGACAAGGTCATTGCCGGCGTCTGTGGCGGCCTTGCCGAGCGCTTTGGCTGGGAACCCATTCTGGTCCGCATCTTGTTCGTGCTCGCCACGCTTTTCATGTTCGGTCCGCTTTCGATCATCATTTACATGACCGTCTGGATCATCACGCCGCGCGCACCGCTCGGCCGCAGCGCCATCAGCCCGGAGGAAGATGCCTTCTGGCGCGGCGTATCAGACCGCCCACGGGCTACGTTCGGCCACCTGAAGTACACCTTCATGGATCTGGATGAGCGGCTTCAATCCATCGAACGCAAGGTAACCTCCGACGAGTGGCGCTTGCGCAAGGAATTCCGCGACCTGGAACGCGGTAACTAGAACCCACACCTGAAACCACCATCAAACCCGACAAAGGAACGGACCGATGAGCAAGGGGACTCTTCTCTACAATAACTGGCTGCTCGGAGGCGTAGCCACTCTTATCCTTCTGGCCATCGTGGCCGTTGCCAGCCTGCAAGGCGGAATGGCGGTCGAGATGGGCGGACTGGAAATGACACTGGCACCGCACGAGAATGGCGGCCTGCAATTGTCTTTCGTGAGGGCCGCCTAGGCCGCGCCGCGTTTCAGGGCGCGCAGGATAAGACGCATCGGGCTGACTGCCACAAGGGCAGCAGTCTCCGCCGGGGCCGGCCCGCCCATTAACTGAGCCGCCAGAAGACCACCCGCCCAGGGGCCCCACGTAAAGCCCCGCGCACCAAATCCATTCACCATGTAAATGCCCGGTATGACAGGGGCATCCGCATCCGCACGGCGCCCCTTTTTGACTCCATCGAATACCTCCAGCGCCGCTGAATGATCCGGCATGGCGCCGATCAGTGGCAGGCGGTCTGCCGTGGTGGCACGCAGTGCCGCGCGGGACACTGTGACGTGATCGTTCGCATCGCGCATCCACCAGGGCGAAAGCTTGCCCAGTCCTTCGGCATTCTCCATGCGAGCAGAATCCGATATGTCCGGCAAGCCAACGTCGAAGCGTTTGAAGGTTGCACCCCATAAGCGGTCTGTTCCGTCGGCAAGGGCGTAAGTGCCGCTCGTGACAGCATCGGGCTGGGCCTGTGCTGCGTCTCTGATCCACTCGACCTGCCCCAGACGCGCTTCAAGGCCCAGCCATGGCAAGAGGTCGCGGGTCGCCATGGCGGTGGCGAGGATGATGGCGTCGAAGCGTTCGCCATTCACCGTTCGCTGCGCGAAATCGATTGTCGCTTCTTCTCCCATCCTCAGCGTCGCTCCGGCCAGCAGCGCCGGGATCAACAGCGCGGGCCGCAGGATCAGCGCGCGCTTGTGCAGCAGGCCACCGCCGCGCAGGGCTTCCAGGTCTTCCAGGGGCAAAGGCGGGTCGGCGAGGAGTTTGATGAAACGGTCTGAATCGGATTGATCCTTGGGGATCTGGCGCACAGCGGTTTCGGTGACGCCGGGCAGGCCGTGATAGGAATCACGGGCGGCAATATAAGCGTCGATCAGCAGGCGGGCCTGCACGGTATCCGCTGCATCCAGGCGTGGCATCAACAGGGCGAGCGGATTGCCGCTGGCTCCGGATGCCGGATGATCGGCCTTTTCGAACACGGTGACCTCGGCGCCCGCATCCAACAATGCGCGGACGGCAGACGCGCCGGCAATGCCTGCGCCAATGATGGCAACACGCCGCAGACCGGGCGGGGCATGTGCGTTCGCATGGGTGTCAGGCATGGGGGGCAAGGGGGCGGCAAGTGTGGCCTCGAGCCGCTCGCGCTTGCGGCCGTGTCCCGGCTGGCGACTGACCTCGAACCCCGCCTCGGCCAGCCCGCGGCGCACCGCGCCGGCCACGGTGAACGTGCCGAGCCGGGCGCCGGATGCCGAATGGGCGGCGAGCTCCGGATAGATCCACGTGCCCCACATGTCTTCATTCTTGGACGGGCTGAAACCATCGAGGAACCATGCGTCGGCGCTAAATCGCGCGGCGGGCAGGGTTTCGCGAATGTCACCATGGTGCAGGGTCAGCGAGACACCCGCATCCGGCCAGACCATGCGGCGCACACCCTTTGCGGGGCCCGGCCAGCGCGAAATCATCATGGCCGCCAGCTCTTCCAGTTCCGGCCAGCTGTCGAGTGCACGCACGGCATCTTCAGGCAATAGCGGGAAGGCTTCGAAACTGACAAAGTGAAGGCGCGCGGTGGGAGAGGGACGATGTGTTTCCCACATCTGCCACAGGGCGAGGAAGTTCAGGCCTGTGCCGAAGCCTGTCTCTGCGACCGTGAACACCTCCCTGCCCTGCCATGCATCGGGCAGGCCGCACCCGGCGAGAAACACGGCGCGCGATTCGGCAAGGCCGTCCCCGGCGGTGAAATAGACATCATCATGGGCCCGCGCGACGGGGGTGCCATCCCGGCGCCAGTCGATTTCGGGAGGGGTCAACAGACGAGGCATTGTTTACTCTTGGGCGTTCGGCGACGAGCGCGTTTCAGCGGCGGCGTGAATTGCCGATCAGGTCGCCCAGCGCCATGAGCGTGGCCCGGCCGACTTGCGTCACCGTTGGCTTGCGCCGGTGGATATGGCCGACAAAGTCTCCGCAATTGGAACCGGCCAGACGATAGGGCGCGCCAAGGGACCGGCGCGCACGGGCCTCTGCCGCAATCGGATGGTCGGCCGCGCCATTGCGGTGAACCTTGATCGACCGGCCGTCGGCAAACCCGTCGAGTGACTGTTCGGTGACACCATCATGCTTGCGGGAATTCGAGATGACGGTGCCGCTTGTGGTGGCCACGCCATAATGCCTCAACACGCCAGCAAACCGTATGGAGACGATGTCGCCGGGCGAAACGTGCCCGTGGGGTCCAAGATGCTTTTTCATGGCACCAGCCTAACCGATTTGCGCGGTATGGGCCACGGGTAATCCCCGCCTGCACCCGCAGGCTCTCTGAGATTTAATCCAACCATTTTGCGGGTGGTGCGTTGTTTGGATAGTCGCAATCACGCGACCCAATGAAAGGAGACTTCTCATGGACAAGGAACACATCAAGGGCGCCGCCAAGACCGTCGAAGGCACAGTCAAGGAAACCGCCGGCAAGATGACTGGCGACAAGTCGCTGGAAGCCAAGGGCAAAGCCGACAAGGTGGAAGGCAAAGTTCGCGACACTGCCGGCGACGTGAAGGACGCGTTCAAGAAGTAATGCCCTAAAACGGCATAAGACTTAAGACTCAAGAGCCGCCCCGGTGGGGCGGCTTTTCCTTGCGCTGGACGGGCTGACATCCCTATATCCAGTCAAAGCGGAGCATTTGCATGAGCGAGATCACAATCACCCTGGAGGAGGGCCCCACCGGCGGGCGCTATGTGGCCGTGGTCAACGGGCATGAAGCCGAGATGACATTCTCCAAGGCTGGCACCAGCCGCATCATCATCGACCATACGGCCGTTCCCAAGGAACTGGGCGGCATGGGCGTTGGCGTGGCGCTGGTGAAACGCGGCGTGGAAGATGCGCGTAAGAATGGCGTCAAGATCATCCCCCTCTGCCCCTTCGCCAAGGCGCAGATCAACAAGCATCCTGACTGGCAGGACGTTCTGGCATGAGCGGCGAAGCGATCAGCCATGACGCCAAGCGCCAGCGCTACAGCGTGGTGATCGACGGCACCGAAGCCTACCTGACCTATGAGCGACCGAGCGATGCGCGCATGCACATCACGCACACGATCGTGCCGGACAAGATTGGCGGGCGCGGCCTTGGCAAGCGCCTTGTGACGCGCGCGATGGAAGATGCGATTGCGGCAGGCGACACCGTGTCGTCCTCCTGCTGGTATGCGACCGCGCTGATCGAGAAGACGCCGGAATGGGCCGCGCAGCAGACATGACCGAGCCGTTCTGGAAAACCGTGCCGCTCGACAAGATGAATGAGACGCAATGGGAATCGCTATGCGATGGTTGCGCCAAATGCTGCCTGCTGAAACTGGAAGACGAGGACACCGGCGAGATCGCCTATACCAGGCTGCACTGCACGCTGCTGGATGCGGGAACCTGCCAGTGTTCGGACTATGCCAACCGCAAGGCCAAGGTGCCGGATTGCGTGAAGCTGACCCCTGCAGGCATCGAGGAAATCAAGTGGATGCCGAAGACCTGCGCCTACCGACTGGTGATGGACGGCAAGGACCTGCCTGACTGGCACTACCTTGTCTGCGGCGACCGCGAGCGTGTGCACGAAACCGGCAACTCCGTGCGGGGACGGGTCGTTTCGGAAGACACCGTGTTCGAGGACGACATGGAAGACTTCATCGTCGACTGGGAAGAGGAGACCTGAAGGCACGCCTCAACTATTTCGGCCCAACCGCCTCCCTTGCTGCCACCTTATCAGGCGTCTGGAAACAGCATGTCGGGGTTCACCATCGACTTGATTTCGAGCACGTTATTGTTCGGATCGGCGATGAAGAACGTCTCTTGCTCGTATTTATCACCTTTGAAGCGGCGATAGGGCTCATCGATATAGGTAAGTCCCGCAGCGGCGATGCGTACCTTTACGGCGTCAAAGTCTGCCTGAGTCAGATGAACCCCGAAATGGGGCACGAGCACAGCTCCCATCTCCACATCATGGCGAACGACCGGCAGCTTCTCTTCGCTCTCGTGCAACGTCAGTTCATTGCCCCAGAAATTGACATCGACCCAACGCCCCGTTTCGCCATTGCCAAGCGTGCATCCGAGAACGTCGGTGTAGAATTTCACGGTTTTGCCGAGATCGCCCGCCGGAATGGCGAGGTGTACAACAGCAGACATGGATCACTCCTATTCAGTTTCGTTTGTAACTAGATAGGAACTTTGAGGGCGGTCAGGAAAGGGCACGGTGCGAAAACTTCCGGGTCCGATCACGGCAAGGAACGATTGGGTCGCCTCATGTGCGCGAAACCCATCCTTAATGCGCCGCTGCCACTCTGGCGGCATGGAAACACTCGCCGCCTTTCTGTCGCATCTGGAGCATGAGCGTCGGCTGGCGGGCAATACGGTCGAGGCCTATGGCAGCGACCTGGCTGACTTCTTCAACTTCCTGCGCGTGCATCTTGGCGAGGAGCCGACGCCAAAAGCGCTAGGCCGGCTGAAGGCGCGGGATATTCGCGCGCATCTGGCGCAGCGGCGGCGCGATGGCCTTTCGGACGCCTCGATTGCGCGGCTGATGTCGTCGATCAAGGCGCTGTATCGCTGGCTGGGCCGGGCGCATGACATCGAGAATGCCGAGATTGCATATCTGCAGGGGCCGAAGCGCAAGGCCCGCCTGCCCCGCCCTGTCTCCATCGAGGCGGCAAAGGACATGATATTCGAGGCTGAAACCGACCCGGATTCGCCTGCATGGATCGGCGCGCGGGATGCTGCCGTGCTGAGCCTGCTTTATGGCGGCGGCCTGCGGATTTCCGAGGCGCTGAACCTGACGGGCGCAGACCTGCCAGCGCCTGAGCGCCTGCGCATCAGTGGCAAGGGCGGCAAGGTGCGGATTGTGCCGCTGATACCGGCTGTGCGGCAGGCGGTGGATGCTTATGCGGCTGTCTGCCCGTATGCGCTGACGAAAGCCGGCCCCCTGTTCCGGGGCGCGAAAGGCGGCGCGCTGAACCCGCGCCTGATACAGGGCCTGGTGCAGAAACTGCGCGGTGTGCTGGGCCTGCCGGACACGGCGACGCCGCATGCGCTGCGCCATGCCTTTGCGACACACCTGCTGGCCGCCGGGGCGGACCTGCGCGCGATCCAGACGCTGCTGGGGCATGCCTCGCTATCGACGACGCAGGTGTATACGGGCGTGGACGCGAGCCGGCTGCGCGAAGTGCACGCTGCGGCGCATCCACGGGCCTGAGCAGGGTTAGTCAGGGCGCGAGTTGGGCGGTCAGCGCGTCAGCCAGCAACCAGCCCGCTGGCGTCAGCGACAGAATGTTCCCGTCAAACTTGACCCAGCCTTCTGCGACGAAGGCGTCGATCTTGTCGCGCGGGATGGGCTCATTCGAGAGCGATTCAATGCGCTGTACGTCTATACCGCCAACCGGACGCAGGCCCATGGCGATCAGCTCACGGGCAATATCCAGCGGATAAAGCGTGGACGCCCCGCCCCAGCCAGAGCCCAACGCCACGACATTCGCGATATAGGCTTCGGGGCGGCGCTCGGCTTCGCTGGCATAGCGATTGCCCGCGACACTAACGCGGCCATGCGCGCCCGGACCGACGCCAATCCAGTCACCGCCACGCCAGTAGATCATGTTGTGCCGCGATTGGAATTGCGGCCCGGCGGCATGATTGGAGACTTCATAGGCAGGCAGGCCCGCACTGGTGGTGATGGTCTGCGTCAGTTCGTAGAGATCGGCCTGCGCGTCCGGATCCATCGGCACGAGTTCGCCGCGCTCGACGGCCTTTCCGAAGGCGGTGCGCTGCGCGATCGTGAGTTCATAGAGCGACAGGTGCGGCGCGCCGAGGGCCAGCGCATCAGTCAGTTCGTCACCCCATTCATCGATTGACTGGCTGGGCCGCGCATAGATGAAATCAATCGAGACATTGGGAAACACGTGAAGCGCGCGCTTGACTGCGGCGCGGGCCGACACGGCATCATGGTCGCGGCCAAGGAAGGCCAGCGCATTGTCGCGCAGGGACTGGACGCCGATGGACAGGCGGTTCACACCCGCCGCCGCGAGGCCGCGCAGGTCCGCGCGCATGATGTCATTGGGGTTGGCTTCCAGCGTGATCTCGGCGCCCGGCTTGATGCCGAAGGTCTCGCTTGCAGTAGCCAGCAGGCCGGCGATCTCGGCCGGTTGCAGCAGCGATGGCGTGCCGCCGCCGAAATACACGCTGTCCAGCGCGCCATGCTCCGGCATGCGCGGGCGGTGGATGCGTATATCGTCGGAAATGGCCTTCAGCAGCGGTTCGGATGATCGCGTCTTGGCTGCATACACATTGAAGTCGCAGTAGGGGCAGATTTTCGAACAGTACGGCCAATGGACGTAGAGTCCAAATCCATATTGTGGACCGAACGGCTTGAGCAATTCGGCCATTAAAGCAGGGCCGCTTTCAGCTTGGCAACGGCATCGGCGCGGTGGCTCATGTCATGCTTTCGCGCCGGATCCATTTCGCCAAACGTGACCGTCTCGCCCGTCGCCACGAACATCGGATCATAGCCAAACCCGCGTTCGCCCCGCGGTGGCCAGACCAGCTTGCCGTGCACTTCGCCTTCGAAGACTTCCTCGTGGCCATCCGGCCAGACGACCGCCAGGGCGCAGACGAATTTCGCTGAACGGTCGGCCGCGCCGATGGCTTCCAGTTCCTGCTCGACCTTTTCCATGGCGCGATAAAAATCACGCGGTTCACCCGCCCAGCGGGCTGAATAAATGCCCGGTGCGCCGCCCAATGCGGTGACCGACAGGCCGCTATCGTCCGACAGGGCAGGTGCGCCGGTCGCGAGCATGGCAGCGCGGGCTTTCAACAGGGCATTGCCCGCGAAGGTCATTTCCGTCTCGTCCGGCTCGTCGAGATCAAGCTCGATTGCAGAAACGACAGTGAATCCAAGGGGTTCAAACAAGTCTTTTAACTCGGAAACCTTTCCCTTGTTATGGGTTGCAGCGACGAGTCGACCGGGCGTGAGCGTGCGAACTGTAATTTTTTCACCTGTTTCTGAAATGGTTCCATTCTTGCTTTACCTGCAAATACCTATATCGTTAAACGGTAAAGGTGTGCGGTTTTGCGATAAGCATACCTAGCCCATAGACCATGAGTGCAACACGGTGAAGAGATAGGCATGAGCAAACAGGCAAGAAACTCGATGGCCGCCGTCATGACGGTCCTGGTGACCATCGTGATGTGGATGACCGCCATCATCGGTGTCGTATTCCTCGCAAGCGTCGGCGCTGCGATCTTTGCCTTCCACAATGGCGGCTCGATTGACGCCCTGAATGTTTCCGTCACGGACGGCACTGAAAGCCTGCCAGCCCTTGTGGCTGGCCTGATCGGCGGCCTTGTCGTGATCCCCGCCATTATCTATGTCTGCATCCAGTTACGCCGCATCCTGGCGACACTGGCCGAAGGCGATCCCTTCGTGCCGGAAAATGCCGCGCGCCTGACCCGCGTGGCCGCGACAATCGCCATTACGCAATTGCTGCGCATCGCTGTGGCGCTGGTCATCGGCCTGAGCTTTGATCAGACCAAGCTGGGCCTCAACCTGGATTTGATCGCCTGGGCATCTGTCGCCGCCCTGTTCATTCTGTCCCAAGTCTTCCGCGAAGGCACCCGCCTGCGCGACGAAGAAAAAATGACCATATAGGAGGGTAGGATATGTCTATTCGTGTAACCCTCGACCGTGTGCTTCTGGATCGCCGCATGTCGCTGACTGAACTGTCAGAGCGTGTCGGCGTTACATTGGCCAACCTCTCCATCCTGAAAACCGGCAAGGCAAAGGCCGTGCGCTTCTCGACACTTGAAGCCTTGTGCCGCGAGCTCGACTGTCAGCCGGGCGACCTTCTCGTCTTTGACGAGGAAGGCGAAGAAGGCCGAACGCGCGTCGCCGCCGAATAGGGATGGCGACGTGACATGGAACCAGCCGCCTGCACCAACGTAGAGGCCTCATGAAACTTGCTTCCGTCGCTATCGCCCTGAGTCTCAGCCTTCTGGCCGCGTGTGGTGGCGGTAATACGGAAGTCGGCGAATTCAAAAATGACTGGCTCGGCAACGAGATCAAGATCAAGTCCCTGACAGACCCGAAGATTGACGGCGTCATCTGCCACCTCTCGTTTTTCGACCGAGGCGTCTGGGACCGTATCGGAAAGGGCAACTGGTTCGAGAACCCCTCCAACTCTTCCATTTCCTGCCTGCAGACCGGCCCTGTGATGATCCGCAATATCGATCTCGACCGGTCTGGCGAAGAAGTCTTTGACCAGAACCAGAGCCTTGTATTCAAGCAGCTCGCGGTCCGGCGCATCTATGATGCCGACAGTGACAGCCTGATGTATGTCTCGTTCAGCCGGAAACCCGTCGACGGATCAGCCAAGATGAGCCTGTCGACCGTTCCGCTGTATGATCGCGACGTGACATGGGAACGCGGCAAGCCGGTCCAATAGTCCCTTTTCGGGTATAGGCTGCGGCAATTTATAACATGCGTTTCAAGTGCATGTTTGTTTGAATTGCTGATCGATCAGGCTATGCTGCCTTCCATAACGCGCGCCGTGCGGCCCGCGTAAACAAGGACCTCAACCATGGCCAAGCCTAATTATGCGACCAAGCTCATCGGCGGTCTCGCGGTCGGCGCCGTCATTGCCACCATCACGGTTATGGGACTCGTATGGGCGTTCAGCAAATCATCCATGGGCGCTGACATGTCGGATCATGGCTGGATCGCTCTGCTGGCCGGCACGATGGTTTCATTCCTCGTCGCAGGTGTTCTCAGCACGGTCCTCATCCTTGGCAGGCGGAACGGTTTCGATGAAGGCGCGCATGAAATTGTCTGGGATACGCAACATACGGACGAAAACACCTAGGCATGCGACTTAACCTGCAAACCGACTTCGCGCTGCGTTCGCTGATGCATCTGGCTATCAACACGGACCGCCGGGTGACGATTGCCGAGATTTCCGAAACCTTCGGAATCTCCCGCAATCATCTGATGAAAGTCGCTCTGGCGCTCAGCCATGAAGGATTCATCCTGACGGAGCGCGGTCGGGCCGGCGGTCTCAGACTGGCGCGGGACGCATCGGACATAAAGGTGGGCCACGTTGTGCGCCGAATGGAAGGCAGCGCCGCATTGGTGGAATGCTTTCCGGGCGGTGCGGGCGGTTGCCGCATATCGCCGACCTGCCGGTTGCGGGGCGCGCTGGCCGAGGCGCTGGAAGCGTTTTTCGCAAGCCTGGACACCTGTTCGATCGCAGACCTTGTGCACGACAACACCGCGCTACGTGAAATGCTGGCAATAGGAGAACCCGCATGAACCATGTCTTGCGCACCGCCGAGGAACGCCGCCGCGACATCCAGCTGAATGCTGACCGCATGGGCATTGATGACGCCTACATTTCAGAGCTGGTCGAAACCTTCTATGGCCGGGTCCGCGCGGACGCGACACTGGGCCCGATCTTCGACAAGGAGATCGGTGACAATTGGGTGCCGCATCTTGCCCGCATGAAAGACTTCTGGGCGTCGGTGGCGATGAATGCCGGGCGCTACAATGGCAAGCCGGTGCCAGCCCATACGAAACTGACAGGCGTTGATGCGTCCCACTTCCAGATATGGCTGGGCCTGTTCCGGCAAACGCTGCAAGAGACAGCCCCCAGCGCCGACGTCATCCCCTATTTCATGGAGCGCGCAGAACGCATCGCCAAGAGCCTGCAGCTGGCCATGTTCGGCCTGCCAGGCCTGCCCCAGCGGACTTAGGCCAGCGCGGCGCGCTGGGCCTCGAACAAGGCGTTGCAACCTTGCTCGGCAAGGCGCAGCATCTCGTCCAGTTCCTTGCGGGTCAGCGGGCGCTCTTCACCGGTGCCCTGCACTTCGATGAAACCGCCATCCGAACTCATGACAACATTCATGTCGGCCTCGCCCTGGCTGTCTTCGGGATAGTCGACATCCAGAACCGGGAAATCCTGATAGACGCCAACGGAAATGGCCGCAGCCTGTTTCTGGATCGGGTCTGCCGGGACGACGCCTTCTGACTTCAGGTAACGACAGGCCATTGCCAGCGCGACGAAGCCGCCCGTGATCGAGGCTGTACGCGTGCCGCCATCGGCCTGCAAAACGTCGCAGTCGATCGTGATCTGGTTTTCGCCCAATGCCGTCAGGTCGACAACCGAACGCAGGCTGCGCCCAATCAGCCGCTGGATTTCCTGCGTACGACCGGACTGTTTGCCGGCAGCGGCTTCGCGGCGTCCACGTGTGTGGGTGGCGCGGGGCAACATGCCGTATTCAGCCGTCACCCAGCCAGCGCCCTTGCCCTTCATCCAGCCCGGAACATTCTTCTCCCAGCTGGCCGTGCAAAGCACGTGCGTGTTGCCGAACTTCGCGAGGCACGAGCCTTCGGCATACCTTGTCACGTTTGTTTCGAGCGTTATCTCACGCAACTGGTCGAAGGCGCGTCCGGAAGGGCGGATAAGCTGGGTCATGACAGGGTCCTCTTTTCTGCCCCGCCTGATTGCGGGTTTTGGCGGCCCTGTCTACACCGGAGGGGCATCAGGGAACCAAGAGGGGGCCTCATGGCCAGTGATATCGAGATCGCCCGCGCGGCGGCAAAGAAGCCTGTTATCGAAATCGGCGCACGGCTGGGTATCCCGGCGGAAGACCTGATCCCGTATGGCCATGACAAAGCAAAAGTCTCTGCGCGCTATCTCACCGGACTTGCCGACAAGCCGAATGGCAAACTGATCCTCGTCACCGCGATCAGCCCGACCGCGGCCGGCGAAGGCAAGACCACGACCAGCGTGGGCCTCGCCGATGCGATGAACCGGATTGGTGCGAACACGCTGCTCTGCCTGCGCGAGCCTTCGCTTGGCCCCTGCTTCGGCATGAAAGGCGGCGCAGCAGGCGGCGGATATGCGCAGGTCGTGCCGATGGAGGATATCAACCTCCATTTCACCGGTGACTTTCACGCAATTACCTCAGCACACAATCTGCTGGCTGCCATGGTCAGCAATCATATCCACTGGGGCAGCCCCAGCGGGCTGGACCCGGCGCGCGTGACCTGGCGCCGGGTGGTCGACATGAATGACCGCAACCTGCGCGAGATCGTCACCGGCCTTGGCGGGCCCGGCAATGGGGCCACGATGGAAAGCGGGTTTGACATCACGGTCGCATCCGAAATCATGGCGATCCTCTGCCTTGCGACGGATGCGGCTGACCTTGAACAGCGCCTCGACCGCATCATTGTGGGATACCGCCGCGACCGCACGGCGGTCACCTGCGCCGATATCAAGGCGACCGGCGCACTGATGGTGCTGCTGAAAGACGCAATGCTACCGAACCTGGTGCAGACGCTGGAGAACAATCCCTGCCTGATCCACGGTGGCCCGTTCGCGAACATCGCGCATGGCTGCAATTCGGTGATCGCGACGCAGGCCGCGCTGAGAATGGCGGACTTTGTCGTCACCGAAGCCGGTTTTGGCGCAGACCTTGGCGCAGAGAAATTCTTCGATATCAAGTGCCGCGAATCGGGGCTGCGGCCAGATGCAGCTGTATTGGTCGCCACAGTGAAGGCGTTGAAACTGCACGGTGGCCTGTCGCGGGACGATCTCGCCACCGAGAACGTTGCCGCACTTGAGGCCGGCCTCTCCAATCTCGGGCGGCATATCGAAAACCTGCAGCAATACGGATTGCCCGTGGTGGTCGCGATCAACCACTTCACGCAGGATACGCCTGCCGAGATCGTCGCCATCGAAGCCTATTGCGCTAAAGTGGGTGTGGCGGTGGCGCTCAGCACCCATTGGGCCGATGGCGGCAGGGGCGCCGAAGCCCTTGCCCGTGCCGTGACCGAGACGCTGGCGACAAAACCGGCTGACTTCCGCACGCTCTACGCGAATGACCTGACGCTTTTCAGCAAGATCGAAACCGTCGCCAAACGCATCTATCGGGCCGACCATGTGGAGGCACCCCGCGCCGTGCGCGACCAGTTGGCCCGCTGGGAGGCTGATGGCTTTGGCCACCTGCCGGTCTGCATCGCCAAGACTCAATACAGCTTTTCGACAGACCCGGCCCTGCATGGCGCGCCGGAAGGCCACACGGTTCGCCTGCGCGAAGTGCGCCTGTCGGCGGGGGCCGGCTTTGTCGTGGCGATCTGCGGGGACATCATGACCATGCCCGGCCTGCCGCGTCATCCTGCCGCCGAGACGATCCATCTCAACGCCGACGGCCTGATTGAAGGCCTGTTCTGAACGCGCGCCCGCACACAGCCCTATTGTGCCGGCGCCACCGCGCCCCTAATCAATAGGCATGCCCCTGACACCCGACAGCCAGTCCCTGATGCAGCGCCTCGACCAGCGCTCACGCGACATCTTCAAGGAGATTGTCGAGGGTTACCTGACAACAGGTGAGCCCGTTGGCTCGCGCACGCTGTCGAAGGGCGTGATTGCCCTCTCCCCCGCCTCGATCCGCAATGTCATGGCCGACCTAACCGATCTCGGCCTGCTGGATGCCCCGCATGTTAGCGCCGGACGCGCGCCGACGCATCGCGGCCTGCGCCTGTTTGTTGACGGCTTCCTTGAAATCGGAGAGCCGTCCAGCGCTGACAAGCGCGAGATCGACGAACGCCTGCGCGGCGCGGGCGGCGACCTCCAGTCCATACTGGGCGAAGCGTCGAACATCCTTTCCGGTCTGACGGGTGGCGCCGGCCTCGTCGCATCGCCCACCCGCGATACGGCGGTGCGCCACGTGGAATTCGTGCCGCTGGCCAGTGGCGAGGCACTCTGCGTGCTGGTCAACGAGGATGGCGATATCGAGAACCGTCTGGTCAAGATACCCGATGGCCTGCCTGCCACGACGCTGATCGAGGCCGGCAATTACCTGTCGACCCGCATGAAGGGCCGCACGCTCGCCGAAGCCGCGGTCGACGTGCGCGAGGAAATCCATTCCCGCCGCGCCGCGCTGGACGCAGCGGCCTCCTCCCTTGTTGAGGAAGGCCTTGCCCTGTGGAGCGGCGATGCGCAGGGCCGGGGACGCTCGCTGATCATTCGCGGCCGCGCCAACTTGCTGGAAGATGCCAGGGCCGCAGAAGACCTCGACAGGGTGCGGCAACTGTTTAACGAACTTGAACGACAGCAGAGCCTGCTCGATATCCTTGATACGACACGCGAGGCCGACGGCGTGCGCCTGTTTATCGGAGCA
>TARA_R110000751_G_scaffold226155_1_pt1 | contig 51581 bp, 54 predicted proteins | sample TARA_R110000751 | Tara Oceans TARA_R110000751 (sample SAMEA4398001) | marine metagenome | biome: Polar Biome; feature: [MES] marine water layer (ENVO:01000295) within the mesopelagic zone...; material: water (ENVO:00002006), including particulate matter (ENVO:01000060) such... | reverse complement strand
GGAACAAGCACATTTAAAGGATATAGATGGTAATCAACCTAATGATCCAGAAAAAGGAGCTGAAGTACTAATCGCTTTAAGTAAACAAGAAAATCCTCCTGTACATTTTTTTATGGGTGAAGATGCTTATCATTATGCTAAGCTTAAAATAGATACAATTCAAAAAGCGATGAAAGAAAATATAACTTTAGGGACATCTACTGGATTTAAAAATTAAATTTTGTTACAAATGACAATAGAAGAATCAAAAGAATCCATTGGAATGTGGGTAACAGAAGATGGAAATATCCGTCACAAATTACTACCAAACAACCGATATGATGAAGTAAGAGGAAACAAAAAAGTGCTTATCAAGGAAACTATATCATAACAGGAAATCAAATTGATTATAAAGATGATACAGGATTTACAGCAGATGGTGAGTTCAGAAATGGAATTCTATATCACACAGGAATGGTATTATATAAAGAAAATTAATCCTTGAATTTAAAGAATGAAAAAAATACATCGATTTAAATCTATTAGTGAGTTCCATAACTATAGTAATTTACCTAGACCTGAACATCCACTTATTAGTCTAGTAGACTATAGCAAAGTAAATTACTCTGCAGAATTTGATGAAATTAAATGGATGCAAGATTTTTATTCTATTGGTTTAAAACGAAATGTGAGTGAGAAATTTAGTTATGGGCAACAAAAATATGATTTTGATGAAGGTGTATTTTCATTTGTCGCTCCAAAACAAATGTTGACGATTAAAATAAATCAGAACATCAAAGTAAATGCATCTGGGTGGCTTCTTCTTATCCATCCAGACTTTTTTTGGAATACATCATTGGCAAAATCTATTAAAAATTACGACTTCTTTGGTTATGCTGTTAATGAAGCTCTTTTCCTTTCAGAAAAAGAAGAACATATTATCATTGAAATTTTAAAAAATATACAAAGAGAATATCAGTCTAATATTGACAAATTCTGTCAGAATATTATCATTTCACAAATTGAATTATTGCTCAATTATGCTGTACGTTATTATGAAAGACAATTTATTACAAGAAAAATCAGCAATCATCAAATTCTTATAAAACTGGAACAAACATTAAACAACTATTTTAATAATAGAGAAACACTTATTAATGGAATTCCTTCTGTTGTTCAAATTTCCAATGATTTAAATTTGTCTCCTAATTACCTAAGTAGCATATTAAAAATAATTAGTGGACAAAGTACACAACAGCACATTCAGAATAAGGTAATTGAAAAAGCCAAAGAGAAATTATCAACTACAGAATTAAGCGTGAGTGATATTGCCTATCAACTAGGTTTTGAATATCCTGCTTCATTTAGTAAACTATTTAAGAATAAAACTAATATTTCCCCTATTGAATTCAGACAATCTTTTAATTGAATAAAAAGCACTACCGCTAACAATGTATCTAAAACATAGGGCATTTGCGTTAACTTTAAAGTTCTGTGTTTATTTATAAAGTCGGCTAAATATAAAATTTAGCATTTAAATGAAAAATAAAAACAAAACATTTATATTTAGCTAAGTTATAAATCCGAAATATATTGCTTACCAATTGCCCTACGTTTCTTATACTAGTCTTTGAAGAGCATTAGAGAAAACATATGAAGTACATATTTTTAGACACTAATATATTTTTGCATTTTTCAAGATTTTGAAAAAATTCGTTTTTGAAAATAAAAAGTATGGATTTGAATTACTTATGGATTTACATAAATTCGAGAATAATCCAAATATTTACTTTCACCCTACTACTCATGAAACTAATTTTTTTGAAATTTTATTTTTTGAAAATGCCAATGGAAGGATTGAATTAAATGGGCAACTATTGGAAGTACAGGAATACAGCCTTTTTTTTATCTCGCCTTTTCAAAAAAAAAGTTGCATGATTGACCACAATTCAGTCAAAGGTTTTCATCTTGTTTTTAAAAATGATTTTCTATCCGACTTTTTTGATGATAAATTATTCATCTATAGATTACAGTACTTCTACAATTCTCAATATCCACAATTTTTAAAACTAAAAAGAGAAGAATATACGATTATCAAATTTGGCTTAAATGAAATAATTGAAGAGATAAAAAATTATCAGAATGATAGTAATCATATAATACGTTCACTTCTTTATTTTTCGTTGGCAAAACTCAATAGGCTATATTCTAGTTTTAACAGTATTTCTCCTAAAACACAATCAAATTCCACCATATATAAATTCAAAGAACAGCTTGAACTGAACATACGCGAACATCATTCAGTTCAATATTACTGTAACCTTCTGAAAGTCACACGACAACAACTTAACATTCTCGTAAAAGAACATACCAACAATACAACAAAGGAAATAATCAATAATAGACTACTTATTGAAATAAAAACAGAACTTAGATATACGGACAAAACGATAAACGAGATAGCAAGTACTTTAAACTTCAGCGAGCCCAATAATCTAACAAGATTTTTTATAAAAATGGAAGGAATTTCACCTACAAAGTTTTTAAATAGTTTCCAAAATGATATAATTAAATAAAAAAATGATATGATATATCAATGTATATCACCAGATATTTGAAAAAAAAAAGTCATGACAAGATTCATATTTTCAATTTTTACATTATTGAGCTTTCAATCAACAATTGCACAAAATCTAGAAACAAAAATAAACATGGTCGCTTCAAATTGGAATTATTCGAAAGAAGCAACTTTTGAAAAATTTGACAACAGGGAGACAGTACTATTAAATAACGGAAGAATCACTGTCAAAAACCATAAATTTAAGAATGGGATAATTGAGGTAGATGTATTAGCTAATGGAAGCCGAAGTTTTGCCGGTATTACTTTTAGAAAACAAAATCAAAATACGGAAGAGGTATATATGAGGCTTCATAAGTCCAATCAAGTTGATGCAGTCCAATACACCCCTATTTTCAACAATGAATCAAACTGGCAGCTCTACAAAGAATATCAGGCGCTAGTCTCGTTTAAAAAAATTGGTTGGAATAATTTGCGCATTGAAGTAAAAAACAAAGTTGCAGATGTTTTTGTAAATGGCAAAAAAATATTGACAATAAACGAATTAAAAACTAACCAAGATATAGGAGAAATTGGACTATTCGCCTTGTTTTCAAATAGGTTTTCAAATTTTAAAATTACTACAACGAACTTATTAGAACAAAAAATAGTAGATAACGATATTTCTACGAATTCTTCGATTATTAACAAATGGCTTGTTACAAAATCAAAACCTTATAATGAAGAAAAATTTAATTACAATAGCTTGTATAGTGAAGATTATGTTGAAATAAAAACCGAAACATCTGGCCTTTTACCAATTTCAAAACATATAAAAAGAACTTCTTCTGGTAATTTTGAACAGAATAAAGAAGAATATGTAATTACTCATAAAAACATCTATGTTGATTCTGACCAAATAAAATTATTTTCTTTCGATTATAGCGATAAAATAATTGTTTATTTAAATGGTTCGCCCATTTTCAAAGGAAATAATGCATTTAGATCTAAAGGATTACAATATCAAGGTCATATTGATATAAATTCCAATAAGCTTTATTTAAATTTAAAGAAAGGAAATAACACATTACATTGTATTATTATTGACAAGGCGAATGGGTGGGGACTAATTGGTAAATTGGACTAAATCATATATAACTACTAAAATATTGAGCAGTTGTCAATAACTAATAAGCTTCCACTTACAATGAATTTAATTTGCTGTTTATTATGAAAGACGAGTTAAAACCTTTTATTATCCATATCCAAAAAAACATACTACTTTCAAAAAAGGAAATTCTTTTACTGACAACAAAAATCAAAGTTCGAAATTATTTAAAAGGTCAATACATTCTACAACAAGGAGATCCTTGTAAGTATCTTAATTTCGTAATATCTGGCACTACAAAAACCTACCATATTGATAATAATGGTAATGAGCATATTTTTAGATTTGCGATCGAAAATTGGTGGGCCACGGACCTACCTAGTTTTATAAACAATAATACTTCTAATACAAATATCCAATGTTTAAAAGATACAAAAGTTGTACAAATATCTCTAGAAAATTTAGATACGCTATTTAAAGAAATATCAGGTTTAGAACATTTTTTCCGTGTCCTTTTTCAAAAAGTTTCTATAACATTGGAAAAACGTATTATTAACAGCCTAAGTTATTCTGCAAAGGAAAAGTATCTTTTATTTAGAGAAGAGTATCCAGAGTTTGAGCAGAGAATACCGCAGTATATGATAGCCTCTTATCTTGGTATCTCTAAACAGTACTTAAGTGAAATCAGAAATCAATTAATTTTTGATAAATAAATTGTTCAACTATCTGAACATTTTATTTTCAGATAGCTGAATGTATAGCTTTCCATTACTTCCAATCTTTGTGTAATCATTGAAACACAAAAAAAAATGGAATCAAATTCACAAATTAAATTCGATGTTCCCTCAAGAGAACAAATGTCAGAAAATAACCTACCAGTATACGATGCTATCGTAGATAGTGTAGGTTTTATGCCTAACCTTTTTGCAACCTTAGGGCTATCTGATAATGGATTAAACAGATACATTACCCTACAAAACGGAACTTCTGCACTAACCAATAAAGAAAAAGAAGCTATTAATTTAGTGGTTAGCGAAGTAAATAATTGCAACTATTGTAGGGCCGCACATACTACAATTGGTAAAATGAATGGGTTTACAGAAGCCGAAGCTTTAGAAATTAGAAGCGGAAAAGCTTCTTTTAATAAAAAATTGAATGCCTTAATAAAATTAAGTCAAGACATAGTACAAACGCGAGGAAAGATAAATGCAAAATATTTGGAAATATTCTTTAATGAAGGATATGACAAAGGACAATTGATTGATGTAATTATACAAGTTGGAGAAAAAACAATCACTAATTATTTACACAACATTACTCAAATTCCAATAGATTTTCCGGAAGTACCTCAATTATAATTTCAACAAAACATATAACATATTATGGCTAATTCAATTTTATCCTTAGACTTTACAAAATCCAATTCCCCAACAAAAACCATTTTTTGGTCGGGGTTAGTAGCTGGAGTATTAGATGCAATAGCAGGGGTTATTGTCTATTTTATCTTCTTTGGTTTTAATCCCATACAAGTATTACAATTTATTGGTGCTGGAATACATGGGCCAGAAGCTATTGGCGGAGGCTTTTTAATGATATTAGCAGGAGCTTTCTATCATTTTGTAATCGCCTATGTAGTGGCTATCATTTATTTTTTTCTTTTTCCCAAAATTAAAGTATTAAGAACAAACATTGTTTTTATGGGATTAATTTATGGTTTGGGCATTTGGTTGATAATGAATTTAATAGTACTACCACAATCAAATATCCCAAAAGCGCCTATTGATATCAATTTAGCTATTATAGGTATTGTTTGGCATATGGTCTTGGTAGGTTTACCTATTGCTATTATTACTTCCAAATATTACTCAAAAGAAGTTGAAGTAGTAAAATAAAATCTTTCAAAGATTTAAAATAGATAATATGCCTTATGATGCCATAAGGCATATTACTAAAAATACACTCAAAATTAAAATTACCTATAAAATGTGTTAGGACATAAGTAATATGTATTAAAATAGTTTGCATCAAAGCCTCAACTTTGTTTAAAATTAAAAAGATGCATAAAAAAGTATTATTAACAGGTGTAACAGGGTTTTTAGGTTCACATACTACTATTCAATTATTAAATAAAGGATATGAAGTAATAGGAACTTTAAGAGATGTAAAAAGAAGCGAAACTATAAAAGCTATTATAGCAAAACATATCAAAAACATAAATCACTTAAGCTTTTATGAAATAAACCTTTCCGATTCTACTGATAAATGGAAAGTTGCTATGAAGGGTGTCGATTACATAGTTCATATTGCTTCTCCTTTCCCTACTGTTTTACCAAAACATGAAAACGATATTATTCTTCCTGCAAAAAACGGAACATTAAATATTTTAAAAGCCGCTACCGCTAGCGGAGTTAAAAGAGTGGTAGTTACATCTTCAACAGGTTCTGTTGTTTACGGTGAACGCAAAAATGGAACTTTTACGGAAAAAGATTGGACGAACGTTTCCAATAAAAAAGATACAACTCCATATTTTAGAAGTAAAACTATAGCAGAAAAATCAGCTTGGGATTATGTAAAAAATAACAAAAATGCTCCTGAATTGGTAACCATACTCCCAGGGGCTATATTAGGACCTATTCTTGACAAGAGTGATTATGGCACATCCGCGAATCTTATTAAAAAATTAATGGATGGAAGTATGCCAGCAATGCCAAGAATAGGTTTTGAAATGGTAGATGTTAGAGCAGTTGCAGATACTCATATTAAGGCTTTAGAAAGCCCAAATGCATCAGGAAATCGTTACTTATGCATCAGCGGATATATGGAGTTTAGGGGGTTAGCTAAAATATTAAAAAAAGAATTTCCAAACTCCAAAATACCCTCTAAAACATTACCAAACTTTATGGTAAAGTTATTTAGTAAATTTGATAAAGAAACCAAACCTATTTTAAACGATTTAGGTACCAAACGACTAGTTGACAATTCTAAAATTAAGAAAGAATTGAATTGGAGTCCCATTTCTTTAACTGAATCGATAAAAACTACGGCTCAAAGTTTAATTGATTTAAACATCATATAAGCTATTGAAAAAAACAGTTCACATACCATCTATCTCTTCACTACATCAATTAGTGGGTTTAGATCCCCCCAAACATCCATTGTTTAGTATTCAACGATTAGAGGACTTAAAGGGTATTAGTTGCCCTGAAAAAATTACCTATGATTTTTACACCATTGGTTTTAAAAAGAATTTAAATGGTTATGTAAAGTATGGTAGAACCAATTATGATTTTTAAGAAGGCGTTCTAGGGTTTACAGCTCCTTTACAACTTATGGAGTTCAGTAATGATTTACTTGAAAATGCCAGAGGTTGGATTATATTTTTTCATGAAGAATTGTGGAATAGCGCTAATCAACAAAATAGGATTGACCAATATGGATTTTTTGAATATCAAATAAATGAGGGCTTACATTTATCAAGAACAGTAGAAGAATCTATTGAAAATATTTTAATTAATATTGAAAAGGAATATGAGTTACCTATAGATAAATACAGTAAAAATGTAGTATTATCTAATCTAGAATTACTATTTACATATTCCTTTAGATATTATGCAAGACAATTTACCATTAGAAATGACATAGATAACTCCATATATTCAAACTTTAAAGTGGAACTCAATACCTTTTTTAACGCCAAAAAGAATGATCTTTTACCTTCGGTAGATTTTTTTGCAAAAAAATTAAATATTTCAGCAAATTACCTGAGTGATTCGCTAAAAAATACGACAGGAAAATCTGCTATTGAACATATCCATAGTTACATTATTGAATCTGCTAAAAGTGATTTAATGACCTCTGATAAATCTATTTCAGAAATAGCTTTTGAGCTTGGTTTTGAATACCCTTATTATTTTAATCGATTATTTAAAAAGAAAACTGGTGTTATCCCTAGTGATTATCGAGTTAAATCTTAATGTTATAAAAATCTGCATAAAAAATTCACAGTTCACTTTTTTTACGGTCTAAACTAACATAACCAAAATTCATTGGTTACTTAAAAAAATATAAAATGGACGTAATTAAGAATCACGATGTACAAAGCATCAATCTACCAACCTCAACAGAAAAAGCATTTGATTATATTGCAAATCCTGCCAATTTAGAAAAATGGACAGGTGCTTTTAAACAAGCAAATGATACATCTGCTTTATTAGTAACTCCAAATGGGGAACTAAAAATTGGTTTAGAAACTAAAACAAATAAAGAACTAGGAACCATAGATTGGTATATGAAAATGCCAGATGGTAGTATAGGAGTTGCATACTCAAGAGTTACTGCCGGACCTGATGGCAAAGCAATATATTCTTTTACTTTAATAGCTCCACCAGTTCCTTTGGAACAAATAGAAGGAACGTTAAATGCTCAAATAGGGCAGTTAAAAGAAGAATTGCTTAGTTTAAAGACTATTTTGGCAGAATAATTTCATAAAAGGTTGGGGCTTGTACCTAACCTTTTTTTATTAACTTAATTAGTAATATGGAAGACTTACTTATTAAATCGTGTTTAGCAGGAAACAAAAAGAGCATTGAAAAGCTTATAAAATCTATAGAAGGCTTAATCTATAATTTAGCGCTTCGCTTTTTGTGGACTAAAGAAGATGCTGAGGATGCCACACAAGAAATTTTACTAAAAGTAATAACCAACCTAAGTAAGTTTCAAGGGAAAAGTAAATTTAATACCTGGGTGTATCGTTTAGCCACAAATTATTTAATTAATCAAAAAAAGAGCACTTTTGAAAAAAGGCCTATAACGTTTAGTCAGTTTTCAGAAGACTTAAATACCATAACAGAACCTACTAGCTATGATCTACCTGACAGAGATCTGTTAGAAAAAGAGATGAAAACAGGCTGTACTTTGGCTATGCTACAATGTTTAAATAGAGACTTAAGAATTGTCTTTATACTAGGTAGTGTTTTAAAAATAAAAAGCAATGTAGCTTGTGAAATTATTGATATAACTCCTGAAACTTTTAGAAAAAGATTACAGAAAGCAAGAAAATTGATAAAAGGTTTTATGAATTCTAATTGTGGTGTTTACAATCCTAAAAATACTTGTAGGTGTAATAAGAAAATAAATACCGCTTTGGCCTGTAAAAGAATTGTTAAGAACAATCTTAATTTTGTTTCTGATGTTGAAACATACTATGATGAAATGGAAGAATTAAATTCTATGACTGGTATATATCATAACCATGGAGCATTTAAAAGTAAGACTGATTTTCAATTAGAATTAATTAAATTGGTAATGAATAAAAGGATTGTTGATGGCATACAAAATATATAAAATCTTCTACATTTTATAGATTACTTTCCACTCTTACTTGTTAACAGGTTTTTTGTTTAAAACCTATGGTTACGTGAATCTACAAACAAGTAATTTGAATAAAACAACCTATAGAATTCACAGTTTACATTTTTGCTTGTCTAATTCAATATAGAGGAAATAAATCTTCTGGATTAAATAAAAAATTATGAAAAAAATAAGTATTCTATTAGTAGTATTTACAATGGGAATCATTTCTAATGCAAACACTCAAGTAATAAATCACGATGTACAAAGTGTTAACTTACAAACATCAAAAGAAAAAGCCTTTGCTTTTATCTCTAATCCTAAAAACTTAAATAAATGGACTGGAGCTTTTAAAGAAGCTGATAAAAAAACTGCTTTATTAGTAACATCAAGAGGAGAACTTAAAATTGATTTAAAGACAAAAATTAATAAAAAATTAGGTACTATAGATTGGTATATGACTATGCCAGATGGTAGTGTTGGAGTCGCATACTCTAGAGTAACTACTGGGCCAAATGGTAAAGCTATTTATTCTTTTACATTAATTGCTCCCCCAGTACCCTTAGAACAAGTAGAAGGGGCATTAGCTGCTCAAATAGGCCAGCTTAAAGAAGAACTAAAAAATTTACAAGAGATCTTATCGGAATAAAGTAGTATAACAGTATTTAATTTGAGCCAATGAAGTTAAATTCATTGGTTTTTTTGATATATAGTATTAGTTGTTTTGCATAAACTGTATCTAGTACACACTACTATTTCATATAATCGTAAAACTATTAATTATCTTAATTAAGGCATGAAAAAATTGTGTTGATAATTCTTAGATTTGATTATATTCATAGAATAAAGCAGCTAAAAACTGATGGATTACTTCAATATTTTAAATAATATTAAACGTTACGATTTATTAAATCCAAATGAAGAAAAAGAGTTCATCTCCATTCTAAAAACTACAAAAATTAAATGTAACCAAATCAAATTTTTCAACATAGAAACTATATTTTACAGGATCATTTCGTTCTTATTTTATAGATAGCCAAGGAAAAGAGCATACTGTACAAATTTCTGTTGAGGATTGGTTTGTTAGTGATTTATACTATTCAAATCACTATTTTTTTATATTGAACAATTGAACTAACTTTCTTTGAAAATTGATGTGATAATATTTAAAATGAAAGAAAAAATTCATAAATACTTCAATCGTTATGTTGTATTCAATAGAGATGAAATAAATGAATTTTGCTCTAAAATAAAAATAAAAACATTTGACAAAAAAGAATACATTCTTAAAGAAGGTGAAATTGTAAATCATGAATATTTTATTTTGGAAGGTTTAGTTCGCTCCTTCTATACCGATTATAAAGGCAATGAAAAAATAATTCAATTCGCACTTGAAAATTGGTGGATAACAGATACCGATAGTTTTATAAATCAAATACCTTCATTTTCATCCATACAGACCTTGGAAAAGAGTACAGTTTTAATTATAAACAAGAAAGATTTAGAAACTCTCTATTTTTCAAATACAAAACTTGAAAGATTATTTAGAATTATATCTGAAAAGACGTTGATTGCAATTCAACGGAAAGCCAATTTCTACCTACAAATGAATAGTAAGGATAGATATAATCTCTTCACTACTCAATTTCCAATTTTTGCACAACGAGTGCCTCAATATATGATTGCCTCATACCTTGAAATCACACCTGAATATTTAAGTGAAATAAGAAGTAAATAAATTTATTAAGATGTCTTAATCTACAAAAAAAAAAGAGTAGCATAATTTTGCTTATATAAAAAAAAAACAAAATCATGGAACGAATTTCATTTAGTCAAATTCCAGCCGGAATCATTGAAAAATTAATGTCACTTGAGAAATTAATCAAAGAATCATCCTTAGACTACAAATTATTGGAAATATTGCGCTTGCGTATTGCTCAGATTAATAAATGTGCTTACTGTATAGATATGCACTATAAAGAACTGAGAGAAGCAGGAGAAACCGAACTACGCATTTCTACAATCAGTGTTTGGAAAGAGACCCCATTCTTTACAGAGAAAGAAAAAGTTGCACTTGAATTTACTGAAGTATTAACTTTAATTAATAAAAATGAAATTTCGGATCAATTATTCGATTCATTAACTAAGTTTTTTGATATTGAGGAAATATGCTTCTTAGCTTTATCTATTTCTCAATTAAACACTTGGACAAGACTTATGAGAACTTTTAAATCTACAGTAGGTAATTACGAAGTAACATCATAATTTAACCATTATATCTTTAAAAAATAGAAATACATTATTTCCATAATAACGAAAGGGTCGTTAAAATAATTAATCGACCCTTTTCTATTATAAATTAACTATCGTTTATAATAAGAAACTATACTAGCTTTTGCCAATGTTTGATTCCACAAATTAAAGCCAACGACTGCAGGATCAGAATTTTCATCAAGACCTAATTTATCAGTTTTTAAAGCATAAATAGTAATTATATATTGATGAATACCATGTCCTTCGGGAGGACACGGTCCGCCAAAACCTTTTATTCCATAATTAGTTAAGCTTTGTATAGAACCTTTAGGGGCTAAACCTAACTCAACGTTTCCAGCATTAGTAACAAACTCACGAACATCCGCAGGAATATCGAAGACAACCCAGTGCCAAAATCCACTTCCGGTTGGCGCATCAGGGTCATACATTGTTATGGCGAAACTCTTCGTTCCCGCAGGAATATTATTCCACGATAATTGAGGTGACTTATTTTCTCCTGAACAGCCAAACCCATTAAATTCTTGAACTTTCGTTGTTTGTCCACCCAGGTCTTCACTTATTAACGTAAATGTATTTTGAGAATAAGCAATTGTAGAAAATAATAGAATTAATAAATATTTATATTTCATTTTGTATAATTTTTTAATTAAAAACAAAGTTCACAACATCCTAAAAAAATCACCAATATAGTTAAAATAGTATTTTAAAAAGAGTAACATAATCTATGATAAACACATAAAATTTAATTAAACCTTTTTTGAAACTTCTTTGGTGTTACTCCATTTCGATGCTTAAAAACCTGAATAAAATGAGATGGGTTTTCAAAGCCAACTTCCATCGCGACTTCACTAACATTTTTATCTGATGTTTGAAGTAAAAATTCGGCTTTTTCTACACGTTTTTCCTTTAACCATTTTGCTGGTGAAGAATAAAAAACTTTTTCAAAGTTACGTTTGAAAGACGACAGACTCATTCCATTTAAATAAGCAAAATCCTCCACCTTTAAGTTTCGGGTAAAATTACCTTCCATAAATTCATTTAGCCTATAAGTGGTTTTTTTATTTAAATTGATCAGAAAATCTTTAAAAACATTATCCTTATCGTTCAGTACAAGGTTTAATAAAAGTTCTTCAAACTTAACCTTAAAAAGAAGTTCCGTTAGAGAATTTTCACCCTCAAAATAAGGAAGAAGAGACTGTATATAAACCTCTAAATTAGGACTGGAATTAAATTTATAATAACTTGGAACATCTTTTGATTGATTGACAAACGGAAAATATTTTCCGTTTCTTTTAAAAAAATCTAATAATAAATCATCGTCAAGAAAAAATAAAATGCTCTTATAGCTGTTATTTTGCATTACTTTTTCAGTCGTTAAAAACAATCCTTTTCTTAAAAAAATTGCTTCATTCTTATATAACACAGCGTCATCATCCAAAGAATGAAAATATTTTTCTCCCTCTATTCCAAAAGCAATAAGATGCTGTGTTAGGTTAATTTTTGTTTTATTAGAATCATTCTTTCTATTCAATAAGACTACTGTATTTTCGTTAATACCGTATACTACATCATTTTCTAAAGCAGATCTGTAAAAATCATTTGGAATAGTTATTGTCATTTCTAAAGTTTAATTTTTAATTTACAAAAAATAGCCATTGAAAACACCATAATCAGTCTAATGAAAACTCCCTACATCTTTTAGATCAGTTAACAGTCAACCCCACATCTACATTAGTTATTGACCCAGTGATCCAATTTGCCAGATCTGAAGCTAGAAAGACCGCTATACCACCCAAATCATCTGGATCACCTATTCTTTCTAATGGATATATTTTTTTTATATTATTTAAAAAAATTTCACGTTGTTCCCTATCCATTTTATCAACTGCTTTATTAAAAAGTGAAGTTTTTACACTCCCAGGGGCTATAGCATTTACACGAATACCCTTAGAACCTAGTTCTGAAGCTAAAGATTTTGTAAATGAATCAATTGCTCCTTTTGTAATTGAATAGACGGTACTATATCTACCATATATCATTTTGTTAGAAAAATAAGAGGACATATTTATTACATTTCCCCTTGCTCTCACTAATGACGGTAACAATTGTTGTGTTAAAATATAAGGAGATTGAACGTTTAGCCTGAGAGTGTTTTCTAGTTCTATCGGCTCAATATCTTCTATTTTCTTAAACAAACCCATTGCCGCATTATTCACCAAAATATCCACTTTGCAAAACATTACATTTATTTCTTGAACAAGATTTGAAATTTCTTGAAGATCGAATAAATCAAAAGAAAGGGTATGTACCTTATTTTTGTAGACCGATAATTTATCAGATGCAAAATCAAGCTTTTTTTGGCTACGAGAAATAACAAGCACTTCTGCTCCATTTTTAAGAAATGCTTCTACTATAGTAAATCCAATTCCTTCACTCCCTCCCGTTACTACGGCTTTCTTCCCTTCTAAAAGCTTCATGGTTTCTTAGTATTAATTATATACACAAAATTTGTTTTTTAGTTAATTTTAAACTGAGCAAATCTGCTTAAAACAAAAGCAATGTTCTGAAACTACTTATCTAAATTTTGTTTAAAAAACTATAGTTTTAGATCTTCTATAGTATATCCATTATTAAACTTAATTTCCTTAGAAATAAATTCCCCTAGTGTGAAATACTCCCCGTTTTTATTTGGAGCGTATACCTTTCTGTTAGTAGCAATCAAAATATCTTCAATTTTTTCATAATTAAGTTCCATAATCAAAACAGGTTCATCTATCCCCCAAGCAGGTAATGAAAATAGAAACCTGTCAATTAAATGTGTCTCAGTATTAAAGAATAATATAAACTCATCATTGACTTTTTTTCCTATTACTTTGGCATCATAAGTAAGGCTTACTTTATCATAATTAACACCATTTACAATTTCTTGGCCTAAATATTTATAAATCGTACCTGGGTCTTCAAGTTTATACATCATCGTAAACCAAAAATAATTTACAGATCTAAAAAAGTCCGCACTATTAATAGCTTCTGAGCTATACACTATTTCTTCATTTAAAGAGACAGTAGATTTGCCATTTCTCTTGCTTTGTTTTACAAGGCCTTTTGAATCTGGCAATATATTAACTTCATGGCGTTTGTATTCACCCCATGAAATCTCCCCGTTAAAAATATATCGCTCAGTAGAAATATCCTTTCCTTTTGCTAAATCATGGTAGATATACGTGAATTGTACATCTTTTTTGGATGACAATTTTTGCCAACCACCATTTATATCCTTCAAAGCATTTATAAGCTGTTTAGATTTATGATCTGTTTCTTGACCAATTGCTATAAAGGCAAACAAACCGGATAATGTGAAGAATGAGAATAACAAATATAAAATTGATTTATTCATTATATTATATTTTAAAAAGTAACAATTATTTTAATTTCCTATAAAAACATCTAATTTCATAAATGCCTTGTCTCTAAAAGGAAGTAATGCCTTATATGCTTCTGACTCAAAAACATCTTTAATGGCTTGACGAGTTGGAAATTCCAGAATCGATACTACATGTATTTTTTCTGCACCTATTAAAGTTTCCTCTACTTTGTGTTTTGCTATTGACTCAGCACCAGCATTTTTAAATAACGGAACCGAATGTTCGGAATAATATTCAAATGCCTCTTTTTCTTTTACATTTAACAATGCGTTTACAATCATTATTTTTTTATCAGACATAATTTTGTTTTAAAGTTTATTTGTATTAGTTAAAATGATATTTTTTGTATTGGGAATTCCTCTATGGGCGGAGTTATACCTCCAAATAATGAACTTAAAGAAGAATAAACTACATATAAGTTACTTTCTATGATATCCAGTGTGGTAGGAAAAGTTCCTTGAGGGGTTAAAAATGTATTACTGATAGTTGCAGTTTCCCAATTGTCTTTAGTGGTAATCTCGTATATTGCTTCCTCAAAATCTGCTCCTGTAATATTATTACTTGCTAATATTAGGGTATTATTATCTGTTAATAGAAGACCATCTACTGTGTTAACAGACCCACTTAAACTTATTTCCGTAATATCATTCGAAGCATCCAATGAGACCTTAAACAATTTTCCTTCGTCATACTTTCCTACAATAAGATAATTGTCCGGATGATAAATAATACCATTCAATCCAAAAAGACCTTCAGGTGCAGAGAATAATGTATCATTAACTAAAACAGTTGCATTTCCTAACAAATCTACTTTGTAAATGATAGATGAAAAACTATCAGTAATATATATATTCCCTTCTGTATCAACAGTTAAATCATTTGCTAAATGCCTTCCTTGAGGTGCAACTTCTGTTAAATCAACAGTACCAATTTTATTCCCATTGGACAAATCATACATGACTATTTCAGCTAGTTGTCCAATTGTTGCAGGATCAGATTTAACACTTACACCAGGGTTGGTATTACATACTATTAATCTATTATTGGTTTTGTCAATTATAGTACCCAAAACCGATACTAAGGTTTCATCATCAGCAAAAATTTCTTGATTACCGTTTAAATCAATCTTTATTATTTTACCTTTTCTTATAGACCCTACATAAAACACTTTCTCAGATTCATTATATACTATACCTTCTGGATAATAATCTGATTCGTCTATTACAATTGAATCAGGTAGTTCCATGTCTTCATGTGATGAATTATCATCTTCACTACAAGAATTTAGAAATACAATTAACCCAGTAATGAGGCCTACACTTAGTTTCTTTATTAGTTTCATTATATTAGATAGTTTGTTAAAATTTAACTTTAGTTATTATAAATTTCCATTCATTATTTTTCCAATCTCAAACAGTAGTTTAAGGTTTGTCATTTATCCCTAAATAATTATCATTCATTATTCTATTCTTTTATTTTACAAAAGTATTTTGAAAGACTACCTAGCAGGTATTATATTCAGTTCAAAAAACATACTTTAAAGTTCACTCATCTTATTTATATACTTTCTAAAGGAAATTCTTATGAATAACATTTTAAATTGAAGTTCTTTTAAAACATTATTTTCAATAGATTTGCGACTATACTATTTAATAATCAGAAAACTAGAACTGCATACGTTTTTGCATACGATTTTATAATTTGATAGCGGCTGAGCCCAATAAAACCGTTGGAAATTTTCCATACGAGGAGCTCATAACCCGAAGGTCACTGGTTCGAGTCCAGTTCACGCTACTAGCAAAGACAAGGCTTTACAGAAATGTGAAGCCTTTTTTTATTTCCTATAGTACAGAATAAGTACAGAATCACCACATTTTCAATTTGACATTTCCCTTGATTTCAAATGATATTATTTTGTAGCAAGAAATAGTATGGATGAACTATTTTAATACTTAAATGCATTTTTCATTAATTCCATTTCATTTCTTGGAATACCTAGATCCGTCGCTAATTGTTCCCATTGGGCTACATTCTGCCCAATTGTATTGATAATAGCATCGGCCTCTTTTTCTTTTAACCGAAAATAAGGAGCTACTTCTCGTACAAGATCAAAATCCAACGCATTATCGGTTTCTGAAATATTAAGTTTCAAGCCAGTACCGTTCGGGGTTGGATTAATATCATAAGCCGGCGAAAGTATCCAGCCCGAATCCCTCAAAAGGAATCCGTGATTACGAAGATGATCGTCGGTATTTGATATGGCTATATTAAAAACAATGCGGCTCCATAATTTTTTTAGATCGTTATCAACGTTAGTTCCATTCTGCATCAAAAATTCCACAAGCTCCAAATAACTAACCCCATCTTGATAGTCCGTTCCATCCGTGTATCCCAATAAGGTCATCGCAGATGCAAAATGGATACGGGTACCATCGATCTTCCTATCAAAGCGTTGGGTCAAAAAGGTGTGTTGGTGGTGTGAAAATATTTGGATTCTTGATGGTGCCATTTCAATACCGGATTGAATGGCAAGTCGATACGCCAGCATTTCCCAAGCACCCATATCCTGCTGGTCATTTTGGCTTGGAAATTTAGCAATCCACAAACTACTATCTGTGTCCTGTATATTTGCCTTAGGTCTTGCGCCTCCTAAGGAAGATCCAGGAGCCATTAGCATATTGAGCCATTTTAGGTATTCCGGATTATCTGGGGCATCTTCTTTCTCTAGCTGTAAGCTGGCAAATTCAAGATCTCGAAGTGTAGCGAAAGGCGGTGCGGCCATAGCTGCCTTATCATCTAAAAAAGCACCATCCTGTACGGTTTTAAAACGAAGTCCTCCCATTCGGTTACTGTCGTAAACCCCGAGTAGATAATCCGATTCCATTAAAGTTTTGAGGCGTCGATTATCTTTCCTGGCTTTAGCAGCCTCTTTACGCATCATTAGCACCCGTCCCCATCGATCAGGTGAGGAATCCAAGAAAATACCGAAATTGGATTTCTCATCATTGAGGTACTGAGCTCCTTCGAATAATTGTAAATCTGGATCTATGATCTGGGCATAATCCGATTGTAACCATTCTTTAGCATATTCAAAGGAAAATATTTCTTTTCCTCTGGATGGCGTAGCATATAAACTCCCCATTAAGAATGGATCTTCAATTCCATCCCAATGCGCATATACCAATATTTCTTTTCGTTCCCGTGTCATTGTTTCTTGGTATTTTTTGGACCACGTTCTTTAACGGTTAGCTCGGCATCCTGTATTTTTCTGCCCAATGTATCATCTTTGGCCAAAAGCAATATATCCTTCTCCAATCCTAATACAAATAAAACCTGGAGAATAATACCTAAAGAAATTGAAGGACTTCCTTTTTCTAGGGAAGAAAGTGTGGGACGGGAAATCCCTGCCCGCTCTGAAACCTGATCCATCGTTAGTTTCCTGCGTAAGCGTGCCAACTTGATATTTTCTCCCACTGCTTGTAAAAGCTTCTTATTTTTAGGTAGTAATATAATACTGCTTCTAGACATAACGTTAAATATATTTTACAAATATAGGTAAAAAAGTAAATAGTATTTTACGTTATAAAAAAGGTTTTCGTCTATTGAATGTTTATCCAACTTTTTTACAAATAATTTTCCAAAATTTCTCTGAAGGTTTGTCGCTTTTATTTTTTACAGGCTCATTTATTTCTTCAGTTTCAACCAATCCGTATGCTCCCAATTCCCTTTCCAGTGTGTTTGAGTTGTAAAAGAATAGTTCTGCCCCGTGTTTAGTGAGATATGTATTCCTGCTGATTTTCTCACCTTTTCCGTATCGGGCATCATTTGTAGAAAGGGCAATGAAAATCATAATACCATTATTTTGAAGCTGATCGTAGCAATCCTGAATCAGTTTTTCACGCTCTTTTTTACTCAATAAATGAATTAAGGCATAGCAAAAAATGCCCTTGTACTTTTCCTGATCAAAAGGCATATTGCCAACAGATCCGTGATACAGTTTATAGTTCCCTTTCAGATGTATTTTAGCTAAGTCAATAGCAGTTTTTGAAATCTCTATACCCGTTACATCAAATCCGTCATCAATAAAGGGTTTAGCATTTCTACCGTAGCCAAAACCGGGAATTAGAATTTTATGTATGTTATTTTTCTGAAATAACGTTTTCGCCTCCAAAGTGGCATCCGCAGGTTGCAATCCCCACATCATTTGTTTATCCTGAAAATTCGATTCCCAAAATTCTTTCATAATTTTCTATGATTTAGTTACATATTTTGTCTTCTAAAATGTGGCATAGATATCCTTTTTTGTTTAAATGGGAAATTATACCCTGTGCATCAATTCTAGCTCCCTCGACACGTAGAATGCTATGATCGCAAGGATAGTTTGCGATGGGCGTCTCTATATCAAAGTCAATCTGCAATGCTGAAAAAGACATTTTAAGGCTTTTTATGATTTGGTTTCCCGACATTTGATTTGGGATATTGGTGGTGAATACTTCAATCATTATCTGAATTTAATTAAAAATGTTCTTTGGTTAATTCGGCGTTCACCATTGCGCCGGCGAGGTTTCCATTGGCAACCGCATTGGCAACGGAACGCATCATTGTCGAATTGTCCCCACAGGCATAAATGCCCTCAATAGTTGTCTGCTGAAATTCATTGACCTTGATATGGCCGTGCTCTGTCAATTCACAGCCTAAAGAAACAGGAATGTCAGAGTGTTGGGTATAAGGGAATCCTCCGTAAATTACATCGAAGGCTATTTTTTCTCCGTTTTTAAGGATTACCTTTTGGAGATGGCCGTTTTGATATTCAATTTCTGAGACTTCAGTTTCAATGATAGAAATCCGATGTGATTCCAGTTTTTCTATTTGATTGGATGTGAAATTGGTTTTGCCGGTAGTCAGGATGGTTAAATTATCCGTGAGGTTGTTTACCAGTGAAGCTAAGTGAAATGCACGCTCACCATTGGCTATAATAGCTGTTCTCTTATTCTGGAATTCAAAACCGTGACAATAAGGGCAATGGATTACTGAAATTCCCCAGCATTCTGCAAAACCTGGAATTTTTGGAATCACATCTTTTACCCCAGTAGCAATAATAAGTTTCTCAGCAGTAACTAAATTGCCAGATTGAGTTGTAATAGAGAAGCCTTTTTTAGCTTTTTTCGCATTAACTACAAGATCAGTAACAAATTCAACCGTCTTGTATTTCAGAACTTGCTCTTTGGCTTTTGCCCCAATTTCCTCAGGAGGCACACCATCCTGAGTAATAAAATTGTGTGAATACGGGGTTTGCCGATTACAGGGTTGACCGCTATCAATAATCAACACTTTTCTTAAGGAACGCCCCAATGCCATTGCTGCGGAGAGGCCGGCATAACTTCCGCCGACTATAATTACTTCAAAATTTTTAGTTCTCATTATTTTTAATTTAAATTGTCTCAAAAATGAGACATATTGGCGTAAATTTTTTTAAGGTGCTATTGCTTTACTATAGGAAGTCCAGGAGAGCTCCTTGATTTCCTCAAAACTTTTAGTTGTGGTCTCGCTTGCATTGACCGTACTTTCAATAATCCCTGAATGTAAAACCTGTATCCATTCCGGGGACATCGCTGGATTTACCTTACCCTCTCTCTGTAATTTGATGATAATATGTTGGAATTGGCTGTAGATATAATCGTAATCCGCACAATTCTTATTTTGGTGGGTATGTTGATGATCTTTACTTTGGTGCAGTTTATAAAAAACCGAATATTTTGCTCCACAATCAATTCCGGCGTAGAGCATCCGTTCTAATTGAATAAGTGCATCATCGCTACTTTGAATGGCCGCTATCATTGCTTTCTTGCAACTTGATTCTATGGCTTGTTTACAGACTGCTACAAGGTCATTTCGATCTTTAAAATAACGGTGCAATGTTCGCCGGGTTACTGCTGCATTATCCGCAACTTTTTGTAAAGGAGCGGATAGGTCTTCATTGAAGATCTTGATCGCAGATTCTATTATTCGCTTTTTTGTATCGGTCATAAGATAAGGCAAAGATATAAATATTTCTCAAATGTGTGACATTCTTTTTTCAATCACTAAGCACCTTGCTGCTACATTCAGCAAAAGCTAAATCTCGGAAAAGCATTTTTCATATTTTTAGAAATGAAGTTTCCGATATTGGAATTAATATTTTCTTTTTATTAACGGCGATATTTATAATCTTAGGAAAGCGAAAACAAATCTAGCGGAAAGGGCTGCATACAACTCGTTATATTAGTAAGTTAAAAAGTTTTCATCACCCACTCAGCACCTTCCCCTACATTCCGTGAAAAGCTACATTCCGGACAAAGAGCTTCCTTGAAAAATCTTGGATACCATCCCCAATTTCTACTTGCCATTCCATTAACCCTTCCCCACACGATAACTATCGGGACTAGGAAGGAACTCTCCATTCCCAATCCGAAATCGGGAACAGATTCCGCTCCATTGGACTTCCATTAATCATTTGGTGACGCTTCCTATGCATTGGTACTTCACAAAACCCTTTAGACCTACTCCCATACCGTCACGGGTCATTCCCATTTTTTGTCAGCAAAATACCAATAGTTGGAAGTTGAACGGACTGCATAACCGGTCGTGACTCCCTTTTATAAGTCCTTATCAATTCCAACTATTGAAACTGTATCAGCAACAAAAAAAGGGAACAGCGACGGCACTATGGGAAGTAAATCTAAAATGAATCGAATGAAATCGTACAAAAACATCAAAAAGGAAACGGCACCAAAAAAAACAAAAAAGGAAAACGCTCTGGATATACTAAGTAAATCACTTCAAAAAATAGAAATGCAAACTGTCTGAATCGTTCAGATGGTATTTTAATTTATCTTTAATTCTTTTAGTATGAGTACTCTAAAAAATCACGTACAGTTAATCGGAAACGTTGGACAGGAACCCACCATCTCCAACCTCGAAAGCGGTAAAAAAGTAGCCCGTTTTTCAATCGCCACAAATGAACACTACAAAAATAACAAGGGCGAAAAGGTACAGTCCACCGACTGGCATACCGTTGTAGCTTGGGGCAAAACTGCCGAGATCGTCGAAAATTTTGTAGGTAAGGGAAAGGAAATCGCTCTTACGGGAAAATTACGAACCCGCACCTATACCACCGATGACGGAAACCAACGCTATGTGACCGAGGTGGAAGCCAAAGAAATTCTATTGCTAGGTAGGAAAGACGACAAGTAGTAGGTAAAAATAAAAGGGCGTCCCCGAATTTAAACGCCCTTTTTTTAATTTTCATCATGAACCTTTATACCGTAAACAATGAAAGCGCAAGTTAACGAAATAGCAATAAGATACAGCGGAAGTACCAAAACAAATGTACTTCCCAAAATAACCTGTTCCCAGAATGCTGCGGCTATTGCCTACAGCCAGTGGAACAAAGATACCATCGAACTACAGGAGACCTTTAAAATAATGTTGCTCAACAATGCCAACAAGGTTAAAGGGGTTTGTGAGGTTTCCAAAGGCGGTATTACAGGTACCTTAGTGGATGTCCGCATCCTGTTTGCCATACTTTTAAAAAGTCTGACCACAGCGGTCATATTAGTGCACAATCATCCGAGCGGTATTTTAAAACCCAGTGAAGCCGATAAAAACCTGACACAGAAAATTAAGAAGGCAGGGGAATTATTCGATATCAAAGTGCTGGACCATTTGATATTGACCCCTGATGGCGACTATTACAGTTTTGCTGATAACGGAATCCTTTAAAATCAAGAGTATGATATACCTATATTTTACAGACTTGAACAAGGCGACTCAAACCCGACTTTTGGAAAATTCCAAAAAAGATGTGGAACGAAAATTTGGGGATGCTATCCGCAAATACGTGAGAGAAAATCATACTTGTTTTGAAACGACGATAGCCGAAGAAGCACTACGGAATTTGTATTCCTATACGTTTGTATTTAATATCTAATTTTCCAATCATAGTAAGGCAAAGCCTCTTAATTTTTGGAAGTGATTTTCTGTTTGGACATTTCCAATCCAATAAAAATTATTATCTTTATTTTACTGAAATTCAGCATTCAAATTTACGTAGGGTTATCCATTTTTTGACTTTCGCCGATAACCGTACCCATCGAAATAGTATATACCAGGAAATTATTTTCTTGAAAATGGCAATTGGCTTGTTAGCCAGATTGTATGAAATTTTTGTCACGCGTTGGCGTGACGAAAAGGAATAGCAAGAGGGTAACACGCTCCGCGATGTTATCTCCATATGTTATACTGTAAGTTATTGATAAACAACAAGTTAACGTATTTAATTTAAATGATCCATAAGGGTGTTTACAGTAAATGAAGCCCTATGGCCCTAAAAAGGCACAATTTTACAGCAATCATGGAGGAGTCCTATCAAAAATACCGGTTTTCCGCCATCAACATCAAAAAGGAGGTCGCCGAACGTTTTCGCTCCTTTTCAAGGTTGGTGTCGGATTCACATACCCAGACCTTGGAAACCGTCATGAACTTTTTTGAATGGAACGACCTCTCCCCAAACGACGACCTGGGCATCAAAAACAACAGGACCAATAAACGTATCAATGCCTTGATTGCCATTCTGAAGAATATTGAAAAGCAGCAAACATTGCCCACAAAAGTGATGCTGGAAACACTTTTTCAAGAGGTCACGAACTTGGAAGATTCGGAAGGTAAGGAAGGTCATCTTGATCTTGCTTCGCCCGAGCCCTTTTCAAGGGATACCGAATTGGAACACTACCGAAACCGCTATGAAGAAATGCAACTGCAATTGGGGACCTATAGGAACCGAATACTGGAACTCTTGGACCAAATGACACTTGTTAAGGGAACATTCGGCAAAGTGTATTATAAATTGAATATGGATCAAAACGCATTTGAACAATTTAAAAACGGACTATAGCATGTACATCACCATTACCGCACAAAAAATCGAAGGCCATTATGCACAAAGCGCTTCCGCCTTCGTCGACTATCTCGAAAAAGAAAACCAGGGTAAACCTCTATACGAAGTTGCATATTTTTTTGACCACTATAACGATGAAATCTCAGCAGCACAAGTGATCAGCGAAATAGACGGAAATACGGCCAAACTCAAGAAGACCGAACCTAAGTTCTATTCGATTACACTGAATCCAAGTGCACGGGAACTCCAGGCTATTCAGGATTCCCCTGAAGCCCTGAAGCGGTATACACGGGAAGCGATGAAGGACTATGCCAAGGCCTTCAATAGGGAAATAAGCGGTAGACCGGTGACCGTGGTCGATCTCAAATACTATGCGAAGGTGGAACGTGGACGCACCTTTAAGGGCAGCGATAAACAGATTATCGAAAACCAACCCTATGCGACCAACATCCTGAATCTAAAACAAGAGATCCGACGTATCACACGTGGTGAGGGTACGGGCAATATCAAAAAACTGCAGCTCACTATCCAACGTCTGGAACGGGAAGCCCCACATCAGCTTCATGGCAAACGCTTGGTCAGAGGAACGCCCAAACCCGGACCGCAGAGCCATATCCACATCATCATCAGCCGCAAGGACGCCTCCAACCGCTATAGTCTCTCACCCGGAAGCAAGTACAAAGCATCCAATATCGATATGAACGGAAAGCGGGTAAAACGGGGTTTTGACAGGGACACGTTCTATAGCAATGCAGAGAAGACCTTCGATGGCATGTTCGGCCACAAACGTAACTATGTCGAAACCTACAGCGCTCGGAAGACCTTTCTTAAAGATCCGAAACTCTATTTTTCAATGATCTCCAAACTACCGACCAATGAACGTGCAATGGCGTTTCAACTGCTACAGAAAGCAGGGGTCGATACCACTCTGCTTCGGATACCGGCCACCAAGCTCCAAGTGACCCTCAAAGCGATCAACCTATTAAAAAAAGGAATCGAAAAGGCCATCGAATCAGGTTCCATCGGCATATGAACCGGTTATGGGAACATAGCGTTCTTTTCATCATTCTACCCGTACTTTTCGTGGGTACACTAGTATATGCGTTGCTGGGTAGGACACATAGCGAACGGACGGATAAAAGGTACAAGGTCCGTTTCAAACTCCGAAACGGCAGCTTCTCCGTAAACAATATCCGCAGGGGAGCATCGATAATCGGATCCGCTGGAAGTGGCAAAACCGAAAGCGTAGTCTTTAATTTTTTACAGCATTTCAGTAGGTACGGGTTCTGCGGGGTCATTCACGACTATAAAAATTTTGATCTTACAGAAATCGCCTATCCCCTTTTCAAGGACAAAAAAGTCAACTTTTACACCATCGCCTTTGACGACATCCATTATCGGGTCAATCCGATCGCCCCCCAATACTTGCCCAACGAGGAGAGTGTCAACGGAGCGTCCCGAGTACTGGTGGAAAACCTGTTGGAACAGGACCTATCCCAGCACAACGGTAGTAATAAGTTCTTCTCCGATGCAGTCGAGGGTTTGTTGAGTGGTATGATTTGGAAGATGAAAACGACCTATCCGCAGTTCTGTACCCTTCCCCATATCATTGCGCTGTTCCAAACCGTAAGTACCAAAAAATTGGTGGCCTTCCTGAAATCCGATCTGACTTCCAGCAGCATGGCCAGTGCCTTTATCCATGGCATCGAATCGGAAAAGCAGACTGCCGGAATCAAAAGTAGCCTGGCCAATGCCTTTAAAAAGATAAGTTCCCAAAAAATGTTCTTTGTGCTTTCCAAGGATGAAGTCCCCTTGGACATCAACAACCTGGACAACCCGGCCGTGGTCTCCTTGGTCAACGACCCCAAATACGATACGCCCTACTCCCCTATCATCGCCTTGGTAATGCATACCCTGATAAAACAGATGAGCGTCCGCCATAGGAAGCCCTCGTTTTTGTTGATGGAAGAGGCTCCTACGCTTAAACTTCCGAATATGCACCGCATCCCCGCTACCTTGAGAAGTTATAATATCTGTACGGTGTATGTCATGCAGGATAAGGTCCAGAACGATCTATTATATGGGGATAAGGCTAGTAAGGCCATTTTAAGCAACCTATCCTATCAGTTCTTTGGCAAGGTCAACGACCCCGACACCGCTAAGTATTACGAACGTTTTTTTGAGATCATTAAAAAACCCACCCACAGCATCAGTAAGAACAGTGGCCTGAGTTGGGAAAGCCGGATCACCAAAGGGGAAAAAGAGGTTTCCAAGCGTAGGGCGGAGATTTTCTTTCGATTGAGACAAGGGGAATTCATTGCCTTTGCAGATGGAAAGGATAAAAAAATCCATTTTAAATTACAGCGCATATGTAAAGAAAAACCTCTAAAAAGTACATGTTATACCAGGGAAGATGTTGCCCTGCACTTCGAACGTATCTATAGAGAAATTAAAAATATCTAATTCGAATTCCTGTGTTTACCACAGTAGACACACTAAAAATATCGGCTAAGTAACTATCTATTTAAATAATATAGTGATAACCTATTCTACAAATAAAATACCTTGAAAATAGTTACTTAAGCAGCTTATGCTTAAAATAGATAGGTCAGTCGGATTGTGCGGAGCAATCCAGTTCTCTGGTAATTTCATACCTTTTAGATTAGAGCTACTTTCATTGCCACTGATGCTTTTAATTTACTTTTAACTAAATGACCTCATGACACTTAAAATTGAACAAATAAATGCACACATTTTATTTTAAAGTTCTCTCAAAATCATCACATAATTGATTAACTATGTCTTCGGTTTCTTTAATGAAGAATAGCCCTAATGTTTTACGGTTTCTTCTTATGTACTTTTTATAAATGATTTCGAAGTCTTTATAAATTTCATCTTCATCAAAAGCTGTTTTAGTACTTTTCATTTTAGCAATGACTCTTGTACCTTCCTTATTCACATACTCGAAAAAAGCTTCTATCTTATTTTGAAAGTCTAATATTAAAGCTTCTATTTCTTCCTCTTCTTCATTACGCTTTTCTATTACTGCTAATATATCGAACTTGTATTGCTTACTTGGTTTACCTGATGGTTCTAAATTACCTTTATTACCTTTTGGCTTCCCTTCTTCTTCAGGTGGTGCTACAATACCTATCCTATTATCAAAATATACCTCAACATCATCTATTAATTCTGTTGTACCATTTAAGGTGTTATAAAGAATACTGAATTTCTGCCAAAACCTTGTAAAATGCTCTTCACTGTATTTGTCATCTATCTCTATAACAAAAGCTATTAAGTTTAAGATTCTAAAATACTTATTGATACTTTGCTTTAGCTTTTTAGCTTCTTCAGGTTGTTTTCTTACTAATTCTGTTACTGCATTATCAAAATCTTGTATTGCAGTTATATCTTTTTTATCGCTTAATTGATATGCTTTGAAGCCTTTAAAATGTGCTTTAAAAATAGCCACTTGCTTTAGATTTTCATAAATATCTTGCAATAATTGTTCTTGACCTAATGGATCAAAATCACTTACGACTACATTACTAAAATGCTCGAACGCTTGTTTTATATTATTAACGTTTACGTTTTTATAAGACAAGTCTATAATCTTACAATCGTTTTTATTTTTAGCCGTACGATTTACTCTTGAAATAGTTTGTATGGCATTAATACCTCTTATTTCTTTATCTAAAAATAAGGTGTGTAGTCTAGGCTCATCAAATCCAGTTTGTAATTTATCTACTACTATTATTAATCCGTTTTTATCTATTTTACAAAAATCGTTTAACACTTTGGCTTCGGATTTGTTATTATTTAGCTTCGTTGCACTTTGATATTTTTGACCATCTGAACTATACACAATGTAAATAGGCGCAGTCGAAAAGCGTACGTGTTTCTTTTCAGAAACTAACTCTTTAAAGTATTGTGTTATATATTGACGATATTTAATAGCTGCTTTTATTGAAGATGCAGCAAACATTGCTTTAGCATAACCTCCTATATTTGGATATATTGCCGAAACTAATCGTTTGGCTACAAACTTTGATATTGCTTCTATACGCTCTTCATCTTCGTATATTTTCTTTTTACTAATTCTGTATTTTTTACCATTAGCATCAACACCAGCATCCGGATTATTTGGCATTTCTTGATAATAGCCAGTATCTCCTTCAAAACCTTCTGTTGCATTCGCTGGTTTTTCAAAATACATTTTAGCAGAAACAGGAACAATCCCTTTTATAGGATTTAAAATATATCCATCTTCAATAGCTTCTTTCATTGTATAACTATCAAACGGAACCCATATTTTTTCGGCTTCTGCATATTTGTTATACTCGCCAAAACGTGCTAATGTTACATCGCTTGGTGTTGCTGTAAAACCTATTATTAGGTTTTTCTTATTATATGTTTTTTTATAGGCTGAATTAGAATCAAAACTGTTTTGTAATTCGTCAAATAACGATACCATTTCTTCGTGTTGTTGTCCACTATTAGAACGGTGTATTTCGTCAATTAAAAATGCAATACGCATAGAAGATAGTTTTTGTACTACCTCATCATCTAAAAACTCTCTAATTGAATTAAACTTTTGAAGGTTGACAACTACAATACGTTTATCTGTATTTAAAGCTTCTAAAAAAGATTTTTTGTTATTAGCTTCTATGAACATACTATTAGCAATGTTCATATTATACATTTTACTATCTAATTGGTCTCTTAACTGTACCCTATCTACAACCAACATTATCTTATCGTAGACAAATTCATCATTCTTTCGTAAATCTTTAAGCATTAAAGAAGACCAGCCGATAATATTACTTTTACCAAAACCTGCTGCGTATTGTAATAGTAATGAATAGACGTTTTTATTATTTTGATACTTCTGCCTTTTAGTAATTAATTCTTCAATCTGAGTAGCCCCTAAGCCTTTTTCAGTTAGTTGCTGACGAAGTTTATTTATAAAATAATCTGGCTCGTCTTCGTGTTCTAAAAACTCATCTATTTTATGGATGATTTTATCTGCTCCAAATTTCTGTTTAGGTCTTGGCGCAATTAATCTACCATCATTATGCTTGTATTCTTTTTGTTTTCCTTTCTCTGATTTTACTAATTCACGCTCTATAAAGTTGTAATAGAGTATTTCTCGCTCTATCATTTTTTTACCGTACAAAGCTTTAAAGACTTCTTCAAAACGTTGTTGCTTATTAGCTTCTGGATTAGTTAAAGGATAGGATTTTAAACCATCATTTACATTTGCTTTGTACTTATCAAAATCAAACGAATTGTCTTCTACCTTAGCTTTAATTTCATCAAAATTATTAGATATATTTCTAATAATAAAGGTGTCTTGTACATCTGTAGTTGTAATATGAATTGCTTTTTCGAATATCTTTAAAAAGTCTTTGCGGATGGTTTGCGATACATCGTTACCCTCTGCAATATCTAAATAGTTAGTTACTGCTTTTTGATAATCATTAGCAATTTTAATCTTCCCGTCTTTATGAGCACTTTGATTGTTGTAATTAGATTTTAATTCTGAATAGCCTAAAAATATACCGTTTAAGAAAAAGGTAATATCTGGACGAAAACTAAATTGTGTTTTACCTTGATGCTTGTATATGTATGGTAACTCTTGTACTACTGAAAATTGATTTTCGTTAAATAATGTATCTCCGTGAGTAATACTTCCACTTGGATAAAATAAGTTAATTTTAACACCTTTAAATGTGATGGATTGATTGCTACCAATAAACAATGCCATGTTTTTAGACTTACCAATACGCTCGTTTAGTTCTTCTTGAAACTCTTGTAATAATTGCTTTTCATTATTATCGAACTTTTTTAATAGTTTACGATAAGCTGTTTTATTAAGTGTTGTTTCGCTAATAAAGTATTTTAAATCTTCTACTACAAAATGTAATTTAGAAACTGTATTTGCTTTTACTTCTTTGTATTGTAATCCATCTGCACGATTGGTAAAGAAGTTCATTAAGTATTTGTCTTGTAGTATTAGTTCATCCATAATTATGCGCTCACTTTTACTTTACCAGTTACTACTTCGTTAATTAATGTTTTACGTAATTCTTTTAAGGTGGTAATTTGAGTTTCTATATTTTTTACAATCTTATCTATTAAAGTTGTTTTAGTATCTAAATAATTTGCTATTTGCTGTTGTTCTTTTAACGCAGGAACAAGAATATTGAAGTATTTCAATAAACCTAATGACACACCTCCTATAAGACCACTTAATAACTCGAAAAACTGACAGTTAAATAAATTGGTTTGCAATAGGTAAAAAATATATTTATCGAATACATTTTTATCAAGACTCTTGATAGCACAAAGCTTATTTACGAAAGCAACTTGCCTATCTACAAATGTTAGTTTTTTACCTGCGCTTGCCCCCTCCAAACAAATTAAAGAAGTATTCTTTTTAGTTATTTTAAAACTTTTATCTGTTTTAGGGATGTAAACGCCATTATTATAGTTTACTTCTTTGGTGTGAATATTAATATCTTTAGTAGCTATATAATTATAAGCATCTTTATTAATTTCAAACATAGACTTATCCGAAATACTATTACCAGTGAATATTTTAGATACATCTTTCAACCTCTTAACTTCCCAATGTTCTGGGATTTCACCTATCCAATTAATACCGCTATCTTTTAGTTTTACAGTTTTATTTAAACCTTTTGTAACGGTTTTATTAATTAGGGTTTTACGGTAGGCTTTGTAGTGTTTAATTTTTTGCTGTAATAAGTTTACTTTTTTATCTATTGCTGTGGTTTTAGCATCTAAATAATTAGCTATTTGCGTTTGTTCTTTTAGAGGTGGAAATATTTTTTCTAAACCATTAAGTCTTTCTAGATTTAGGTTATCCTGCGTATTAGTAATCTTAACATTATCGAGAGCTTTTTTATCAGCAGAAAGCAAATAGTAAAAATAATTAGTACAAAATTTAGTTTTAAAAGCGACTAAACTATCTGGAAAATAACTATCAAAATCTAAAATAGCGACATCACCTATATTCGCAGCTATAGTCATTACAATAGTACCTTTTTTAAACTTACGACTAACTTTTATACCATTCTCATTTAAAGTTTGTTTGAAAGTAGTTACATATTTATTAGATTTTGCTACATCTCCAGTTTGTATAAATGGATAAACTCCATTACTGTACATCTTTTCGTCGTTTCGCGGTCTGTGAGTAAATTTACCTCTTTCAATATTAAATATTTCTTTTACTCTTTTGATAGACCATTCTCTTGGTATCCCCCCAATCCAATCAACTCCAGAATCTTTATACTCGTTATACTTTTCCATTAAATTGCTAATTCTTTTTCAAGGTTCAACAAATCATATTCTAAGTTTTTTAAATCGGCAGTAATCTCTACTAAAGAACGCAACTCCTCTGGTTTATAGAACACCTTATTAAAGTTAATTTCTACACCTATAGTGTTTTCTATATATCTAAAAGGTTTGGTAATGTACTTTGCCATAAAATCGGCAATGTTTTGTTGGTTATCTTTTTCTATTGGTGCGTATGGTATTATCTCGTAATCTTTCTCGTAATCTGGTGTTAACTCTGTTGTAATTAATATATATGCTTCTTTAGTTTTTGTTGCTTTTTTATATGATGCTTTAATTACTATTTTACCATTACCTAAGGCTGTTTTACTGTCTTTAATTTCTTCTATGACAGTTTCTTTATCAGCATCAAAATAGTAGTTCGTTTTGGCTGTAGTTACTTGTAAATCTGCTTCTTTATAATCTAAATTGGCTACTAAAGGTTTTACACCTTCAGCATAATATTCCATTAAAGAATTATATTTTTTAGCATCAAAGGTTTTAATTTCAAAATCTACAATTTCTATAGTTCCATCTTCTGTAACTTGTGTTATTTTAGTAGGATTTAGCTTTATAGATTTAGCTCTAATTTCATCTACTTCTTTATTTTTCTTAACAGGTAATTGGCTTTCAAATGTTTTTCCATCTTCATCAACATTGGTTAACATTATTGCTTGTTTGTTAAAATAGAAATGCCATTTATCAAATACTTTAGCATAGTCAGTATCTTTAAAATTGGTTAAAGCATCTACAATAGTTCTTCTATTGTCAAATACCATTTCTTTACGCTTTTTACCTTTACTTTTCTTTAAAGGCTCGTAAAAATCACTACCATTAATTAAGATTACTTTGTCTTTACGTTCTTCTGCTTTATTCTTGTTGAAAATCCATAAATAAGTGTAAATACCTGTGTTGAAAAATTCATCGGTAGGCATTTGTATAATGGCTTCAACCCAATCGTTATCAAAGAAATATTTACGAATATTACTTTCTCCACTTCCTGCATCACCACTAAACAAAGTAGAACCGTTATGCACCACAACAGATAATCCTTTAGTATCTAGCTGTGATAAAATATGTTGCGTAAATAGAAATTGACCGTCTGAAATAGATGGTAAAGCGTGAAAACGTTCTGTTGTATCGTTCTCAATATCTTTTTTGTAACCTTTCCAATCTACACCATAAGGCGGATTTGCTACAATAACATCGAACTGTTTTTCTATAAATGAAATATTTGTTAATGTGTTACCATAACGAATATCTGAGTCTGTACGAAATCGACTTTCTATTTTTGCTAAAGCGTATAAACTATCACTCCAATCCTCACCATAGGTTTTTGTAGGTCTGTTATAACTTTTTTGAATTAAATCCTCTACACCGAAAAGTAAATTTCCTCCACCACAGGTTGGGTCATATATGGTTAAAAACTCTCCGTTATCTTCAATTTTAGATAAAATAATCTCTGTAATTAAAGCTATAATATCGTCTGGTGTATATTGCTCTCCAGCAGTTTCCGCAGAAATGTCTGCCCATTTACGTTTTATGTGTTCTTCTAACGTTGTTATATCAGAGTTATTGAAAGGTGTTAAGTCTATTTCACTCCATTTTTTAACGGTATCAAAAAGAATGTTCTTTTTACGTAATTGTCCGCTTAGTCCTGAAATATCTAAATACTTTTCTTCTGTGTTTCCTCTATCAACACCCAATAATTCTTTTGTTTCTGGGTCGAATGCTTTTAAGTAAGTATCAAAATCGTTGATAAATGTTGTATCATTCTTACAGATATCGGCTAAGGTTTTTTGATTCTTTATAATTATCTCATTATAACCAATTTTAGAATCTTTAAATTCATCTAAGAAGTCGTTAATATCTTCTAAATCTTCAATAGAATCTACACCTAAGTCTTTTAATAACTCTTTAGAATGACGTACCAACCTACTCTCTAACATCATTAATGCAAAGTAAGGCATCATATATTTTGGAAAGTCTGATGTTTTGATTCCTGCACCAATTAAAAGGTCGGCAGTAGACCATACTTTAGATTCGTATTGTAAAATATTTTGGCTCATAATATTTGTAGAAAATTAGAAGCCTTAAAAATAATGATATTGCCACGCTAAAATACTTTTAATTTAAGATTGTGTTAATTTTTATTTCCAAAATAAAAGGGCTATCAATAAAGGATGGTACAAAAAATTAATTTCAAACTATAATTTATTCAATAGGAAAGTATTCTATTATGTTGTTTAATAGTAACAAAATAATACAACAAAATCGCGATTTTCAAGGTACTACGGTAATCAAGTACGGTTAATTGGAATGTTAGAATTCATAGAATGTGCTATGTTTATACGCCGACCATTCTACAAAACTCACTTAATTTTAGATTTTTAGCTTCGCAGATTTTGTATAAAGTTTCGACGGGAATTCTATACCCATCTTTACTCTTTATTTTTCGAACAGTGCTCTCATCAATATTATGACAATTAGCGAAAGCACTCTGAGATTTGCCTTCACTTAACCAAGGATACAACCATTTTCTCGTAATAAAATCGCAAATCTTCGCATTAATATTGCACATAATAGTAAAGAAAAGAGGTACTTGATAAATTTTCTCGGTCGAACGACCGTATTTTAAATTATTTATTTATATTAGTACCGAATTAATATTTTTGCGATTCTTCTAAAACAAAATATTAGAAGCATTCGCTTTGAATCTCGCATTAGAAAACTGGTAATTTTTATGTGTACGAGATGATAAGCAGTTTGCTCACGACCCGGGCGTGGGCTCTCTTATCTGTACACCAGGTATACCAGTACCCCTAATGCAGTAAGTTGAGCTCCACGCCTTTTATTTTTTGGGCCTCAACTTAATCCAAAGCCTATGTCTTCACCATCTAGAAGTCGGCAAAACCATTCATATTGACTATGAGGAAACAAACTACCAATTTTACCAATAAAGACCAGTTCCTACTTATTTTTGGAACAGGCCCCACGGTACTTGACCTCCTCTTTAAAAAGAAACCGAAAAATCCGGTCTAACTTTTTTCCTTGGCTGTAGCTTTGGGCTTACGATTCCTCTTTTCCGGTTAACGAAACACCTTTTACCCTTAGCTGATCAAACATTTAATATGGCATCCGGCCATACAGTGCAATCACAGTCGCTCACATAAAAAAATCCTACATCCATGCCCACATAGAGCTTGGACAGGACAACTATTGCTTTTCATCAACGCAACGAACTTGAATGAAATTTAAATCTGGATCCATGGAAAACCACATTTTCAAAAGTCTATAGCAAACTGTTGAAAGCACTGAAATCGATTATTTAACCCAACTATCTAAATTATGAAAAAAACACCAATGATAAAGAATGGCTTATTCCCCGTTCTAGCCGCTTACTTAATGCTGTCCTCCTTGCTTTGCTTGAACTTAAAGGCAGCAACTTTTACCGGAAAAATAATCTATACCGATATCGTTCAATCAACTGTTTTTGGTACCATAACCGATACCAAAGGACAGCCTATACTTGGCGTCACCATCCAAATTGAAGGCACCAATATTGGAACCATATCAGAAGTTGATGGCTCTTATAGTATTGAAACATACCTTGACAATGTTCTCCACATCTCCGCTATCGGCTATAAGAATCAAACCGTTTCTATAAATGGAAGACTGGAAATCAATATTATATTGGAAGAGGATGTTACCCAATTGGACGAAGTGGTTCTCAATGCAGGCTACTATACCGTAAGCGAGAAAGAACGTACAGGAAACATTGCTACAATTAAGGCAGAGACTATTGATAAACAGCCCGTAGGCAATCCGTTAGCTGCTATGCAAGGCCAAATGTCCGGGGTGAATATTGTCCAAGAGACAGGGGTTCCAGGTGGTGGATTCAATGTAGAAATAAGAGGACGTAATTTTATAGACGGAGCTTCCGATCCGTTTTATATCGTAGACGGTGTACCCTACAACTCCAACTCCTTGGGATCCGACAATGTTTCAGGTCTTATACTGGGAGGGAATATAAGCCCTTTGAATGCCATTAATCCCAACGATATTGAAAGTATTGAGGTTTTAAAAGATGCCGATGCTACTGCAATTTACGGATCTCGAGCTGCCAATGGTGTAGTACTTATTACTACTAAAAAGGGTAAAATTGGAGAAACCCGCTTCGATGCCCATCTCAGTTCTACATTGGGGAGTGTATCGAATTTCTTAGAACTCATGAACACGGAGGACTATCTCGAAATTCGAAGGGAAGGAATTGAAAATGATGGATTTGGTGCATTACTTGAAGACCCTGCCTTTGATTTTATTTGGCCCGATATCAAATCCTGGGACAATAGCCGTTATACCGATTGGCAAAAGGAGCTTATCGGCAATACATCCTATCGAAACAATGCACAGATTTCAGTTTCGGGAGGTAGTAGCATGACACAATTTTTAATCAGCGGTGGCTATCAAAAAGAAACTACGGTATTTATAGGAGACGCCAACTATCAAAAAATGACGCTTCATAGTAATATTAACCACCGATCCTCGAATGATAAGTTCACCATCAACTTGTCAACGACCTATACCAAAGAGAACAACCAATTGCCAAGCTCCGACTTTTCCCTTTTGGCCTATTCATTAGAACCCAATGCCCCGGAACTGTACGATGCCGATGGTAATATCAACTGGGAAAACAATACATGGAACAATCCGATTGCCGCATTGCAGGAAAATTATGAATCCATTTCAAATACCTTAATTACCAATGCCTTAGTATCTTATGCTCTGCTACCTAACCTGGAAATCAAGTCTAGCCTAGGTCTTACCAGTTATCGATTGGACTCCTTTAATAGCTTACCAAGTTCCGCCAGAAATCCCGCATTGGGATTGACTCCACAAAACTATTCCTCCCTTACAACAAATAGTTCCAAAAGAAGTTCCTGGATCGTTGAACCCCAATTACATTGGAAAAGGAAATGGGACAAACTAGGGTTGGATGTTTTGGTCGGAACAACGTTCCAACAAGAGAACAGCCAACAATTGGTACAAAAAGGAACTGGTTTTCCGAATAATAGCTTGCTGAACAATCTGTCCGCCGCAACTACCGTAGAAGCATTATCCGATACGGACAGTGAATATAATTACAACGCCATATTCAGCCGTTTGAACCTCAAAGTTATGGATAGGTACATTCTGAACCTTACAGCACGTAGGGACGGTTCTTCTAGATTTGGGTCTGAAAAACAGTTTGGTAATTTTGGAGCCGTTGGTATAGCTTGGATTTTTTCGGAAGAAAAGATAATTAAAGCCGGATCGTTACTGAGTTTTGGAAAGATACGCGGTAGTTTTGGAACCACAGGAAGTGACAATATCGGGGATTATAGGTTCCTTGACACCTATAGCGTCACTGGATTTGACTACGATGGCACTACCAGTTTGGGTCCGACAGGCATATTCAATCCACTGTTTGGATGGGAATCCAATAAAAAATTGGAAGCGGCTATCGAACTCGGTTTTTTCAAAGATCGCTTATTGATCAATACTTCGTGGTACCGTAACAGGTCTTCCAATCAGCTTATCGGAATTCCCTTAGCTGCAACCACAGGTTTTTCGGAACTCACAGGAAATTTTGATGCCGTTGTTGAAAACTCCGGTTTAGAGTTGGATATACATACCATCAATCTGAAAACGGAAAAATTTAAATGGTCCACAACCTTTAATATTACGGTACCAAAAAATAAATTGGTAGACTTTGATGGCTTGGAAACTTCAACGTTTGCAGACCGCTTTGTCATAGGAAAACCAGTAACCATCGTTAAACTTTACCATGCGATCGGAGTTGATCCAGCGACAGGAGTTTACCAATTTGAGGATTATAATGATGACGGAAGTATCAGTAGTTTAGATGATCGCGAATGGACAGAGGATCTTGCCCCGGAATTTTACGGTGGACTAGGCAATACGTTCAGTTTCGGAAAATTTAATTTTGACTTCTTTTTTCAGTTCAAAAAACAAAAAGCATACAACACATTTCGGTTTCGTTCTACACCCGGCACTAAAGGAAATGCCCCAATCATCTTGTTGGACAGGTGGCGCGAGCCTGGGGACCTGAATCCGATCCAAAAGGCTTCTGGAGGACTGTCCCTAGAAGAAAACGTGGGAGCACTTCATGAAAGAAGCAATGCCGCAGTTTCAGACGCTTCATTTATCCGATTACGCAACGTAACCTTGAATTATAAGATTCCGACACAAGAAAATGGATGGGATGCCAATGTCTATCTGCAAGGTCAAAATTTGCTCACTTTTACCCCGTACGACGGTCCTGATCCGGAACAGCCTTCCAATACCAGATTACCTCCTATCAGACAAATCACTCTTGGCATCCAATTAAGCTTTTAACCTAAAAATATATCGTATGAACACGCTGATACATCATAAATACACCCCTAAATACAAACAACAAATGCAAGCATTGAAACGAGTCATCATGCTCTTATTTTCTTTCGGAATTATAGGTTGTTCGGAATTTGTGGAAGTTGACCCACCAAAGAACATATTGATTTCGGAAACGGTATTCAATGATCCCGCAACTATAGAATCCGCATTGGCAAATATATATTACGGACTAAGGGAACAAGGTATGTTGTCCGGAAGTTCCGGTTTGACCACTGGTCTTGGAATTTATAGTGATGAATTGGATTATTATGGTTTTGACACCGATTACCTACAACTTTATAACCATAACGTTATAGCAGGCAATAACCGAATCCTTAATTGGTGGAGCGAGGCCTATTCCCATATTTACAGTGCCAATGATATCATCAAAGGCGTGGAAAATTCCAACGCATTGACCGTCGGAGAAAAAAATGTATTCAAAGGACAGGCCTTGTTGGTTCGTGCCTATATGCATAGTTTGTTGGCTGCCCTTTATGGAGATATTCCTTATGTGACCACCACCGATTACCTAACGAACAATATAATATCACGAACTCCTGTCTCGGAAGCTTACGACCATATCATTCAAGACCTTTCGAATGCCGTTGTATCCCTAGAAGGTATGGATAGTTTTTCCAGCTCACGGGTACTACCTAATGTTTGGGTCGCAAAAGTACTATTGGCACGGATGTATCTCTATACGGAACAATGGGATATGGCGGCTACTGTGGCAACCGAATCTATACAAATGTTCGGTTTGGAACCAGACTTGAATAAGGTGTTCCTAAACGATTCCCCCGAGACGATATGGCAATTCAAACCAGGGGAATACCCAAAGAATACCAGAGAAGCTACCCAATTTATCATACAGGTTATTCCAGGTCAGACCTATGCATTGACCGATGACCTGATGGCAGCTTTCGAAGATGGTGATCTTCGTAAGACCAATTGGACCAATAGTATTTCTGATTCGGAAGGCACCATAACTTTACATTATGCCTATAAATATAAAGCCAACTTGAACGAAACAGAGTCCTTGGAATACTCTATTCTATTGCGTTCAGCGGAACTATACTTGATTCGAGCTGAAGCTAGGGCGCATCTCGGGGAAATCAATGGCGCTCAACAAGATGTGAATAGCATACGTAACCGCGCAGGATTACCCAATACTGAAGCAAATACCATTAATGATCTGTTGAGCGCAATTCTACAGGAACGTCGAATCGAATTTTTTACGGAACATGGCCATCGTTGGTTTGATCTTAAACGAACCGGTCTTGCTACTGAAACACTTCAAGATCAAAAGCTGAATTGGCAACCTACAGATATTTTATTTCCAGTTCCAGAATCCGAAATTGAAGTGAATCCAAATTTACTACCGCAGAACAACGGATATCAATAAAATTACCACTAGCGATGTGTCTAATGTCTATTACAATATGCTTATGAGCAAACATAGTATCATGCAAAAAATCACAATAATAATCTTTATGTTGATACCAGCACTTGGGTTAACGTTCAGCTCGAACGAATCAATGAAGAAAACGCTAAATTTGGAAGTATGCCCTAAAAAGTCCCCCTTTTTATCCTCGTATATAGTGAATGGTCAACTCTACTTGACCATTCCAAACGAGGTTTTGGACACACCAGTATTGTTCATCAGGTATGATCAGCATAAAACAAGAAAATTTATCCAAATTGTTTGGTCTTTGCACAAGGATAACATCCTGTTAAAAACACCGAGCATCGCGTCCTCTGCAGGAAATATTATTCCTGTGGCGAACAACCTGCCCCTTGAAGATAACCTAATTGCCATCTTTCCTTTGGAGAATAGTGGGACGGATATTGTTGGACATACCATCAATATCACCGATTTGGTTCTTAGACAAACTATTGAATGGACTCCCGGGTTTACCGAAAATTTGCTTCCTGAAATTACCATGTTGATGGATGCCAGGAACAGGAAAAATGAGGTAATCATCAAAACTCGAAGAGGTCTACGTATGGGAAAATCCAAAATTGCCCTTCCCGTATTTTATGCCTTCTCCGCTTTACCAAAACCTATGAATGCACGAAGATATGACTACCGAATGGGATTCTACGACGAGTTCTTTACCGCCCATAATTATGGTACGGAAAATAGGAAAGCCAACATCACCAAATGGAGGTTACAAAAAAGAAACAATACCAAAGAAATTGATGTTCCAACTGACCCCATCACCTTTATTCTATCCCCGGATATCCCTAAAAAATGGCGGCCCTATGTCAAAGCTGGAATCGAGGAATGGTTGCCTGCGTTTGAAGCCGCAGGATTCAAGGATGCACTTGTGGTAAAAGAGGTAGACAGTATCAATGAATGGCAGCTGCACAGTATAGCCCATTCCATTGTATTCTGGGATCAAAGACGATACCTTAGAGGCAATGAACATGAAGATACCGGAGGGACTATTTCCAAAATACTGGACTTGAGGTCCGGTGAAGTGCTACGTTGCGACATCCACTTGGGTTCCACTATCGAAGTTTTATCCGAAAAATACTTCATTAGGGCAGCGCCTTTGGACCGGCGCGCGCGAAAATTTCCTTTTCCTGATGAACTAACGGGTTCTTTGTTACAAAACTTGACCGCTCATGAAGCAGGTCATGCATTCGGAATCATGGACGGGAATTTTGGTGAGTATACCTACCCTTTCCATCGGATGACGGATAGTCTTTGGCTTTCCACAATGGGATATACCCCAAGCATCATGAACTACACACGATTTAACAATATCCCTCAACCCGAAGATCGTGTTCCCCCTTCTCTTCTAGTGTCCAAAGTAGGTCCTACAGATTTCTACAATATACGATGGGGCTATTCGGAATTTGCGAAGGAGAAAGATGTGGAAACGGAATTGGAACGTATTGTTCGAATACAGGATTCCGTTCCATGGTACCGGTATAATAATGACCAATTTGAAGTTATCGGTCCGGCAGCGACCAATGAAGTTGTAGAAACTGATAACCCAATATGCAGTACGGAAATGGCCCTGAAAAACCTAAAACGTGTCATCGAACTATTGCCCGATGCAAACCGCGACCAAAAGGACAATGCCCGTTTGGAACGCCTTTATAGTAAAGTTTTGGGGTTGTGGCACAACCAAATGAACCAAGTCGTTTCGTTAATCGGGGGCTATGATATCCACTATTCGTCCATCAACCAACCTGGGAATTTGTATACCCCGATACCTTGGCAAAAACAGGAGAAAGCCATCGATTTTTTGATTATGAATGCCTTTGACCCTCCTAAATGGTTAACAGAACCCGAGTTTCACCAAGGAACACATTACTCGACCTTTCCAGACGAAATGGTAGGATTTCAACAAAATTTGATTTTCGAACTAATAGATACCGCCCGTTTGAAACGTATGGAACAAATGGAACTGATTTATGGGCAAAAAAAATTGCTGAACACCTATGTGCTCAAAATCCAAACCGGTCTCTTCAACGAGTTGAAAAACAGCTTTGATAATGTACCTCCAAGAAAACAGGAAATTCAATTGACCTACATTGACCGATTGACAGGAATTTTAGGGAAAGAAAGATTGAACTATTATCCAAAATCAAAATTTTCGGATTATACCGATTACTCCAAAGGAATTTTGCTACAACAACTATTATCATTGAAAAAGGAAATAGAAATTGGGCTTAAAACAAACGAAGAAGTTCCTACAGCGGGGCATTGGAAAAGATGTCTCCTCAAAATAAATTCAATACCCAATATTTAAAAAACATACTTAACCTAAAGGTCAGCATATCCATAGACCGATTGTCTATAAAATCTGGGAGATGGAGATTCGTTTGTTTTAGCTAAAAAAAGGTGCCCATTTAAGGCACCTTTTCAAGTATTGGATAATATTTCAATTTTTGCGTAATGCGGTACTGCTGTACGAAGGTTGCGCATACAATTGGTAGTCATTGAAAGTACAGGGAATCGCTCCCGATGCTCCACAACCATCTTCAACCATTACGGACTGCCAGCCTAAAGCTGGATGATTGTAATAACCTTCTTGGGCAATAGTGTTTGCCTCTGTTGCAAAGGCAAGGCCAACGGCCATAACCACGGCTAAGGCGGGCAACATAATTTTAAAAACTTTAGTTTTCATAATATGATATTTAATAATTATTGCCTACTCTTTCTTACAGGTTTTCGGCTTACCCTGTCACTACGTAGTATTTTTATTGTGGAGACGTTTTTGAAGACCGATACTCGTGAGGATTCCAATGAATGCAAGCACTGCTAAACATAGATTAAGATACAGATGACCCCGCCATCCCAGTGTAGATATTACTCCTCCGCAAGAACAAGGAATTGTTTCACTAAAATGTAACATCAATGTAATGTATATAGTGAACATGATCAGTAATCCCAAACAAGCGTATAATGCGAAAATCCTAAACCTCGGTATGAGCAACAACAAGGATATCACAATTTCAATTGTGGGAACAATCCACGACAGTGTAGCTGCATACCCTTTCAAAATATCCGATTGCTCTAATTGCTGCTGAAATTGATAGTAATCGATCAATTTGCTCGACCCAGCAAATATGAACAATACAACAAATAACATGCTGATAATATAGGGTATCGCTTCTGTGTATTGTTCTAAAGGTTTCATATCGTTTGTATTGATATGATAAAATTAAAGAGTTCGATTTATTCCTTAAGGATTAGAAGTTGAGCGACAGGTATTAACTACACCAACACTTCCCCTTAAAGTGATTTTATGGAAAGTTTTCTAAGCTCACTAGGGGCATACCCATAGTTCTTTTTAAATGCCCTTGAGAAATGAGGCATAGTTTTAAAACCAACACTAAAGGCAATCGTCTTAAGATTAGCATCGGTATGCTGTATCAACATTTTTGCCTTTCTTAAACGCTCCTGAAGCAAAAAGCGATAAACCGTTGTTCCGAACAGCTCCCGAAACCCATACTTTAATTTAAATTCGTTAGTTCCCAATTGATGGGCGAAATCCTTCAAGGATGGTAGGTCTGCCTCTAAATTGTTTAATATGATATTCCTTCCCTCCCTTATTTTTCTTATATCTTCAAAGCTTAGTCTAGCCCTAGCCTTTACCAAATCTTTTGAGACCAACACGGATGGCCCACCTTTAAACTTTTCCATGAACACTGCTTGTTGATCATGTTTATCCCTTTCCTGACTATCCTTTGCCGTTAATACTACTGTTACCAAAAAATTTGGCATGGTGCCATTATTACCACTATTCGTAGTTATATGACATAGATTTGGAATCAAAAGTCCATCTTTGGTAACAAAAGTAAGTTCCATTGATGTATCATTAAATTCACGTTTCTGTGCCTTTGCCAAAAAATTGGACCACATTTTTAAAGATGTGGTATCCAGTAAATTTTTAAAATTAATCCCAATGATATCCTGACGTAGAAATGCCAAGATCGAACATGCATTTTGGTTGACCATTTTCACGGTTCCTTTACCATCTAAAAAAAAACTTAATTGAACTAGGTGTCGAACGACTCCTGTAGTATTCACGAACCCTCCATGAACCAAGGTTTCTTGGATTTCTTCGGCAAGCATGTTTAGAACCAATGAAATTGCCACCATACTATCATTAGCATCCATACGTTCCAAACGGTAAAAAAAATTACCTTGGGCCATAGCCATTAACATCTTATTGATTTTCTCCAAGTGTGCTTTTGAGGTACTTTCCATAATTTCATGTTGTATGGTCATTTAATTTGATCAAAACTCTCGTAAATAAGTTTTTGCAGCTTCTAAATCAGTAAATGTTTTGGAGGGCACCGGAGGCTTATTGATTTGGAGGTAAAATTCCGAAAGTGCTTTGGTCACCGTTGGTCCTATAATAAAAGCTGTTGCCAAGACCAATACGGAACCTTCTATTGCCAAATAATCCCTTGCCGCTTTATTGATTTGGCTTACTCCGCGAATATCACAAAGCACTTTAAACGCCAAACCTTCTTGCACGGCTAAGCGATCCTCAACGATACGGATAGCTATTGGTAGGTTGATACTGGTTCTAAATTTATAAACCACATGTAAAATATCATCTTGAATATGGTAGGTGGCATATTCATTTTCTCTGAAAACAGACATATCTTTAGAAAACTGGTTATACCTCTAAGATAATATAACGCTAATCAAAAAATATAATTATTGGGTATAATTACTTGTTTATAAGGATATTGATATTATATCACAAGGATTAATTATTACACATAAGGGATTTTACAATATCAATACTATCCAAATTCCTACAAATCTAATTACTTTTTAGTTCACATTAAATTACTTTAAAATGGCTAAAATTAAACCTCATAATTTTTTGAATACGGTACACGATGTGTTTACCGATGCGATGCAGGAAGGCATTTTACATTTATATGCGGAAGGGAACTCCTTTTCTGGAAGAACCATAAGAGTAAAGAACCGTGACCTTTTTCATTTTGGAACGACAGGCTACCTTGGACTGGAACAAGATATCCGCTTAAAGAATGCCGCTATCACTGCGATTGAACACTATGGAACGCAGTTTCCATTGTCAAAATCCTACATTTCCAATCCCCTTTATAGCGAACTGGAAGACCAAGTCAATAAAATGTACGGTACTCATACTATTATTACCAAGAACAGCACCTTGGGCCATATCGGTGTTATTCCTAGTGTAGTTGACGATGATGATGTAATTATTTTAGACCATCAAGTACACTGGAGCGTACAGAACGCTGCTAAGATTCTAAAAACACGTAGCGTCCCTATCGAGATGATTCGTCATAATCACCTAGATATGTTGGAGAGCAAATTAAAAAAGTACATTCATTCCAAAAAACACATTTGGTATATGGCGGATGGTATCTATTCCATGTACGGAGATTTTGCCCCTGTTACGAACCTTATGGAGTTAGGTAGAAAATATCCACAGTTACGATTCTATTTCGATGATGTTCATGGTATGAGTTGGATAGGTAAAAACGGTACAGGATATGTTCTGGATCAATTAGGAGAACTACCACATAATGTATTATTGTTTGGCACGCTAAGTAAAACGTTTGGAGCAAGTGGCGCACTTTTAACTTGCTCTGATTTTGAGCTGTATAACAAGATAAAGACTTTTGGAGGTCCTTTAACATTTTCCGCACAATTAGAACCGGCTTCCGTTGCCGCCGCAATAGCCTCGGCAAAGATTCATCTTACGGAGGAAATCTATGATCTTCAAAATGATCTTATGGAACGGGTACAATTGTTCAAATCCCTTATCAAAACCACAGAGCTCCCACTAGTAGATGTAAACCGTTCTCCCGTTTTCTTTATCGGGACTGGAATGCCCAAGACTGGGTATAATTTTGTGAACAGATTGATGAAGGAGGGCTTCTATGTAAATTTAGGCATTTTTCCTGCCGTACCCGTCAAGAATACCGGTGTAAGGATTACCATATCCAGACATAATCAGAAGAAAGAGATAAAAGCTTTAGTAGATGCCATGGATTATCATTTTCCTAAGGCATTACAGGAAACTCAAACCAGCCACAAACGTGTATTCCATGCCTTTAACCTTGTTCCTTCTATTAAAGAAGAAGATGAAATGGCCAAAGATCTACATTTAGTCGCGGAAACTTCTATAAAAAAAATAACCAAATCGCAATGGAACAAAGTAATGGGCGGTCAGAGTGTTTATAATTGGGAAGGGCTTGATTTTCTTGAAAATACGTTTCAAAATAATCCAGACAAAGAACACAATTGGAAATTCGTGTATGTATTAATTAAAGATACCTACGGTGAAATTATACTGGCAACTTTCATTACTCTTTCCCTATGGAAGGATGATATGCTGGCGAATGCTCGGGTATCTCGTTCCATTGAAGAGCAACGCAAGACCAACCCTTACTATTTGACCTCTGAAGTAATCTCCATTGGAAGCCTGTTCACCGAGGGAAATCATTTATATTATAACAACGAACATCCTAGAGCCATATCCGCCATAAATACCTTAATAAGATTTATGCAGGATCAGCAGCTGGATTTCAGGGCAAAGACAATAGTATTAAGGGATTTTCAAAAACAGACTCCTCTACATGCCTATCTTCAAGGACAGGGGTTTGTTAGAATTGCAATGCCAGCGACATGCTTTATTGAACTAAACAACATACCAACCCTAGACGACTACCTTGCCAAGCTATCTTCCCGAAACAGAAGACACTACAGAAAGGATATTAAGCCATTTCTGAATCAAGTAAATGTTAAAATAGTTTCCAAATTTTCAGCTTCTCAATTGAATCAAGTACAGAATCTATTTTCCAATGTTCACAAAAACAACCTAGGATTGAACACCTTTTCGTTCCCTGGAAAATTGTTTGAGCTTATGAACGGACATCCACTTTGGGAATTTATAACGGTTAGTCCTAAAGATAAAACGGATACTATTGTCGGGGTCATGTTTTGCTATAAAAATTCGAATATAGTTTATGTGCCTTCATTTGTTGGCTTAGAATATGAAAGCTTAGACAAATATGGTACATATAGAGTGCTATTACTGATGACTATAAACCGTTCCATTACTTTACAAATTTCAAAAATTGACCTTGGCATGACCGCCTCATTTGAAAAGAAGAAACTTGGTGCAAGCATAGTAGAAAAATATGCTTATATGCAGACAGAAGATAATTTTACGCTGGAAATGCTCGGTATTATGGAAGGGCAACGATAAAATGCTATTGAAATGGAATTTCAGGAACTGTTAACGGAATTTAAGGACCAATTAGATGAGTTGGAAAACGGTAACGGGGATATTTTATTTAAGGCAGAATCGGGAATAGCACAAGTAGAAAAATATTTGAAAAAACTTCAGGTACAAATCAGTAAGAATAGTTTTCCCTCTCTAAAAGACGAAATTTATTTTTTCAAACATATAAAGCCCCAATTCTTCAGTAAATTGATTTACTACGGCAGGCTGTTCCATATTGAGAGCAAACGTCCAAGAGGCAGTAATGCCGCTCAAATCAAATACCTGAAAACCCAAATCAAAAAATTACAAATATTTTTTAACGATAACCTAGAATTCTATAATTATTATCGTCGCGGAGCAATATCACTTGATGAGCAATACTTCGTAAGAGGCAAACGCGACCTTCGACTCCCCCTAGAATCTTTTCATTTTTTAATCGATGTCCGGTTTTCAACCTGCCAAGACGGAACGGTAGCTATCATCATGGCTTATGATATGCTCATTGTATACCTGCAGGGTGAAATCGATATTCTAACCATTAACATGGACGAACTAAACACTAAACCTATGGAACGACCTTCAAAACTATTTTGGACCGGTAGCAAAACCGATCTCATAGAACTCATCTATGCACTGCATGCAAGTAATACTATTAACAGCGGAACCGTAGACATAAAAGAATTGGCCTCTCACTTCGAACACTTTTACAATATAGATCTTGGAAATTACTACCACACTTTTATCGAAATCCGTTCCAGAAAGACCGGTAGGACCAAGTTCTTGGATAAACTTATCGAAATGCTCAAACAAAGAATGGAAGCATTGGATGAGTGACACTAAAAATCCCACCTCTATACCAACTATGGAAATGTCGATTTAAGGCATTTTAAATCACTTTTCTACAAATACACAACCCTTTTGAATGCTTAGGACATATTAAGATGAGCTAAAAACCAACAAACTAAATTTTAAATAAAACTTCCCCACCTCTATCATAGTAATGGAAAACATTCTTTCAAGACGCTGCAAATTTGTTCAACGAAAGTCAAATCATGGTAAAGTCGCCATTTAAAAAATAATAACCTTGGCGGCTTTACTTTTTCTAAAACCCATTAGTATGGCAGCAACTACAATTACAACGGATGATCTAAGGGAATTCAGAATGGAATTACTGGACGACATCAAAGAACTGCTCTCCAACCAATCGAGCACAATTTCCAAAAGATGGCTAAAATCACCAGAAGTCCGAGAACTTTTGGGAATCTCCCCAGGAACACTTCAAAATTTAAGGATCAATGGTACGTTGCCCTATACCAAAGTGGGTGGCGTACTCTATTACGATTATAAGGAAATTATGACCGTAATGGAAGAAAATAGGATACACAACAAATTCTAATCTCATTTTGGAAAATATCAACTATATCAAGCACCTGAATGCGGTCTTTTTACTTTTCTCAAAAGATGGTCGTTTAAATCCCACGCATATTAGTATTTACGTGGCCTTATTTCAATTTTGGAACAATTATCATTTCCCTAAGGATTTCTATGTCAATCGGGATGAAGTGATGCAGATCGCTAAAATTGGCTCAAAGACCACTTACCACAGATGTATTAAGGAACTACATCATTGGAAATATATTGTATACGAACCCTCTCACAATCCATTTCACGGCAGTAAAGTTAAGATGTTCAATTTTGGGACAAGTGATGGACAAGTACTGTACCCAAACCCAACCAATAATGGGACAAGTAATGAACATGCAGTGGTATCTATAAACAAACCTTTACAAACCATAAAAAACAATACAAACGAGACTAAACTTGATCAGCCAAAAAATCAAAATGAAGTCATCGGTTTTTTTGAAAAGGAACATTGGCCAGCATTAGAGGCCAAAAAATTCTTCAATCACTATCAGGGCATCGGATGGCGGGTTGGTGGCAAAACAAAAATTGTGGATTGGAAGGCCACGGCACGTAACTGGATGCTAAAAGCAAAAGAACTTAAAGCGGAAAAATCAGAAGTGGAAGTTAGCCAACAAACGGACAACCTTAAAACTAGTACCCATAAAAACTATCATGAGCCTCTATGAGAATTCAAAAACCACATATCATTACCGAGGGCAGCGTGCAGTATGTGTTAGGTACTTTGGAGGGAAATCAAATGTCTTATGACTTTGATAAAATCCTTATCTATCTCAATGCCAAGGGAAAACTATTGTTCGGTAAGAAGTTTCAAATTTATGCCGAAGACCGAGAAGTATTGTATAAGCTCTGCAATTATTTTATAAGGGACGAAGCAAATTGCAAAAAGTTCAATATTGACATCAATAAGGGCATTTTACTATCCGGACCCGTGGGATGTGGTAAGACGACCTTGATGAAATTATTGCGCCATATGGTACCACATCAAAAATCCTACGACGTTATACCCTCCAGAAACATTGCCTTTGCATTCAACAACATTGGCTACAAAATCATCGAAGACTATGGGGATACCCGATTTTATTGTTTTGATGATTTAGGTGTAGAACCAACGGGGAGGTATTTTGGAAAGGACTGCAATGTTTTGGGTGAAATTCTACTTTCCAGGTATGACCTTTTCTTAAACCATAAAATTCTGACGCATGCCACTACCAACCTTAATGCGAAAGAATTGGAAGACCGTTATGGCAATCGTGTGCGCTCCCGCATGCGCCAACTATTTAATTTAATAGGATTTGATTCTAAAACTAGGGATAAAAGAAAATAAATGTTTCTTATTGATATGTAGTTAAAAATTCTTTGATTCTCCAATCGCGCCAACGCTTTGCAACACTTGAACATGTTAATTTACTAGAAAACCTGTCACTATTACCTAAGCAATTGTTTGTAATATTAATACCTATCTTATGTACGAAAGAACTCTTGGACAAGTTGGAACCTAAGAAATATGCGAAAAACACAAAAGAGTGGGTATCTATAAAAAAAGTAACCCCTTTATGCTAAGACTTAGCTTTTACACACACCATAATAAAATCATGGAAATTTACACCCATGTGGCTGAATCCCTCTTTTAGGGTAGAAAAAATCTCTTATCTTAGTTCTGCATATGAAATATATTCTTACGTTGGCAACAATTTAAAATGACTCAAACAATAAAAAAATATTTCGATTTATATTTAAAACAATTACGCTTTTCTACAGCAGAGGAAAAGGAATTTATCAGAAAGCATCTTACGGTGAAAGTATTAAATAAAGGAGATTTCTATTTAAAAAGTAGAGAAATTCAAACAAATATGGGGTTTATCTGTGAAGGCCTTGTTAGGAGATTTTATATCAATAATACAGGAAAAGAAATTACAACAGGGTTTACTAAAGAAAATGAATATGTAACCGATTACCCCTCTTTTATAAGACAAATTCCTACCAAATACTATTTACAATGTTTAGAGCAAACTAAGGTAGTAAATTATCCATATACAGCAATAACAGAGAGCTATGAGAAATTTAAAAACAGTGAAATGCAAGGCAGGTATATTGCAGAAAATGTCCTAACAATTTTAAGCGATAGAGTTGAAAGTTTTTTATTCAATACAGCAGAAGAAAGATATTTAAAGTTTATAAATGAAAACCCAGAGCTTATCCAGCGAATCAGCTTAACCCATTTATCTTCATTTCTGGGTATAGAAAGACAATCACTAAGTAGAATTAGGAGTAAGATTTCAAAAAAATAATTTTGTCACAAATGTGTCAGGTCGCTATTGGTCTTGCTTTATATTTTTGTTAAAGACACCATTAAATTACCTAAAATGAATTCCATCAGAAAAATTCTACGAACAGTATTAACTGTAAATTTTATCTTCCTGACACTATCAATTTTTGGACAAACGGCAGAAATAGATAGATTTCACCTAAAAATACAGGAGCAAACCGATCAGGTATTTGACAGTCTGGTAAATTTGCGAAGAGATTTCCACAAGCATCCTGAATTAGCGGAGCAAGAGAAAAGAACATCAAAGAAAATAGCAGCATATTTAAAAGCTTTAGGCTTGGAGGTTCATACCAATATTGGTGGATATGGTGTAGTTGGAATATTAAAAACCAACAAAAAAGGGAAACACATAGCTTGGAGAGCCGATATTGATGCCCTTGCCTCCAACCACCCAGATAAGGAGAATTTTTCATCAGATAAGGCAGGAGTTCGTCATATTTGTGGGCACGATGTGCATACAACTATCGCACTGGGAATGGCTAATGTACTATCCAGAATAAAAGAAGATTTGACGGGAACTGTTTATTTCATCTTTCAACCTGCGGAAGAAAATTTAAAAGGTGCCAAAGCAATGATTGCTGATGGTTTGTTTGATTTAATCAATCCAGATGAAATTTATGCACTACACATCGCACCTATGCCAGAGGGAGTCATAAGCACTAAAGCGAATAATCTTTATGCGGACTATAAAAGCATTCAAATTGCTTTTACTAAAACAAGAGAGAAAGAGCAACTTATAGAGTACACCAAAGAACTTCTTTTGAATCTTCAAAATGTAAAACCCGATAGTAAGTTTTGGGACAACAGAAATTTAATTGACCCTAACATTGGGTTGGGCAACCCAAATACCATTTTTAAAGATTATATAACGGTTAATCCGAACATTCAGATTGAAGAAAATGATGACAAAATTTTTATAAAAGTCTATTTAAGTGCTGAAAAGCATACTGAAATAGATTCTATTTTATCGAGAATTGAACTAAACATTAAGGAGTCTGATTTTGCGAAAGAATTCAAGGGCATAACAATTGGTAATGAGGCAGCAATTGTGCTGAATGATGAAAATTTAACACATTCATCTATGTCAACATTGAATACAATGTTTGGGAATAAACAAGCTCAACCTTTGTACGGAGCCATTCCCGATGGTCGGAGTGATGATTTTTCATTCTTTCAAAATAAAATCCCCGGAGTTTACTTTTTACTTGGTGCTTCCAATTTTGAAAAGGGAATCATTTCAATGCCACATTCACCAAACTTTGCTGTTGATGAAAATAGTATAAAAGCAGGAGTTAAGTCTTTTTCATCTCTAATATTAGAAAGATTAAAATAAAAATCCCAGCATCAACAATTTCAAAAGAATGAAAATTAGACCTTTGACTATTCTATTAAGCTTTCTCTGTACTTTAACTGCTTTCGAAGACAGTAAAAAAAAAGACCGCTGATTACAATAAATATCATTCAGAAATTATTGTGGCAGAAGAGTTAATTAGCCAAGAAAAATATGAAGACGCATTGACCCAATATGAAAAGTTATTTAACGAATATGATTTCATTTTTCTTCGTGACTATAAAATCGCTTCTCAGATTTCTTTCTTAATTTTACCTTGCGCGGTTAGCATCTATGTAAAAGCAGTAAGTCGAGTATCTTTAAGA